>Ga0316577_10000435_pt1 | contig 16236 bp, 16 predicted proteins | sample S5NA_FD_203073 | JGI IMG/M metagenome (GOLD analysis project Ga0316577, IMG submission 203073) | Rhizosphere microbial communities from salt marsh grasses in Alabama, United States - S5-7_050615r2r1 | ecosystem: Host-associated > Plants > Roots > Rhizosphere | place: USA: Alabama | collected... | reverse complement strand
CTTGATCTGTTCGACCAGTCTGATGTGCAGCTCATTATGAGCGTTCTCCTTGTTGTCCAGAAAACATACTGTCCCGAACTGTTCTCCATCGGGGCGCTCAATGGGCATGCCTACGTAGGAGATAATGTGCAAGTCGACTGCAGCTGAATTGTCTTTCCAGTGAGGATCTTGGAGTGCATTTGGAATTAGATTAAGCTCCCTGCTCTTCAGAGTATGCTCACAGTACCATCCGGAATCCGGGTACTGTGACGTGTACGCTGCCGGATAAGGATTGCCCTCAGTCTCGCTTGAAAGGAGAATCTCAATTTCTTTACCGTCAACGCGCGTAATCAACCCCGCAGGAACACCAAGGATCTCAGCCGCCTCATTGAGCAGGTTCTGCCATTCTTTCAAAATGTCTTCGGTAAGATTTTTACGATTGAAAGGGTTTGGATCCATATTTTTCATATTCACTACTCCTGTTTTTTTATAAAATAACGCCCTCCAAAAAACAAAGCCCAACATTATCTATTATGTGGAATCGTCTTTTTACCGCTCTGTACTTTAATGAGACAGTTTTAGGCCAGCGAAATGAATTATTGATAACCTATATATATTTTTCCAGTATCTGAAATCCATTAAAATTACAAACATCAAATTTAGACTGTAAAGATCAAGCAAGGATCATTTTCAAACATCGTTTTCATATGACAACCCAAGCAACCTTTCGCTAATGATATATATCCTCCCCCTATTGACATACAACTTTGTGGTACTATATTACGTATAATATAATATAATTAGATTATATTTTCAGACCAACTGTTTCAATGTTTAAATTTATCTTCTATTTTTAGGAGAGGAAAAATGAGAAAACATGAACTTTACAGTACCTATAGCGACGCGTATGAATACTATGGCAATAATGAAATCTTAAGAATTCGAAAACAATATGGGACGGTAGTTAGGAAAGATTGGATTGTTTTTGATTCTCCAGAAGAAGCCATGGAACACTTCAATACGAAATGCGGCTCATACGTAGGTTTTTATAATTAAATTAAAGAATTATTTAGGACGAAAGAAAATGGACACAAACTCTGTAAGAGAAATTCGAGAGTCTTTTTTGATCAGTAAGGCTGAACTCGCTAAAATGGCAAATATATCAGTGCTCACTCTGACGCGGATAGAACATGGTAAACCATGCAGATTAGAAACTAAACGAAAAATCCTTACGGCTTTAGGTTTAAAATTATCAGATAGGGATAAGGTTTTTCACTAAGTCTGATTTTGATCATAGACTATCGATTTTCGGTAATTGAAGTTTAGGTATAGTATCATCAGTTGTCCCTTTGTCCACCTATGGTTTCATCCTTCGAAATATATCATTTGACACCTAAATCTCATTTTAATATTTATATTTTTAAAAGTGACCCTTAAAAGGAGGTTAAGAACAATGGAGGAGAAAAGAGAAGAGTATTCGTGTGCTCACTGCGGTTATACTGCAGATGGGAAATTTAAAGGAGATATATGTCCTAAATGCAATCAAACTTACTGGAAGTGTTCTAAATGCGGATTCCTCATTACTGCTTCAACGCCACCGGACACATGCTCACAATGTAACGAGAAGTGCGATTTTCTGAACGTTACGTGTTATACCCCAGAATGTGGTGGTCCCGGCCATATTGATCCAAGGTTATAATTTGTATGATATATGTATTAGAGATTAATACCCTCAACTTGTGAGTATTGGAAAGATACACGTGTTCTCGGATTGGGAAGATATTTGACAAATGAAAAGATCTTTCTCCATACCTTTTAAATGAGACAGAAAAAAACACTGGGATCGTGTTTATGAAAAGAATTTACAGTTAAAAATAATCTAACATAAAACCAATTAAAATTGCTGCAAATAAAATCCATATCGCTATGATTACAATGGCGGGAATCCAATTTACAGGTTTGCCTTTCCCCTTTATCCTTACTCCTTAATCCCTGAAATCTGATCCCCGACACCTGACACCTATCCTTTACCTTTAATCCTTATTCCTTTCAGCATTCAGCTTTGAGCCCATTTCCCCATTTCCCCTTTATCCTTACTCCTTAATCCTTAATCCCTGCTTTCACCCCTCTGACCTCTGACATCTGACTTCTGACTTTTTATCCGCCGATCTTTGTGGCGGACTGCCCTCTGACCTCTGACCTCGGTCATCAGCCCTCCGCCCTTTACCCTTGATCCTTAGTCTTTATTCATTTGAGCTTTCAGCATTCAGCTTTGAGCCTATTTCCCCTTTTCCCTTTATCCTTACTCTTTAATCCTTAATCCCTTAAGGCTTCGAGACCTGATGTTCCAGACAGAATGTATAAAATTTTAGCAGAGGAAGTTAATAACATCATTGAAGAACAGATGTTCGCAAAAGGTGGCTACATCGAAATGGCGGTTCTAATATACGACAAATATTTTACTCATGACGACATAAAAGGACTTCTATCGTTTTATCAGACAGAATTGGGTAAAAAAACCATCAAAGTTTTACCTCAGATTGTACAACATTCTTTGAAGGCTGGACAATTGTGGGGACAAACTCTTGGTCCTATCATTCAAGAAAGAGTTAAAAAGCGATTTGTGGAGGAAGGATTTGACCTGTCTATTTAAAAGGCGTACTAGTAAGTATGGGGGACATAATTTCCCATCGGCATAATTAAAAAAAAGGCTGGTGAACAAGATGAAAGAAATGAAGAATCAGGTGATTCTGATCACGGGTGCTACAGACGGCCTCGGCAAACGGGTTGCCCGTGACCTGGCTGCGCGCGAGGCCACGGTTCTTTTGCACGGACGCAACCGGGAGAAGGGAGAGGCCGTTCTTCGGGAAATCCGAGATGTCACCGGCAATCAGAAGCTCATGTATTACAACGCCGACTTCTCCTCCCTTGATGACGTCCGCCGGCTCTCCGAAAAAATACAGGCTGACCATGAGCATCTCAATGTACTCATTAATAATGCAGGCCTTGGCGCTGGATTGCGTCAATCCCGACGCGAAAAGAGTGCAGACGGACACGAGTTGCGCTTCGCCGTCAATTACCTGGCTCCCTTCCTCTTAACTTACCGGCTGCTGCCTTTACTCCGCCGGTCGGTACCTGCGCGTATCGTCAACGTCGCTTCGGTGGGTCAGCAACCCATTGACTTCGACGATGTCATGCTCGAGAATAGGTACGACGGGCTGAGGGCATACCGGCAAAGCAAGCTAGCGCTGGTGATGTTCACGTTCGATCTCGCTGAAGAACTGAGTAAGAGCGGCATTACCGTCTACAGCCTTCATCCCGCCTCTCTCATGCCCACAAGAATGGTACTGGAAACGGATTACTTCGAGAGCCCGATGAGCACCATAGAAGAGGGAGCACAGGCTGTTGAGCAACTCGCAGCATCCCCAGATGTCGAAGGCCTGTCCGGCGAATACTTTGACGGAAAGCAGCGGGGGCAAGCTATCCCTCAAGCCTATGACAAGGAGGCCAGGCGGCGGCTAAAGATGTTGAGCCATCAACTTACCGAAATTGAAGGATTCAGTTACTGAACAAGGAAACAACCATCTTGCCCGAACGATTCATCAGTGAAGTAATCAGGCCCGTGGGTACAACATTTGACACCTCTCGCATGGCCGTCGGGGAGCCCGGACTCCCCCAGGAGTTCAAGTGGCGGGAGCGTACCATTAAAATTGCGGCTGTTTTACGAACCTGGCGCGAAACCGGGAAATGCCGCCACAACAGCCCTGAGTTATATGTTCGAAAGCACTGGTTCGAAGTCGCCACGACCTCAAACACCACGATGAAGATCTATTTTGACAGACAGCCCCGCAAAAAACAGATAAGCGATAGGTGGTGGCTTTTCACCATTTGCGAGCCGGAAGAATAAGCCGCCGAAAATTCGGCCGGATGCTGGTCGAACAATCCTGACTGCTCCCCTCTCCTATTTCTTGCATTGACCAAGATTTAATCCTGCAACTATCAAATTGCAGTCACGATAGAATCCTACACCATCACATCGTGCAATATGAAAACGATATCAGATAAACGATCCGTGCTTGATATTTACAGTCTTAGTTTGATATCTGAAAATTTAGCGGATTTCAGATTATGGCAAACTGAAAATTGAAAATCTAAATTCCCAATTATCGAAAATTTCTGTTAAGGCCATGATATATCGGAATACACCGAATTAATTCTTAATAGTAATTGTTTACATGCTATGCGAGAAAATGGAACAGACAGAAAAAACGGGCTTTACATCCTGGTCTTAGTCTTATTGGCGAGTCCGTTTTATTTGAATGATTTTGCAAACCTGTATGTCAAAAACTGGCGCTGGTGGTTGTTTTTAGACTATACCGGAACGAAACTTTTTCCCTTTCTGGTCGCGCTTTGGTTGATCTACAGCAAGAAAATGCAGGCCTCGGAGCTTGGGCTGACAACTCAATCAATGCCGTCGTCCCTGATGGTATTCTTGATTTTGGCACTTGTTGGCACAGTAATAGATCAAAATGGGGCTCAGTTAATAGAGAAACTCCCGGGCTACCCGCCGCTTGGCGGCATGCCAGCGATTACGAGCCCTGTCTGGAATTGGGTAGACCTTACGCTTGGGCTATTGATGGTGGGGATATTTGAAGAACTCATTTTCCGGGGTTTCATGCACACATTCATTAGCAGATACACAGAAAATTCGTTTGCTATAGCCGTGATTTCTTCAGTTGCTTTCGGTCTCATCCACTGGAGCCTCGGCCTGCACGTCGTAGTTATCACGTCAGTTATCGGTGCAGTTTTTATGATAGCATACCTGAGAACACGGTCCCTACCGGCCATCATGTTCGCTCATTTTGCAATCAACTTTATCGACTTTGCCGGCGTTATTCCCAAGTCAATATTCAAATTCATATAACGGACAAAAGCATCATAGCGCTCTCCGGCATGGCTTCGTTATCTAGACCAAGAAGAAGTAAGTAAAAGACTGCCTTCATGAACCAACGAACAGGGCAGGGTCATCACCGCCCTGCCTTTTTTATTATTCGACCTTTGAATATACTGCAATTAACTGGTCTTCAAAAGCAGACTCTTTCAAAGGCTTCAATTTGTCAGACTGTGAATGGGGGCGGGAATACGGCCGGCCAGTCTGATGAATGGATTCGCCTCCCGGGCATTGTTTACCGAAATGATAGGAGATTCACCCAAGAGGCCGCCAAAAAAAGCCCGGTCTCCTGCTTTTTTGCCAGGTACCGGAATCAGACGAGCGGCGGTGGTCTTTTTGTTGACTACCCCAATGGCCATTTCATCCGCAATGATTGCCGAAATGGTATCTTCTGAAGTATCTCCCGGTATGGCAACCATGTCCAGTCCCACCGAACATACGCTGGTTAAGGCTTCGAGTTTTTCCAGGGAAAGATAGCCTTCTTCAGCGGCCTTGCCGATATTGAGATCCTCACTAACCGGAATAAACGCGCCGCTTAACCCTCCCACATGTGAACTTGCAAACGCACCCCCTTTTTTGACGGCGTCATTTAAAAGTGCCAGCGCAGCCGTCGTCCCCGGAACCCCAATGCTTTGAAGACCCAGACTCTGAAATATTTCACCCACGCTGTCTCCGACATTGGGAGTCGGGGCAAGGGAAAGGTCCGCCACACCGAAACATATATTCAGATTTTCAGCGACCTCCCTTCCAATCAACTCTCCGACTCGTGTCACTTTATAAGCCGTGCGTTTAATAATCTCGGAAATTCGTCCCAAATCAATATTATCCTTTGATTCAAGGGCGCGATCGATGGCTTTTTTCACGACACCGGGACCGCTGACGCCAACGTTGATGACGGCATCGGGCTCGCCGATACCGAGATAAGCGCCGGCCATAAACGGAACATCCTGAGGGATATTGGCAAAAACGCAAAGCTTGGCACAGGCGATACCGTCCTTTTGTTTGCTTAATTCAGCAGCCTGTTTGATCACTCGGCCCATTCTCAGAACGGCATTCATATTGATACCGGCCAGGGTCGATGCAACATTCACGGAAGCGCAAACCCGATTTGTTTCGGCAAGTGCCTCCGGAATTGCCCGAATCAGCTCCCGGTCCCCCCTGGCCATCCCTTTCTCCACAAGTGCTGTAAATCCACCGATAAAATCGACATCGACCGCTTCAGCCGCCGCGTCGAGCAATTTGGCGATGTCAACAAGCTGTAAAGAAGAAAAAGAGGCGCCTGCTACAGCAATAGGACTGACCGCAATTCTTTTGTTCACCACCGGGATGCCGTACTTGTCTCCAACCTGATTACAAATCTTTACCAGGTCTTTGGCAAGGGTTGTAATTCTTTTCATGACGTTATCTTTGAACGTGTTCAAATTACTGTCGGCACAATCCAATAGACTGACGCCCAATGTCACCGTTCGAACATCCAGATGTTCGTTTTGGAGCATTTCAAGCGTTGAAATAATTTCTCTACCCGTTAACATGCCGTACCTCTTAGAAAACCAAATTAAATTCTGTTGATGGCCTTATAAATGTTCCGATGCTGAATACTGAGATTCAGTCCGAGGTCACTCGCTCTGTTTCTCAAATCTTCGTGAAATTTCTGTTGGTCTATTTGGGTCGGAACGTCGATCTCGTAAATCATGACGTTTTTATCGGGATCGTCTCCGCCTTCGAAAACAGCCTGCATATTGGTCACATTTGCGCCGTATCGCGCGATAACTTCTGTAATGCCGGCAACGAGACCTTTGCGATCCGGCCCTTTGGTAACGATGATAAACGGCTCGCTTTCATCAAAAGGATAATCTCCCGTGTCATATTCGAGATATTTTACGTATACATGCTGCTTAAGCGGCGCCAGTGCTTTTTCCAAATGTGAGCGAAGATCCGATGCGGATCTATCCTCAGGTATTGAGGCGATAAATATGCCTGAAAATTCTGCCTGCAAAATCGTCTGGCTGACGTTTTCGATATTGCAGTTAGCGAGAAACAAGTCCCTTGTAACTGCTGCGATAATTCCCGGGCGGTCCTGCCCTAGAACTGAAATCACTATTTTTTTCATCATATACCTAAGATATCTTTTGGTGAACAAAGGGTTTTTTAAATTTTAAAGACCTGCACAATCTGCTACAGATCACAGTTCCCTCAAATCTGTCATAAAAGAATAATGTCCCATAGAAATAAAATCGTGCAACGATTTTATGAAACTCCCGAAGGTTTATCTTCGGGATCTAATAAGCGAAAGGTTTACCCGCCGTTTGTTTGGCTGGCTAAAATTCCTATCCCTGCAGCCCCGAAGACGGGATCCTCCAGAGGCGGATAAATTTCCGCACAAAGATCGGCGGACAAGTCCGCTTCGCTTCAACACGCTTTTGGGGTATTTCGGAATTTTTACCACAGCCCACCGGGCTGTGGTACCCCGCTTTCGCTTTAAAAAGGATCTTATACTTTATTTGAATTCATCCCGTGCTGCCCCGAGAGTCGGGATCTCCACTTTGTTCCGACAAGCAGCGGGGAATTCAAATTTAAATTAACAGATATCAAATTTAAACTGTAAATATCAAGCAAGGATCCATTTTAAATATCGTTTTCATATTGCGCAACATTATAGTGAAGGATTTTATAGCGACTGTAATTTGATCATTGCATGATTCGTCCATAGACGGAGATGATTTTACAATAATCAAAAATAAGATTTGCTTGATTTTATTTGTTTTTTTGCTTAATAGATATACTGAACAGTAAATTTAATAAATTTCCATCTGATGCTAAAAAAGTCATACTCTCCTCCTCCTGTAATTATAACCATAAGATATGCATTCGATTGTTGCATATCTTATTCGTATCCATAAAAACACGTACACAGTTTTATGTGCAGACCCTTAATCATAAACCTGTTGATCGATCAAGCCGAACCTATATGGTATGTCCCTTGAATGAACTTACCATTAAAATACCTCTGACTTGTAATCAATCTCCAAAGCATATTATTAATATATGGAATAAAGGATTTGCGACAAGTAACTATTTTTCTGATTCTGAGGATGGCATATCAAGGCGAAACAAACCTATTCATGCTTTCATAAATAAATCTCAGGAGATAATTTATGAGTGAACGCAAAAGAATATTTTTATTAATTACGATAATGGCAATTTCTTGTCTCGTCGTTGCTGGTGCAACCATCACAATTTTATACAAGACGGCTATAACAGAGGAACGGACGCGTTTGATGGAAATTGTTCAAAGCCAGGTTGGTCTCATTGAAGCTATCGCAAGATTCGATGCCACATACAGCAAAGACTATCCAGGAGGGCCAAGATCTGCCACGTTGAGTCAAATCATCAATGCGCATAAAAATTATCTTGGGTTTGGTAAGACTGGAGAGTTTACGCTCTCTGAAAAAGTAGGGGACAATATTGTATTTTTGATTAGCCATCGGCATTATGACCTAGACAAGCCAAAACCAGTCTCTTTTGAATCGAAGTTGGCGGAACCCATGCGGAGGGCTTTGCTCGGTAAATCAGGGACCGTTATTGGTCTGGATTACCGTGGGGAAAAAGTATTGGCAGCATATGAGCCGATAGCGGAATTGAATCTGGGTATCGTGGCAAAGATCGATATGTCCGAGGTGCGTTCACCGTATGTGAGGGCAGGTTTGATCACTGTATTTTTCACCGTCTTGTTCGTATCGATTGGAACCGGTTTCTTTTTCCGGCTGACCCATCCGATAATTGGACAGTTAGAAAAACGAACGCTTGATTTGAAGAAATTGAACGAAGATTTGAAAATTGAAATAAACGAACGAAAGCAGGTGGAAGAGGAATTACGCAAAAGCGAAAGATTACTCAAGCAATCCCAGGAAATTGCCCATCTGGGCAGCTGGGAACTGGACCTTATCAAAAACGAGTTGACGTGGTCCGATGAAGTGTACCGTATATTTGGTATGGATCCCAAAGAGTTCGGCGCCACTTACGAAGCTTTTCTGGAACGTGTGCATACAGACGATCGCGCTGCAGTAAAAGCTACGTATTCTGGATCTTTAGACGAAAACCTGGATACATACGAGGTCGAACATCGGATAGTAAAGAGAGATACTGGAGACATCAGAGTTGTCCACGAAAAGTGTGAGCATATTCGTGACGATACCGGCAAAATCGTTCGATCCGTTGGCATGGTCCATGATATTACCGACCGTAAACAATCAGAGAAAATGATGCAAGAAAGTGAGGCTAGGTACAGATTATTAATAGATAATTTGCCAAATATAGTTTTTAAAGGCTATAAAGATTGGTCTGTTTATTTTATTGATGACAAGATCGAGTTGTTGTCGGGATATAAGAAAGAAGAATTTAACTCAAAAAAAATTAAATGGATTGATATAGTAGTAAAAAAAGATATCAACCCTATGAAGGAGATATTCATTCACGCACTGAAAACGGATAAAACCTATGTAAGAGAGTATAGAATCAAAACAAAAACAGGAGATATCCTTTGGATTCAGGAAGGGAGCCAGATAGTCTGCGATGAAAAAGGAGAAATTGAATTTATAAGCGGCGCTTTCATCAATATAACTGAAATCAAAAGACTTAAGGACCAGTTCCAGCAAGTTCAAAAGATGGATGCAATTGCTACGCTGGCAGGTGGCATTGCCCACCAATTCAACAATGCATTGTTTGTCATCATTGGATGCATTGAACTGCTGGAGGAAGCACTACTTGATGATGGGAATTTAAAAGAATACGTTGAAACGATAAAGAATTCTGCCGAGCGGATGGCTATCCTTTCGGCGCAATTATTGGCCTATTCTGAAGGTGGAAAATATCAACCCAGGATCATATCAATAAATAGACTTTTAAAAGATTCATTGCCTATTTTAGACCATCTTATCGATCTTGAATTAAGTATAGAAACCGATTTTTCAAAAGATGATTTAAAAGTTGAGGTCGATCTGACACAGATGCAGATGGTACTATCCGCTGTTGTTACCAATGCTTCTGAAGCAATGAAAGATGGCGGGAGGATTCGCTTTTTCACTGAAAGTCAAGAGGTTAATGAGGAATTCTTAAAAAATTACCCGGAGATTATACCCGGCAAATATGGTTGTATCGTTATAGAGGATGACGGAAAAGGAATGGATGACGCCACAAAAAAACGGGTGTTTGAGCCTTTTTTTACCACCAAGTTTCAAGGTCGAGGGCTTGGCATGGCTGCGGCTTATGGTATTGTTAAAAACCATGATGGTTGGATTTTTGTCGATTCTGAATTAGGGGTTGGAACCACGGTTCGTATTTGCCTTCCGGCATTCGAATTGGATAAATAGGAAACGAAAAAAAGTAGAGCCAGTTTAAGGTGCCGGAATCATATTCATCATTGAGAATTAAAGCGATTTTTATCGAAGAGAATCAAATACGTTATAATAGATCGTAGATAGGAGGCGGCCATGGTTGAAATCATGCACAGCAATATACTGGAACTTTTTGAATTGCGCGAGGAAGCCCATTTAGGAGGAGGGAAAAAGCGGATCGAGATCCAGCACAGCAAAGGGAAACTTACAGCCAGAGAGCGAATCGATCTGCTGCTGGACGAAGGCTCATTCGAGGAGATCGATATTCTCAAGGTGGGCCGCAGCGGGTCTTATGAAGGAGATGTTTACCCGGGCGACGGGGTCATTACCGGCCATGGCACCATCAGCGGAAGGGAGGTTTTTGTCTTCAGCCAGGATTTCACGGTAATCGGGGGCTCCCTGGGAGAGGGGCATTCTCAGAAAATATGCAAAATAATGGATCTGGCCGCCCGGGTCGGGTCCCCCATTATCGGCCTCAATGATTCGGGAGGTGCCCGCATTCAAGAGGGCGTGGATTCATTGGCTGCATACGGAGAAATCTTTCATCGAAACGTGAATGCCAGCGGCGTGATTCCGCAGATTTCCTGCATTATGGGACCTTGCGCGGGCGGGGCAGTGTATAGTCCATCTATCACCGATTTCGTCTTTATGGTGCAGCAGACCTCGTATATGTTTGTAACCGGCCCGAATGTGGTCAAGACGGTCATCCATAAGGATATCAGCTCCGAGGACCTTGGGGGTGCCCAAGTGCATGCCCAAAAAAGCGGCGTGGCCCAGTTTGTTTATCCCAATGACATCCTCTGCCTCCGCGCGGTACGGGAGTTGATTAATTATCTCCCCTCTAACAACCGCCAAAAGGCGCCCATTTTGGACCTCAACGATCCCCCCGATCGTACCGATCCGACCCTCGATTATCTCGTCCCCTCGAACCCGAACCAGAGCTATGATATGAATGTCCTCATTTACAGCATCCTTGACGGTGCCGAATTTCTAGAGGTACAGCCCCATTTCGCCGGAAACATCATCTGCGGTTTCGGACGTATGGGGGGACAGACCATCGGACTTGTGGCCAACCAGCCGGCGGTGCTGGCAGGGGTCCTGGACAACAATGCATCGGTTAAGGCAGCCCGTTTTGTCCGTTTTTGCGATGCATTCAATATCCCGCTCATCTGCCTGGTGGACGTTCCCGGATTTATGCCGGGCCCGGAACAGGAGCACGGCGGTATTATCCGTCATGGCGCCAAACTCCTTTATGCCTTTACCGAAGCCTCAGTTCCCCGTATCACGGTGATCGTGCGCAAGGCTTATGGCGGCGCCTATGTGGTAATGAATTCCAAACATATCCATGGTGATATCAATTATGCCTGGCCCACGGCGGAAATCGCGGTAATGGGAGCCAAGGGGGCCAGCGAGGTCATTCACCGGAAGGAAATCAACTCGGCTGCCGATCCGGATGCCCTGCTCAATGAAAAAATAGAAAAATACCGAAAGCATTACATGAATCCGTTTGTAGCCGCCCGACGTGGCTACATCGACGATGTGATCTTTCCCAGAGATACCCGGCAACGGCTTATCCGAACCTTGCAGATTCTGGAGAGTAAAAAGACCGGCCGGGTCGATCGCAAACACGGCAACATTCCTTTGTGAGGTCCAATATGTTTGAAAAAATTCTTATTGCCAATCGCGGCGAGATTGCCGTACGCATATCCGCAACCTGTAAACGGCTCGGCATCCGGACAGTGGCGGTTTACTCGGAACCGGACTTCAGGAGTTTGCATGTCACCAGTGCCGACGAAGCCGTCTCTTTGGGCGGGGCCCGGCCTTCGGAATCCTATCTGAATATTGATAAAATCATTGAAGCAGCCCTTGGCGCCGGCTGCCAGGCGATTCACCCGGGTTACGGATTTCTTTCGGAGAATCCGACCTTTGCCGAAAAAGTGACCGATGCCGGACTCACCTTCATCGGGCCGCCGGCATCGGTCATTGCGGCCATGGGTGACAAAATCGCAGCCAAACAATTGGCAATCGATTCAGGGGTGCCAACGGTGCCCGGCCATTTTCAACCGGTTCACAATCCAGATGAAGCCGCCGATGCCGCAGACGCAATAGGGTACCCGGTGCTGTTAAAACCCGCAGCAGGCGGCGGCGGCAAAGGCATGCGGGTGGTGGACAAGCCCGCGGACCTGAAATCGGCCCTGGGGCTCTGTCAGCAGGAGAGCCTGAAATCTTTCGGCGATGATCGCATCTTCATAGAGCGTTATATCAGGCAGCCCCGGCATATCGAAATTCAGATCATGGCCGATCACTATGGCCATATCGTCCATTTGGGCGAACGGGAATGCTCCATTCAGCGCCGATATCAAAAGATCATCGAAGAGTCTCCTTCCTGTGCCCTGGATCCCGATCTTCGTGAAAAAATGGGGGACCGTGCCTGTTCTTTGGCCCGTAAGGTCGGCTATACCAATGCCGGTACGGTGGAGTTTATCATGGACGAACACCGGGAATTCTTTTTTCTGGAGATGAATACCCGTCTACAGGTGGAGCATCCTGTAACCGAGATGGTTAATGGTTTGGATCTGGTGGCGCTGCAATTGCAAATTGCGGCAGGCGAGGTTTTACCCATTGCCCAGAAGGAAATCTCTTTGTCGGGGTGGTCCATGGAGGTGAGGATCTGCGCGGAAAATCCGGAAAAAGGATTTGTGCCGTCGGTGGGGATTATTACCCGGTATGCAGCACCCAAAGGCACCCATATACGGGTGGATTCCGGGGTGGCGGCAGGGAGTTCCGTGAGCGTCTTTTACGACCCGATGCTGGCAAAAATCATTACCTGGGGTGAAGACAGGGAGCAGGCCCGCAAGCGTATGGTGCAGGCGGTCAACGGATACCATATCGAGGGGGTCTTCACCAATGTCGATTTTGCCAATCAGGTGCTGACCCACCCTGTATTTATTCAGGGTGACCTCTCCACGGATTTTATCCCCACCTATCTTTTGGACAACAGCAAAAAATCGGCGCCTCCGCTGGATGTACTCCATGCCATGGCAACAACCACCACCCTGATATACCATCTGCGGGAGAACCTGGTTCAAAGTGCGCTTCTACCTCTGAAATCACGGGTGGGTGCGGCAAGCCCGTCCAAAAGTCATTACCACTATATTGCCAAGAGTGAAGCCGATGTATTCCACGTCCAGCTGATAAAGGATGGATCGGATCAAAAATGGCAGGTAGCGGTGGATGATGCCACCTATCACGTGAAGACCCCGACGCTGGAGTATTATCGCCGCAGATTAAAGCTTTCCATTAATGGCGAAAAATTCTTTTTCCGACTGAAATATCTCGGAAATTTCATCATGGCCGCTTTTTGTGGCGTCACCCGGACCTTTGAAATCTACAATCCTAGAGAATGGAAATTGGCCCGATTCATGCCTGCCCCGTCTCAAAAGCAAAGGGAAAATATTCTGGAGTGCCCCATGCCCGGCCTGGTGGTGGATGTCATAGTCGCTGAAGGCGAGCGGATATTTCGCGGTCAGGAGCTGGTTATCATAGAGTCCATGAAAATGGAAAGTGCGGTTCCCTCTCCAACAGACGGGGTGATTGAATCGGTTATGGTGAAACCCGGAGATGCCGTGGAATCCGGCATGGTGCTCCTTAGTTTCAAGAATACCTGAAACCTCGCTCTGATTGATCCAAATGAAGAACCCTCAGGGGCCGGTCCAATATGGTTATTTGAATTCACAGGTCTTAAATCTATAATTTTGGGTGCAAAATAACAGGTCTAAGGATTCTTTTAAATGTAAGGAGAGATCGCAATGAGCATCTTGAACCAGCCGAAGATAACGCAAGACGATGTCATCAATAAACTGCGAAACGCAATCAACCATCGCGCATTATGGATGGGACTCATCCTGAAGGAGGCGAAGGAAAGGGGTCTCGACTGGGAACAGATCGGACATTCAGCCGTACTTAAGACCGGGTGCATTCATGGAGACAGCATCAAGGAACGGATGGATGTTCCGGGCAGTCTGGTCTCCTTCGCCAATATCTTCCTCACTGAAGACATCAAGAAGGTGTTCGAAATCGAAGTAATAAAAATCGACGAGAATGAGTTAAAAGTGGAGTTCGGTTATTGCCCCCTTGTCACGGCCTGGCAACAAATCGGTATCGATGGAGAGATGCTTGCGACACTCTGCGATATCGCCATGTCGGGCGATCGCGCAATCTGCAGCCGCTTCGATGAGTTCGAGTTCCATCTTGGCAAAACCATCGCCCAAGGCCATAGGGTTTGCGAGGTTTGCTTCACTCGAAAAAGACAGATTGGCAAATGATCCGATGCAAATCGGGTAAACAGCGAGAGAGGACAAAAATAAAATCGGAATCCACTTCTAAAGAAATCGCAGAAAAAATACAGTTATAAAAAAAGCTAAGAGATTCTAAAGAAGCAAAATCTCGTGAAACAAGTTCTGGAACACTCGGGGATTGAGTAGGACTTCGGATCAGTCTGAGGGATAGCTCTTCATTTGTGACAATGTGCAAAAAAAAGCACCAAGGAGGAAGGCTTCTAAGGACTAATGGGATGCCCTGGCAGTCCATAGAGAGTGCAGCCAGGCATGCTCTGCACGAATGTCCCATACATTATAAACAATCTTAAAGACCAGATACTAGTTAGATATCTTGAGTCAGACACATCTATCTTTCCTGTCAATTTATCCTTCCCGATATTAAATGGTAATATTGTATGCCGAAGAAATATTGACGAAATAAAAAATAATTAATGAAATATCATCAATATCATCAAATATAAATATAAAGGGAAATGTATTACCGGAAAATAGAATTGGAGGTTTTTTTAATATGGTGATTTCAAACGGTTTAGTCTGACTTGTCATGTATTTCAGTTTTGGCATAATAGTTGCTGGATACTATTTTAAATGAGTTTTAACAATGGAGAAAACCCTCATATTGTATATGTCTTGCTCCTATATGAAGGATCTGTCATTTTCATTGTTTAGAAAGGAGGTGGGAAGATGCAGATTTCCTATAAAGAAAAAGTAATGTTAATTATTACTTTCGCATGTTTAAGTATTTTTGGATTGCTATGTTTTTCCACATGGATCAACACAGTGAAGATGGTCGTGATAAATTGAGCCAAAAATGCCGCAATATGGCATAACTATTTGCTGATCTACTTAACCATAATGTATACTTCTAAATTTCACACCCTGTATTTATCGGACGACCTCTGTTCAGCACCGATCGTTCATCTGGGTTCCTTCTCCAAATGTTTCTCCTTTTTTTGTTTCATTTCAAGTTCGACCTCTATTCGAAGGTTGTCAAAATGGAGAAACTCGTCAGAGTTTGTATACATTCATTGAAATCCCTCTGTGAATTGTTGATATGAGCACTAAAAAAATCCTTGTTGTGGATGATAATTTAAGCTTTCTGAAATTTATGAGAAAATTTTTTAATAAATTTGATCATATGATTATTACTGCTGACAGTGCAGAAGAAGCCGAGCATATCTTGAAATATGAAGAAAATATTTCGTTGATAATTACTGATCTGAAAATGCCTTGGCTAAATGGCTTAGATTTTTGCCGTAGGGTGAAAACCTTAAAACCTGATCTAAAAATATATGCATTGTCCGGCTATATTAATGATTTTGACATGAATGAATTAAAAGATGCCGGCTTCAATGGGATTTATCAAAAACCGATCCGCAAAGCGAAGTTAGAAGAAATATTAAACGCACATCTCTGAAAAATGTAATATATATTTAGATATACCTCCAACACATCGCGAATGACCCAAATTACCGATATCTGGTACCATTCCGAGAGGCAGATGTTGGGGAGGCGAGCAAGCCATTTAGGTGAACTCGCGGAGCCTTCCCAACATCTGCCTCTCGGGGATTTC
>Ga0316577_10000434_pt1 | contig 16239 bp, 13 predicted proteins | sample S5NA_FD_203073 | JGI IMG/M metagenome (GOLD analysis project Ga0316577, IMG submission 203073) | Rhizosphere microbial communities from salt marsh grasses in Alabama, United States - S5-7_050615r2r1 | ecosystem: Host-associated > Plants > Roots > Rhizosphere | place: USA: Alabama | collected... | reverse complement strand
TTTTGTGCGGAGTCTATTAGTGATGGCGATAGCCACCGCTGTTAGCTCGGCGCCACTATCCGGCGAGCGTGGGGCAAAGCCCCACAGCGAAGGCGGATAGCTATTTATTCTATTTGCTTATCCCATTATAAACTGCCCACGGGCAGTTTGGCCAAAATCTCGTTTTCATAAGACCCTCCTGTGACGGTTTATCATGCGTTTCTCGCGCATAAACCGCCCCTGAAGCTTTATGGGCTTTTGCAGGAGGGCCTTTGGCTGACACTTGCGCGTGGGGGAAAGATGGGTATAATAAGACTAGAACGTGCGTTCTGTAGTTGCACCATCGTGGCCCTCCCAAGCTGATGATAGTATACATCAAGGCGCTGCGGGGTGCAACCTCAAGGAGGGTACAAATGAATAACCGGCCCAAGAGATTGCTCGACAGGGTCCGCGAAACCCTGCGGGTCAAACACTATTCCATCCGCACCGAAGAGGCTTACCTCAGTTGGATCAGACGCTATATCCTCTTCCATGATAAGCGTCACCCCCGGATGATGGGAACGCCAGAGATAGAGGCTTTTCTCACCCACCTGGCTGTCCGCAATAACGTCGCCGCCTCTACCCAGAACCAGGCGCTTTGCGCGCTCCTCTTCCTGTACAACGAAGTGCTGGGCCAAGAGCTTGGCCCCGTCGACGCTATCCGCGCCAAGAAACCCAAACGCTTACCCGTCGTCTTGTCCCGGGAGGAGGTCGAAAGAGTGATCGCCGCCATGGCCGGCACCACTCAGCTCGTTGCCCGCCTGCTGTACGGTTCCGGCCTGCGCCTCGCTGAGTGCCTGCACTTGCGGGTCAAGGATATCGACTTTGCCTATCAGCAGATCGTCGTCCGGGATGGCAAGGGGGGCAAGGACCGCATCACCGTGCTGCCGGCCCGGCTCCTTGGACCTCTCAAGGATCATCTGCAGCGCGTGGGGATGATCCATCGCCAGGATCTCGATAGCGGCTACGGCGCGGTCTATTTGCCCCACGCCCTCGAAGTCAAGTATCCCAGTGCGAACAGGGAATGGTGCTGGCAGTATGTCTTTCCTGCCGCTAACCTCTCCATCGACCCGCGCTCCGGCACACGCCGTCGCCATCACCTGGGCGAGAGTGGTCCCCAGCGTGCCGTCAGGAAGGCCGCCCGCCTGGCCGGCATCGATAAGCACGTCACTTGCCACACCTTCCGACACTCTTTCGCCACGCATCTCCTCGAATCCGGCTACGATATCCGCACGGTGCAGGAATTGCTCGGTCACAAAGATGTCAAGACGACCATGATCTATACCCACGTCTTGAATCGGGGAGGCCTCGCCGTCCGCAGCCCGCTTGATGACCTTTCTTAGGAATTGTCGTTGCTCCCCAGGTGATAGATAGGGTATCTCCCGCCAGCCGAAAAAGCCCGGCGAGGATTTGTCTCCTCAGGCGTGTCGCATCCATTACCATGTCTGGCAAAGGCCACGCAGGTGGCCTTCACAGCCGCCGCGGGGCGGCTTGGATTTCGCGCAGCCCGCGAATGAATTGATAGCGTAGAGAAAAGAGGCTCAAGAATAGCCCGAAGTGCTTTGCATCCTGCTCGAAGAGCAGGCCTCAGCCCGGAGGTTCACCTCCGAGCGGTGTGGCAAATTCAAGTTACCGGAATAAATTCTGAAAGTGCATCACCTCCGGGCGGGGTGACTTCGCCTGATGCTTCATCCCCACACCTGCTAAATCTGTACAGACTCCACCAAATCGCCTCGGGTGTATTTGTACTTTGGGGCACCCAGGCGCGTCAAACAAAAACGAAGATGCTTGAGCGTGCAGTTTGGGCGAGCCGCCCAAACTGCCCAGGTGCATTTGGATGATTCCAAGTGCGTTGAGCGGTGTTGTTTCTCTCAACTTCGTCAGGTGAACCCTTCTTGCCCCAGGGAACAAATGCACCCATCGCCTCCGTTGACGAGGGGTGTGGCCTGTCGTATAATAAAATCATTCTCGACTGTCGGGGAGATGTGCATGAGGATCAAGCTGTCGGCGGAAAAGCTACAGGGCGACTTTGCGCGCCGGGTCACAGAGATCAGCGGGCAGCAGCTTTTGGCCTGCAACCAATGCGGCAAGTGCTCGGCCGGCTGCCCGGTGGCCTTTGCGATGGACCTACTGCCCAGCCAGGTGATCAGGCTGGCGCAGTTAGGATTGGAGGAGGCCCTGGAGGCCGATACGATCTGGTACTGTGCTTCTTGCCAGACCTGTCTCTCCCGCTGCCCGCGCGGGGTCGATCTCCCCCGGGTGATGGAGGCCCTGCGCCAGATCGTGCTGCGGGACCAGGGCGACCGCCTGTCGCCTGCCGACCTCCCCGATGACCTCTTGGAAGAGGCTCCTCAATTGGCCGTGATAGGCATCTTTCGAAAGCAAACATCCTGATGGGTGAAAAAGGTAAGATTCCCTATTTCCCCGGCTGCACCTTGAGCACCAAGGCCGTGGGCTTTGACGTGGCTGGTAGGGCGGTGGCCGAGGCCTTGGGTTTTGAGTTGGTCGAGCTTTCCCAGTGGAACTGCTGCGGCGCGACGTTTCCCCTGGCCACCGATAACGAGTTGGCTTTGGTGGGCCCCACGCGTATCTTGATCAATGCTCAGAGGGAAGGCACACGGCTGGCCGCTCTGTGCTCTATCTGCTACAACGTTCTAAAGCGCACTGCCGGATTCCTGCGAGAAAACGAGGAAAAGCGGGAGCGGATCAACCTGTTCGTCGAAGAGGAATACAGGGGCGAGGTTCGGGTTCTGCATCTCTTGGAGATATTGCGGGACGAGTTGGGGTTTGAGGCATTGAGCGAACGCATCGCAAGCCCTCTTGAGGGCTTGCGATGCGCACCTTACTACGGTTGCCTGCTCCTGCGTCCCCAGAACGAGATCGGGCTAGATGATCCCGACGAGCCCACCATCCTTCACGACCTGCTGGCGAGCCTGGGCTGCGAGGTGGTCGATTTCCCCAATAAGGCCGAGTGCTGTGGCTCCTACCTGACGGTGAGCGCCGCCGCCGCTGCCGAGGAACTCGCCTATACGATTCTCCGATCTGCCCGGCGAGAGGGAGCCGAGATGGTGGTGACCAGTTGTCCCCTCTGCCAGTTCAATCTGGACTATCGGCAGGCGGAGATGGATAAAAAGCATCCGGATTTTGCTCCCCTTCCCGTTCTCTACTTCACCCAAGTGTTGGGTATCGCTCTTGGTCTAGATAGCACGGGCTATGGGTTCGAAAACCACTATGTGGACCCGCGCCCGCTGTTGAGGGAAAAGGGATTGATCTCGCCGGCGTAAAAATGTAATAGATCGTGTAGGCCACGCTTGTAGCGTGACCTATGGTTACCGGGAGGTATCGAGATGGCAGAGAATTCGATTCCAATCTACATCATGGGAAAGCGATACGAGGTTCCCGAGTCGCTGACCATCATGAAGGCCTTGGAGTACGCCGGCTACAAGTTGATCCGCGGCTGTGGCTGCCGCGGGGGCTTTTGCGGGGCCTGTGCCACGGTCTACCGGGTGGAGGGCGACCCGCGCCTGCATTTCGCGCTGGCCTGCCAGGAGGTGGTGCAGCCGGGGATGTACCTGGTGCAGATTCCCTTCTTCCCGGCAGAGCGGGCGGCCTACAAGCTGGAGGAGATACAGCCCACACCGGCGGCGCTCTTTAAGACCTACCCCAAGCTTCTCCAGTGCCTCGGCTGCGGTGCCTGCACCAAGGTCTGTCCCCAGGATCTTGATGTCAAGAATTACATGGCCCTGGCGATGAAGGGCGATATCGCCGCTGTGGCCCGGGCTTCTTTCGACTGTATCAACTGCGGGCTGTGCGCCGCGCGATGCCCCACCGAACAGGCCCAATACCGCATCGCCATCCTCTGCCAGCGGATCTATGGCCGGTGCCTCGCTCCCAGGTCCCAACATCTGGACGAGCGCGTCAAGGAGATCGAGGAGGGCAAGTTCGATACGGCGATGAAGGAACTGCGAGGATTGAGCGACGAGGAACTGCGCCTGCGTTACGATTCACGGGAGATCGAGGAGTAGAGGTTCTAGGCTTGAGGGACCCAAACTTTCAGACCTGGGAGGTCTTGGAAGGTATCTCTATGTCGAGATCATCTTAACCAAGCTCGATTTCATCGCCTGGGAGCTCCCCTTTGGAGACCTCCCAGGTCTTGTAGGAGAAGACTATGGGCTATCCACCCGAGATGCGCGAATCGATTAAAAAAGTAGAGGCGACGCGGCCGCGGCGCTTGAGCGAGACCTTCCCCCTGATGACCCCGGAGGAGAAGCAGCGCCTGTTGGAGCAGTTTCACCCCGATCACCGCCCCGATGGTTTCCGTGCGATCAGGGTCGGTCCGAACCGGGGGGAGATGGCTATGAAGGCGCTGGCCGATATCCTTGAGGGGCGCAGCCACCTCTCCGTGGATGCGCTCGACCTGGGGCAGATCGACTATGAAACCGACGTGCTCGTCATCGGCGGCGGCGGGGCTGGGGCATCGGCGGCTCTAGCCGCCAAGGAAAATGGGGCCAGGGTCATACTTGCCACCAAGCTCCGCTTTGGCGACGCCAACACCATGATGGCCCAGGGTGGCATCCAGGCGGCCGACAAGCCGAACGATGCGCCCCCGCTCCACTACCTGGATGCTATCGGCGGGGGCGGCTTTACCAACGATCCGGCCCTGGTGGAGGCCCTGGTGATGGACGCGCCTGCCACGATCCGGTGGCTGGAGGGACTGGGCGTGATGTTCGATAAGGAGCCCGATGGCTCCATGACGACCATCCACGGCGGCGGCACGTCCAGGATGCGCATGCATTCGGCCGGGGATTACTCCGGGGCGTCCATCATGCGCGCCGTGCGCGATGAGGTGCTCTCCTGGCCAGAGGACATCGCCGTGCTAGAGTTCTCGCCGGCCCTCGAGCTGATCATGGACGATGAGGCCCAGGTCGCCGGGGCGGTGCTGCAGAACCTGGAGACGGGGGAGCACTTGGTGGTGCGCGCCAAATGCACCGTCATCGCCACCGGCGATAGCGGCCGCCTGCACTACCAGGACTTTGCCACCACCAACCACTACGGGGCCACCGGCGACGGCCTGGTTCTCGCTTATCGGGTGGGAGCGCGGCTGATTCACCAGGATACCTACCAGTACCATCCCACCGGCGCTGCTTTCCCGGAGCAGATCGTCGGGCAGTTGGTGACGGAAAAGGTGCGCGGGCTGGGGGCCCAGGTGACCAACATCGATGGCGAGCAGTTCGTCTATCCCCGCGAGACGCGGGACGCCGAGGCTGCGGCCATCATCCGGGAGTGCGTGGAGCGCGGCAAGGGGGTCAGGACGTCCTCTGGTATGCTGGGGGTGTGGCTGGATTCACCCATGATCGAGATCGTCGCCGGGCCCGGGACCATCGAGAAAAGGCTGCCGGCCATGGTGCGCCAGTTCAAGCGCTTCGATATCGATATCACCAAGGAGCCGATGCTCGTCTACCCGACGGCGCACTATCAAAACGGCGGCGTCGTCATAGAGCCGGATGGCTCGGTCGTCGGGGTGCCCAACCTGTATGCGGCGGGTGCGGTCACCGGTGGCGTGCACGGCCGCAACCGCCTGATGGGCAATTCCTTGCTCGAGATCGGCGTCTTTGGCCGGCGGGCAGGGCGGGCCGCCGCGCTGCGGGCCAAAGAGGTGCAACAGGGTAAGATAACGCTGGCCCACGTCGCCAAATGGCAGAAGGAACTGGAAGAGGCCGGCATCGAGACCGAGGTGGTGACACCCATCCTCCTGCCCGATTACACGCGCAAGGTCCGTTAATCAAATCCAGCGAGCACCCTGAGGTGCCCCCCGAGCGCGGACCGAAGGTCCGTCATCGAGGGGCATCGTCCAAGGGTGCTCGCGAGGCTCCTTCGACAGGCTCAGGATGCCTTGCTCGCTTGTTGTGCAAAGGTGTCAGGTAGCTAGGTTCGCATCCAGGATGCTCCGGTAGAGAGGGCTGATGAAGCCGGTTTTGCAAAGGTCGACAATGACTTGGAGACTGCGTAGATGACGCGTATCGGCGTTTTCGTCTGTCACTGCGGGCTCAACATCGCCAGCACCGTGGACGTGGAGCGTGTGGCCGATGAGCTGCGCGGCTATCCGGGCGTCGTCCTGGCCGCCGACTACAAGTACATGTGCTCCGATCCCGGTCAGGCCCTCGTCCGGCAGGCCATCCAGGAGCACGGTCTGGACGGCGTGGTGGTCGCCGCCTGCTCGCCTTCGATGCACGAGGCCACCTTTCGCAGAGCCGCTCAGGCCGCCGGGCTGAACCCCTACCGGCTGGAGATCGCCAATATCCGCGAGCAGGTCTCCTGGCCGCATCGTGACGCGCCGGAGGCGGCCACCCGCAAGGCTGTCGAGGTTGTGCGCGCGCTCGTTGAGAAGGTGCGCGGCGACGAACCGCTGACACCGCTCACGTCGCCCATCGCCAGGCGGGCGCTGGTGGTGGGGGGCGGTATCGCCGGGCTGACGGCTGCTCTCGATATCGCCGACGGCGGCTGCCCGGTGATCTTGGTCGAGCGCTTGGACAGACTGGGGGGTAAGATGGCCGAGCTGGCCTCTTTGTACTTGGATTGGGACGAGAGTGACAGCCTGTTGCAGGAGCGCATCGACGCCGTGCTGCGCCATCCGCTGATCGAGGTGCTCACGGGCGCGGAGGTGACGGCTTTCGATGGCTACGTGGGGAATTTCGACGTGGAAACCCGTAGGGGCTCGGAAGCCCCGCAGGGTTTCCACGCAGGAGCCGTGGTGCTGGCCACCGGGTTCGATCTCTACGCCAAGGCCAACCTGTCGGAGTATGGTGGCGGGAGATATGCCGACGTGGTGGACGGTCTCCAATTTGAGGCGATGCTCAAGTCCGGAGATATCCGCTGCCCTTCCGATGGTCGCGTCCCCCGGGAGGTAGTCTGGGTGCAGTGTGCCGGCTCCCGCGCGCCCGAACGGCACAACCCCTACTGCTCCAAAATTTGCTGTATGTATACGGCCAAGCAGGCCGCCTCCTACCGGCGCGCGGTGCCGGAGGGTCAGGCTTACGTGTGCTACATCGACATCCGCTCCCAAGGACTGGGATACGACGAGTTCGTCCAACAGGCGATAGAGGATTTCGGCGTTGTCTACCTGCGTGGGAAGGTGTCCAAGATCGTCCGCGATGGCGATGGATTGGAGGTGTGGGGTGCCGATACCTTGGCCGGTAAGTCGCTGCGTGTGCGGGCCGACCTGGTGGTGCTTTCGACGGCCGCGGTGCCCAGCGATGGAAGCGAGCACCTGGCCCGCCTTTTGCGCGTCGCCACCGATGAAAACGGGTTTTTGGCCGAGGCCCATCCCAAGCTGCGCCCGGTGGAAAGCCTCACGGCGGGGGTCTATGTGGCCGGCGCGGCCCAGTTTCCCAAGGATATCCGCGAAGCCGTGGCCCAGGCCTCGGGGGCAGCGGCCAAGGTGCTGGAGCTCTTTGCACAGCCCGAGCTGGTCGCCGAGCCGACGGTGGCGGCCGTGGACGAGCGGCTGTGCGTGGGCTGCGGGCTGTGCGTGGATGCCTGTCCCTACGATGCCCGCGAGCTCCATCCCTGGAAAACCCTGTCCACGGTCAACGCGGCCCTGTGCCAGGGGTGCGGCGCCTGCGCCGTCGCCTGCCGCAACAAGGCGACCGTCGTGCGCAACCTGACCGCGGCCCAGGTGCTGGCGATGATGGAGGCGGTGTTGTGAGTCTAGGCACCTAAAGAGTCCACATGTATAACAGCATTGTCGATACGTTTCGCAAAAACCATGGGCGCCAGCGGCAGTTTGGAGCTGCGCTCCAAACTGCCAAGCCATTCCGCGCTTTGTGCGGAATGGCCATAGACCCTAACCCCGCTGGCTCAGATATGTTCATAACCAAGACCTTGTGCAAATGAAGCAAGATTCTATAGTGCCTGACTTGCAAGCGACAGTTTCGGCGGCACATAGTGCTGGCGAAACTGCGTGCCGTTCGCGCAGAGCGCGAACGGCCCTCGTCGTCGGCTCTGGCCTGGCCGGGATGACGGCCGCCCACCACCTGGCCGAGTGGGGCATGCACGTCACCCTGGCCGACCGCCAGCCGCATTTGGGCGGGGCGTTTCTGCTGCTCGACCACACCTTCACTACCGATTCCTGCGGTTTGTGCCTCGCGCTCCCGCGCCAACCTTCCTATTGTCCCACCATCGCCAGCACGCTTCATCCCCGCATCGCGCCGCTGCCCGGCACTGTGCTGGATGCGCTGGAGGGAGGTCCCGGCGATTTCGTCGCCACGTTGCGCCAAGCGCCGCGCCTTGTCGATCCTGATCTGTGTGATAATTGTGGCGCTTGTGCTGCCGTCTGCCCGGCCTCGCGCCCGCGCTCCCTCTGGGGCCGGTTTCTATTTGGGGACCCGCAAAAGGCTATCTACCCCCCGCCGCCGCGCGCCGTGCCGTTCGTCTATGCTATCGACCCTGATTTCTGTACCCGCTGTGGGGCCTGCGCGGCCGCCTGCCCTTGGGGAGCGATCGATCTAGAGGCGGCGCCCGCCGAGAGCCAGGTCGAGATCGACGCGGTGGTGCTGGCGCCGGGTTTCGCCGCCTTCGATGCCGCCCGCGCCGCAGAGTACGGGTGGGGCCGCTGCGCGGACGTGGTCACCAGCCTGGAGTTGGAGCGCATGCTCAACCGCTCCGGGCCGACCGGCGGTCGTCTCTTACGGCCCTCCGATGGGCAGCCTCCCCGTCGCGTTGCCTTTATCCACTGCGTCGGCTCCCGCAGCGAAAAGCTGGGCCGTCCCTATTGCTCTTCCTCCTGTTGCATGATCACCGCCAAGCAGGTTGGCCTGGCCAAGCAGGTCGCCCCCGAGACGGAGGTGACCGTTTTCACGATGGACGTGCGGGCTTCGGGTAAGGGGTACGAGCGCTATTTCCAGCGGGTGGCGGCTCTGCCTGGAGTGACCTACCGGCGGGGGCTGCCGGCGGCGGTGCTAGAGTCGCCCGGAGGGCAAGGCCTGCGCCTGCTGACCCCGGACGGCGAGGAGGCGTTCGATCTGGTGGTGCTGGCGGTGGGAACGGGGCCGGCGGAAGGCGCGCGCGAGCTGGCTGCCCGCGCGGGCGTGGCCCTCGATGAATACGGCTTTGTCCTCCCCGGCGAGGGCGGCCCCGGCAGCACCTCGCGTTCGGGGGTCTTTGCCACCGGGTCCGCCCTGGTCCCCGCCGACGTGCCCAAGACGGTGACCCAGGCCACCGCGTCTGCAGCGCAGACGATATCTGCAGCGCTGGCGATTGGGGGATTACCCTCTATCCCCTCCCCCGGCCCCTCCCCTTCCTACCGCTTGCGGGAGGAAGGGGAGGGGGGTGGGGTTGGAGGGTTATCCGACCAACCTCCGCGCATTGGCCTCTTCCTCTGCACCTGTCACGGTTCGCTGGAGAACGCGCTCGATTTTTCCGCCCTCGCCGCCTGGGGCGAGCGGCAGCGTGGCGTGGCCCACGTCGAGCTGGTGGAGGCCGCTTGCCAGGAGTCGGGGCAGGCGGCTGTGGAGCGGGCCGTGGAGGAGCATGGTCTCAACCGCGTCGTGATCGCCGGGTGCTCGCTGCGCCTCTATACCGAGGGTTTCGACGCCTTGATGGCGCGCCTGGGCCTGCCGCCGCGTCTGCTGGCCCGCGCCGATATCCGCGAGGGCGCCGCGTGGGCTCACGCAGGCGATCTTGCCGTCGCGACAGCCGTCGCTCGAGGCGCGCTGGCGATGGCCGTCGCCGGCCTGCGTGAGACACCCTACGAGCCCTTCAGCACCAGCCCGCAGGAGGATGCGGCCGGCCGTGTGCTGGTTTTGGGCGGCGGCCTGGCTGGGATGACGGCGGCGCTTACCCTGGACGCGTTGGGCGTCACCTGCGACCTTGTAGAGCGAGAGGCTGAATTGGGCGGCAACTTGCGAGAGGTCGCGCGCACCCTGGATGGCCTCGATGCTCAGGCGCTGCTGGCCAAGACGGTGGCACGCGTGCGGGAAGCGGAGAGGGTATGCGTCTGGGCCGGGGCGGAGCTGGTGACCTGGTCCGGCGTGCGCGGGGATTTTGTGGCAGAGATTCGGCTGGGTGGGGAGGTCAAACAAGAACGCTACGGCGGCCTGATTGTCGCCACCGGCGCGCAGCAGGTCGAGCCGCAGGAGTATCTGTACGGTAAGCGTCCAGGCGTCATTACGCAGCGCGAATTGGAATCTCAAATTCCCAATCTCCAATCCGCTGGTCCCCAATCGGTTGTGATGATCCAGTGCGTCGGCTCCCGTGACGACGTGCATCCCTACTGCTCCCGCATCTGCTGCGCCCAGGCGATCAAGAACGCGCTGGCACTCAAGGCGCTCGATCCCGACATCGCGGTTACCATCCTCTTCCGCGACGTGCGCGCGATGGGGATGCACGAGCTTTATTACGAGCGGGCCCGGCGGCTGGGGGTGATGTTTCTGCAGTATGACGAGGACCGCAGGCCTGAGGTGGAGATTGGAGATTTTGGGTTGCAGGTGGCGGTGTGGGAGTCGACGGTGGGCGAGGAGTTAGTCCTCAAGCCCGACCTGGTGGTCCTCAGCACCGGGATTGAGCCCAATGTGGATAGCGCAGTTCTGGCCGAGTCGATTGGGGCGGCGCTGGACGAGGACGGGTTCTTTGCCGAGGCCCATCCCAAGCTGCGCCCGACCGACTTGGCCCAACCTGGCGTCTTTCTGTGCGGGCTGGCCTACGGCCCGGGTTTTATCGAAGAGTCCATCACGCAGGCGCGGGCGGCGGCGCTGCGGGCCGCGCTGGCTGTCGCCCGGCCGCAGGAGCCGCGCCGAGACGTCGCCTCCGTGGTGCAAAAGCTGTGCAGTTTCTGCGGCCTGTGCGTGACCCACTGTCCTTACGGCGCGCGCGTCCTGGATGATGAGGAGCGCTTCGCTCGCGTACTCGACCATCTGTGTCAGGGCTGCGGGGTGTGTGTGGCCGTCTGTCCCAACGGGGCCAGCCGTCAACCAGCCCTCGAGCCGGTGCAACTGCTGGCGCTGGTGGATGCGGCACTGATCTAGAATGAGTCAACACCTTTACTGGGAAACGGGGACAAAGATCGTGTATTGGGAAGTTTGGCGCGGTCAAGTCTGGACGGCTATGCCTGTGACCGTCGTCCAGGATACGCCTGATTTGATAGTGCTATATCTTTGTGCGGGGACACGCTGGAAGCTTCCTGAGGGAGAGGATTTTCTTGGTTTGTTGCAAGTGGGTGATTGGCAACTGCGGGATATCGTGACCGCTGGCAGTTGCTTGTACCTGATCCCGCCGGGTGAAGCCTATGCAGTTCGCACTATGGGCGGCTTAGGGAGACAGGAGATTGCAGGCTGGTATGTCAATTTGCAGGAACCTGTGCGTCGGACGGCACTTGGGTTTGACTTTATGGATCACGCTTTGGATGTTGTGGTTGCCCCTGATTTATCGGAGTGGAGATGGCACGATGAGGATGAACTCCGAGAAGCGCAGGAAATGGGTCTGTTTTCTGTCCGGCTAGTGCGTCAGATTCGGGCGACAGGCGAACGGATTGTCGAGCAGATCAAGACCAAGTCATTTTCAGTTATCAATGATTGGGATAAATGGCTTCCGCCGCCGGAATGGCCTATCCCGGACTTGTCTGCAGACTGGGAAGAAGTCTAGGGGTTTATCTCAGGGAAAGGCAGTGAGCGACGTGAAAGGGTTCTATCTTGAGTATGTTCTTGACCAGGCCAGCTCTGCGTGGCCTTGTTGCCACTTTGGCGCTGTTTCTGTCCAGAATCTCACCGAAAGGGAAAAGTGGTTCTTTTCAGCCTTTATGCCGGGGGCTACCACCGCAATCGTCGTTTGCCATCACGTGGTCACAACGGAAGAGTGGACTTGGCATCAGCCAACTGATGGGGTTGAACGTTGTGATGCGGACGATCACGCACTTGAGGTCTGCGTCGATCTCCAGAAGAGGCTCGATGGATACGGATTCCAAAACAGGACCGTTGATTATCCTGGAGAGAGTGGCCTTCAGTTTAGGTTCGTCGCACAGGCAGCCGGATTGGGCAGGATTGGTAGGAATGCCTTCTTGCTCCATCCGATCTGGGGACCCTGGGTTCATCTGCGGGTGCTGGGGACCACAGCATCACTTGAAGAATGTGCTTCCCCCGCGATTGAAGAGGTGTGCTGTGAATGTAATCAATGTGTGGATGCGTGTCCTGCGGGGGCGATTACAAAAGATGGGTTTGAAGGGTTGCGATGCCGGGCCTATCGAAGGGAACAAGGTGAATATGTGCCTGCCGGGGAAAAGCAAGTGTATCATTGGTGCATAACGTGTGCCCAGGTTTGCCCGATTGGCGATCGGCCCAAACCTGCAAATTGAGCGTTCAGGTGGAGAGTTCTATGACTGACTTTGAACCGCGTATCGTCGCTTTTCTGTGCAACTGGTGCGCCAGCACCGCTGCCGACCTGGCAGGTACCTCCCGCATGCAATACCCGCCCAACGTGCGCATCATCCGCCTGATGTGCAGCGGGCAGCTCGACCCCATCTACGTGGCCAAGGCGGTGCTGGAAGGGGCCGACGGCGTGCTCATCGGCGGCTGCCACCCGGGTGACTGCCACTACCAGTCGGGCAATTTCAAGGCGCGCCGCCGCGTCGCCATCCTGCACCAGGTGCTGGGCCAAATAGGGCTCGAGCCCGAGCGCGTGTGGCTGCGCTGGATCAGTGCCTCGGAGGGGCAATATTTCGCCGACACGGTGACCGAGATGGTGGCGGCGGTCAGGGAACTGGGCCCCTCGCCTTTGCGCGGGCAGTGGAGTATCTGAGATGCAAGGCTGGATAACGGGACACGGAAGCGCGGGCGAGACGATTCGCCACCTGTTGGGGAAACTGCTGACCGATGGTGTCGTCGACGGATTGCTGGTACCGCTGCGTACCCCCGACGGTCGCAACGCAGTGCCCACGTTGGTGCGCGATGCCGAGCTGCTTGAACGGGCCGCGCCGCTGGCACCGGTGCTGCCGGTCAACGCGGGGACGGTGCTGGGACGTGTGACCGTTACTGGTGCACTGGGCCGCGTGGGCGCGGTGATGCGCAACTGCGAGCTGCGCACGGCGGTTGAGCTTTCTAAAGTGAAGCAGGTCGCGTTTGACGATGTGTTGTTCATCGGCGTGGATTGCCTGGGGGCGTATCGCGTGGAGGATTATGCCCGCATGGCTGAGGAGGGATTGGACCCGGTAGCCCCGGCGCTGGTGTCCGCGCGCCAGGGCCGGGTCGAGCCGCTGGATGGTTTCGCGTTCCGCCCGGCCTGCGCGATGTGCGAGCGGCCCGTCCCCGGCGCGGGTGATAGCTTCGCCCCTCACATCGCTCTCGGCCTGCTGGGCGTGGAGGATGCCGAGCGGCTGTGGGTTTCGGTGCAGGATGAGGCGTTGGCCGAGGTGCTTGGTCTGAAGCCGGCCGCGGCCGGCTCGCCTGCCGAGCAGCCGGAGGCACGTGTAGCGGCGGTGCAGGCGCTCGTCGCCGCCCGCACGGCCGAGCGGGACCGCCGCCTGGCCGAGTTCGCCGAACGGGCGCACGATCCGCTTGCGTTCCTGGCTGAGTTCTCCACTTGCATCCGCTGCCAGAACTGCATGGTCACCTGCCCCATCTGCTACTGCAAGGAGTGCATCTTCCGCACCGACATCTTCGATCATCCCTCGCACCGCTACTGGGACTGGGCCGAGCGCAAGGGTGGGGTGCGGCTGCCTTCCGACACGCTGCTCTTTCACGTGACGCGCATGCTGCACATGGCCCACGCATGCGTGGGGTGCGGTATGTGCAGCGATAGTTGCCCGGTGGGTATCCCCGTGGCCGACATCTTTCGCGCCGTCGGCCAGCGCGTGCAGGAGAGCTTCGGCTACGTGCCCGGCCGCGATCCCGACGAGGAGATGATCATCGCCACATTCCGCGAGGACGAGCTGGGCGAGATGGGGAAATAGCGCCGAGACCTGGCAGGTCTCGTGCGGTTTGAATGAAGCGAGAATTGTTTATCCATGGAGACAAAGCCGGTTTTGGAGAATTCACTACTACGAGACCTGCCAGGTCTTCGCCGCGTCCTGATCGTCGGCGCCGGCATTGCGGGGATGCAGGCTGCGCTGGATATCGCCGATGCCGGCTACGAGGTGCTCCTGGTCGAGCGGCTGCCCTCCATTGGCGGCCGCATGGCTCAGCTCTCTGAGACCTTTCCCACACTCGACTGCGCCCAATGCATCCTCACCCCGCGTACCGTCGAGGTGGGGCATCACGAGAATATTCGCCTGCATACCTATTCGGCTATAGAATCCATCGAAGGAGATGTGGGCGACTTTTGCGTGCGCATCCGCCGTCACGCAGCCTATGTGAACTGGGAAACGTGCACCGGCTGTGGCACGTGCCAGGAAAAGTGTCCAACCAGCGTGGATTCCGATTTCGAGCGCGGCGTCGGGGAGCGCAAGGCCGTCTACACCCTCTCTCCGCAGGCCGTGCCGAACAAGCCCGTGATCGACCGCGAGCACTGTCGTTATTTTCAGCAAGGTAAGTGCGGCGTCTGTGCCAAAGTGTGCCCGGTGGACGCCATCGCCTACGACCAGGAGGATAGGATCATCGAGGAGCGCGTCGGCGCGGTCATCCTTGCCACCGGTTACGATGTCTACGGTCTGGAGCACATGCCAGAGTACGGCGAGGGGCGCGTGCCGGACGTGATCGATGCCCTCACCTTCGAGCGCCTGCTCTCCTCCTCCGGCCCGACCGCCGGCCAGGTGCGCCGCCCGTCTGATGGAAAGGTGCCCCGCGAGATGGTGTTCGTCCAGTGCGCTGGCTCCCGCGAGCCCGAAAAGCACCAGCCCTACTGCTCCAAGGTCTGCTGTATGTACACGGCCAAGCAGGCCATCCTCTACCGCCACCGAGTTCACGAGGGGCTTTTCCCGAGCGGAGTCGAGGGACAGGCGTACATTTTTTACATCGATATCCGCGCTGCCGGAAAGGGGTACGACGAGTTCACCCAGCGGGCGATGGAGGAGGAGCACGTAATCTACCTGCGGGGCAAGGTCTCGCGCATCTTCCGCGAGGGCGACAAGGTGGTGGTGTGGGGCGCCGACACGCTCAGCGGCCGCCAGGTGCAGATCGAGGCCGACCTGGTGGTCGTGGCCCCGGCGCTGCTCCCGCGCCCCGAGACGCGGCGACTGGCCGAGATGCTGGGGCTGGCGACTGACGAGCACGGCTGGCTCGTTCCCCTGGATGCGAACACGCACCCAGCAGAGACCGTCCGCCCCGGCGTCTTTTTGGCCGGTACCGGCGTGGGTCCTATGGACATTCCGGAGACGGTCGCTCACGCCAGCGGCGCGGCGGCCCAGGTGCTCAAGCTGTTCTCCCGGTGGGGCCAAAATCCCGAGTAGCACTAGTTAGTGTTGATATTTTGCTTGTCGTCGGTGCAACCTTTCAAGAACCTTTGCCGAGATTGCGCGGAAAAGAACCAGATGCCAACACGGCCTAGCCAAGGGGATTCCCAAGCGCCCTTTCGACCGCCTGGACGACGCCCCCGGAAGAGACCTCCGAGGCCGCGCGCACTATGTCGGGGTACAGTACTCTGTCTCGATGCCGGTGTTCGATCAGGGCGCGGATGCGCTCGTAGGCAGCCTGCGTCCCGGCCCCAAGTGTGGGAGTGACAGCGCTCTCAATCTTTCTCCAGCCTTTCTTGACCGCGTCTGCCTCGCAGTATTGCACGTACTCTTGTCCCTCCAATCGAAAGTCGATGGCCTGCGCTGCACACAACATCTCGATCCCCACGATCTGCTGCACGTTCCAGATGATCTCGCGGGTGTGCCGGGCGGCGTTGGGCGACATGCTGACGTGGTCCTCTTGGTCCTCGCAGGTGGGGATCGAGTCGACGCTATCGGGGTGTGCCAGCGTTTTGTTCTCCGAGACGAGGGCGGTGGCCGTGTACTGGGCGATCATAAAGCCGTTGTGCATACCGACCTCGCGCTCCGCGCTGCGGATCAGCATCGCCTCCAGGTTGTGGTTAAGTGCCCCGGTCAGCAGGCGAAAGATGCGGCGCTCGGCGATGTTACCCAACTCGGCGATGGCGATCCCCATAAAGTCCATGGCGAACGCCAGCGGCTCGCCGTGAAAGTTCCCGCACGAGACCGCCTTGTACAGGCGCGGCAGGTAGTAGTCGTCCGCCGCATTCTTTGAGGCGAATATGAGCGGGTTGTCGGTGGCGGCGTTGAGCTCGGCCTCGACGATGGTG
>Ga0316577_10000433_pt1 | contig 16242 bp, 13 predicted proteins | sample S5NA_FD_203073 | JGI IMG/M metagenome (GOLD analysis project Ga0316577, IMG submission 203073) | Rhizosphere microbial communities from salt marsh grasses in Alabama, United States - S5-7_050615r2r1 | ecosystem: Host-associated > Plants > Roots > Rhizosphere | place: USA: Alabama | collected... | reverse complement strand
GATCCCCCGGGGCCGAGTTCGTCACCGCCGACGAGGCCGGGGCCGTCTCGGCGCGGGGTAAGGTCCCCCTGCTGGTGGACGCTCCCATCGAACCTCCGACCCGGACGATCCTCGGTCTGGACGAATACACCATCGCCCGGGCCGCGCAGACCGTGGTCCCCATGAGAGAGGACCAGACCGTGGATCTGGGATCGGGTGTCACCGCACTGCTCAGGGCCGAAACACTCCTCTACCCCTGGCACCAGTTCGCCCTCTCCATCATCAGCAACTCCCTCGGAGACCGTCCCGTTTACTTCGCGTCCAGTGGGAACGCTGCAGACGACCTGGGGCTCACCCCCTTCCTGGTCCGCGAGGGGGTCGCCTACCGTTTGAATCCGGGGCTTCCCGACCCATCCGCCCAGGAGGGAGTGGAGGAGCTGGATCTCTCTCCCCTCACGTCCGTCACAGGAGTCTGGCTGAACGTGGACCGCACCCGGACCCTGGCCTGGGAGGTCTTCATTCACCGCCGGGGGCTTCCGGACGCATGGGCCATCTGGCCTTATCGGGCGGTACTGGGCGTCCCCAGCTATTACGCGTGGGTCTACTACGCACTCTACCAGGCCGACTCAGAGGCGGGGCGGGATGAGGAGGCAGCCAGGAACATGGAACGGGCGGAAGCCTGGGCTCGCCTGGGGATTTGAGGGAGAGGGTTGGCAGGGGCCCGGCGGGTCATTCGCCATGGAACGTGGATCCGATGCAGGAAAGGCGGATCGGCGACCGACAGCCCTCACCGAACCCGGAGGATCCCCACTCCTGCCGGAAGCGTCCGCAGAGATGGCAGCCCTTTCGATGCTGGTTCCCTGTACTCGAAAAGTCCGTCGAAGAACTCGGGCGCCCGCTCCACCACGGAGCCTCGAGTAAGGAGCAGGATCTGAGGGATCCGGGACAGGACCCGCCGTAGGAGGCTCAGCAATCGAAGCTGGTCTTCCTGTCCCATCCGGTCGAACGGGTCCCCGAGGATGAAGGAACCCAGGGGGCTCCAATCCTCGGAGAGTAGCTCAACAAGAGCGATTCTCAAGGCCACGACGGCCGCTGCCTGGTCCTGATCGGCCTCCACGCCGCCTCCACCACCCCCCTCCACGAGCCCCACCTCGTCTTTCCCCACGTCGACCCTCAACCCCAGAATCCGCCCCCCCGTCAGGCGGTTGAGTCGGCGTCCTCCTCGGTGGAGGAGGCGGATCCGACACTCCTCTCGGATTTCCTCCCCCAGGTCGCGAGCCAGGCCGAAGAGGATTCGCGCCTCCTTTGGTGCTTCCCACCCCTCCCCCACCCCAGGGTCCTGAGGCCGTTCGGCCACCCTGGAGGTTCCGCCTCGCTCTTCCATCTCCTGGAGAAGCTCCCACCGGCCGAGTACCTCCCGCTCCCTCAGTCGGAGCTCGTCCAACTCTCTCAAGGAAGACCTGGTCCGTTCCAACCGTTCCGTGCAATCCTCGAACTTGGCGTTCAGCCGTACCGAGCTCCCTTCCAGCTGCATGAGGTCATCGGGTTTCGCTTCCAGCTGCTCCCAGCGCTTCCGCCACCACCGCCCGTCCTGGACCAGATTCTCCCACTCCTCCCGGAGCTCCTCCAGCACCTTCTCGGCGTATTCCTCCAGCGCTCTTCCACAGGTCGGACACGAGCCCTCCGGGCCCAGGGCTTTCAGTGTGCGGATCCGATCCCTCAACTCCTTTGCCCTGTCCCGGTAGGCAAGAAGATGCGTTTCCGCGTCCTGCCGCTCCCGGTGCCAGTCCATGGTGGCGGCTTCCAGGTCCCCGGTGGTTTCCGCCAGACTCCCCCGAAGGTCCCGAAGCTCCCCTTCCAACTCCGTCACCTGGGTGGGAACGTCTTCCAGGGCACGGAGCTGGGCACGGAGATCGGCCAGTTCGGACTCCAGACGCAGCCTCTCGTAATCCCGCGGTGAGAGGTCCCCCATGGACCTGACCCTCCCCAACCCCGGATAGAGGATCAAGAGCTTCTCCTTCAGCGCTTCCAACTCCCCCACCCCCCGGGCCGAAGCCAGGACATCCGCCCCTTTCGCCAGGACATCCTCCGGTGAGTCGGCGCCGGTCCCGCACCAGGCCAGAGCAACCCCTTCGGGAGAGAGTCCCCAATCCGGCAACACGCCGTCCCTCCCGAAAGGAGGGCGTGCCAGAGCGGGGCCGTTCCTCACCCAGAAGGTCCCCTCTCGCATCCCGAGTCGTAGAGCCATCGTCGGCTCTTCCTCTTCCTCGGTGATCCCCTCCGATCCCGGGATCACCGGGAGGAGTCCGACTCCCCAGAGCAGTGCCCCCGCGAACGCTCGGAGGATCCGTCCGTCGCTCCCGACCCAGGCCAGAAGCCCCTCCTGCGCTTCCATGCTCAGGTCACCCAGGAACGGAAGGTTGGTGGCGTGAAGCTCCCGGAGAAGCAGCTCCTCCTCGAGGCCCGGGATCTCCTCCGGTTCCTGGAACTCTCCCGCCACCTCCTCCAGCAGCGCCATGACCTCCTCCCCACCTCCGCTTCGAATCTGCTCGCGGAGGGCGCGTAGGGCGAAACCACGGTCCCTGGAAACCAGAGGGAGAGGGTTCTCCTCTCCGAGGTTCTGGAAGTCGTCCACCTCTACCGCAAGGTGAAGCGCCTTGGCCCGCAAGGGGGCGAAGAGCCCCTGGTCCTCCCTCTTGACCTCCTCCGGCGAGAGACCTTCTATCCTCAGCCGAACGATCTTCCCATCGATGCCCCCCGGGACCTCTCCGAGGACCTCGCGGACCCGGCTGACGAGGTGCACCGCCTCACCCTGGGGCATTCGGATCGGGGCCAGGGCCACGACGGGTCGTCCCTGGATGGGATGGAACCGGGAATGTCCGGAGACCAGGTCAAAGGTGAGAAAGCCCTTCTCCTGCGCCGCCTCTCTCCAGGGCTCGGGGCCCACGCGCTCCAACGACCCCGAATAGTAGGTCTTTGGCGCGACCTGCTGGTGCTGGTGCAGGTATCCCAGGGCAACGTAATCCCATGGAGCCGGATCCAGATGGAGACCGGGTCCTGAGCCGGTTCCGACCCCGGCGTAGGCCAGGAGGAGGTTCCATCGAGCCTCCGGATGGGTGCGAAGCTGGGGATAGGGACGTCGCACCACCGCTCCGTGGGGAACCAGATAGACGTGGGTCTCCAGGTCCTTGAGGAAGATCGACCGGGCCGTGCTCGTTACCGCCTCCACCTGGGGGAATGGGTCCAGGGCCGCCAGAGCACCCGGATCCGACAACGGACGAGGTGTGTCCCTGGCCCCGGCCACCATGAAGATCTGCGTAGATGGGATGGCGCTTCTGAAGCTCTCCAGACCTCGCGCCAGCTCCACCAGGGCCCCTGGGGGTGGATCCGGGCGATCGAAGATGTCACCCACCAGGAAGATGAGGTCCGGCTTGAGTCGGATCACCTCCTGAACGGCTCTCTGGAAGGCGGCAGCCACGTCCCGCTCTCGGACGTTCCTCCCACCCTCGGATCGGTCATACGCCCGATGTCCGAGATGGAGATCCGAGAGATGAGCCAGAAGCAAGGGTTCAAGCCTCCCTCAACCCCGTCACCTCGAATCCCGGAGGTGCCGGGGACCACGGCGGTGCATCCCTTCCCGAGAGAAGCAGGAACCCCCCTTCCACTCCCTGGAAGAAGAGAACACTCGAGAATGCCTCGGAGGCCCTCTCCATGAGAGCGTCCAAGGGGGCCCGATTGGATAATCCCTCGGGCCCGAGCCCCCCCAGAACAACCGTGCCGGCGGGCCCTGCCAACCCACGGAGTGCCAGGAATCCTTCCCGGGGAACGGAGGGGAGATGTCCCAGTGCCGGGAGGAAGGCCGAATCCACCACGATCAGGGGAAACACCCCCTCCAGCCCCTCGATGGAGATCCACGGGTCTCCAACCAGAAGGCGGACCTTCCCCCACTCCGGAAAGGGATGCAGGTGCTCTCTGGCCATCGTCACGAGCTCTTCACTTCCCTCTACCACCACGATCCGGGTGTGGGGAAGAGCCTGGAGAAGGAGCCGGGCCAGTGTCCCGCTTCCTCCCCCAAGGTATAACACGGATCCCGGATTCAGGTGGTCTCGCGTCACCGTGCGGAGAACGGCCTCCTCCCACGCCCGCCCCCCCCGTCCCCCTGACTCTTCCACTCCTCTTATCCGACCCTCTTCCAGCAGGATCTTCCGGGAGACTCCGCCACGAGTCGGGGTCCATTCCTCCACTCTCACCTCACCCCTTGCAGTCCAACACCGCTCGAGAATCTGCCTGGATGGACGGCCCTCCAGGACCCATCCCTGCAGAAGGGCCCCCCCGGAGAGCGCCGTGAGGAAGACGAGATAGACGGTGTAGGGAGCCATATTGGGCAGCAGGAGACCTCCCGAGAGGAGAAACCCCAGGGCCACCCCCACCACCGACGGGACCCCTATCGAGGCCGCGGGAAGCATCCCCGGACCACTCGGCCGAGCCATCGCCCCCAGAAGAGACCCCAGGGCGAAGAGGGGAAGGCTTCCCAGGAAGGCGAGCCCCAGCCCCTGACCGACTCCTCCCGTCAAGAGCTCCTCCACGAATGTCATCCCCGTGGACAGTGCCGCAGCCAGGGCGAACACCACCATGACGAAGAGCCACCGCCTCCTGACCTCTTCTACGACTCCAGCTCCGAGGTGAACGGTCCCACTCCAGAGACCCAGGGCCAAGGCGCCCGTCTCGACGGTGAGGATGAGGGTCAGGGCCGGAAGAAAGCCATCCGTGGAATAGAGGAGGAGTCCCGCCGACATCTCCGCGGCTCCAGCCATGGAAGCCCCCACCAGGAGAGGCGGGACCATCCCCAGGATCGGGCGGAGCGGCCTCACGACCCCATCCCCCGCAACACGCCCCGATGAAAGAGGAGGGGCTCACCTTCTCTGGCCTCACAACCGGCAACGCCTGCCAGAATGACCGAGTGATCTCCGCCCGGATACACATCGGTCACCCGACAGTCCAGCCAAGCCAGGGCTCCGGGAAGAAGGGGGTTCCCCAGGGGGCTATCCTGGAGGTCCAGGGCGTTGAACCGATCCTCGGGGGGTGCGGTGGCGAACCGCATGGCGATGTCCGCCTGCTGGGAGGAGAGGACGTTCACGGCGAAGCATCCGCCCCGAAGGATAGGATCGTGGGAATCAGCTTTCTTGTGGATGCAAACAAGCAGTCGGATCGGCTCCAGGGAGACGGACACGATAGCGCTCACCGTCAGACCCAGGGGAGTGCCGTCCTCCTCCCTGGAGGTCACGATCGTCACACCCGCGGGAATGTGCCCCATCACGTATCGGAATTTCTTCTCTTCGATCATACCTCTCCTGGCGAGCCCCGGTGGCTTTGCCTCGCACCCTCCCTGTCCCTAGCTTTTCATCGATTCGATCAGGTTCTCCAGGGTCACCCCGTGGTTCAAGGTGCTCCCGCGTGATCCCCCTTCGCCCCCTGAGAGGGATTGATGAGGAAGTGATGATCGGAAGAGTACCCCCTTGGCCCTTTCTGGTTGGCATTGTAATGGCCGCTTCTGGTTGCGACAACGTGTCATGGGGAGGGTTCTATCTGAGGCTCGAGGGCCCCTCCGCAGATACGGCTGCGACGGGAGAAGATGCGTCGAGGACGGGATCCAGCCCCGACTCCACCGCCTCTCTCGGCCATCTGCTCTACGCGGGCACCCGATCGGGAGACCGGGTGGAAGTCGTCCCGGTGGCCGAGCTCACCGGTGCGGGCCTCAGGCCCATTCCGGGAGATGGGGAGGAAGAGGAGCTCCGCCTCGAAGCGCTCCGGGACCGCCTTCAGCCGGGGAGAGAGCTCATCCTCTTCCACCAGGGCGTGCGAATGGGAATGCTGGTGGTGGATGAATGGGAGTGGGTAGCGGACAGCTTCTGCCAGCCGAGACCCCGGGCCTCCGGCCCGCTGTTGCTGCTTCCGGATGCCTCCAACGCGCAGCGATTCCTTGCCATGGAAAGGGCCCCGGGTTCCTCCTACCCCTACGGCCTCTACCAGGACCTGAGCAGCGAGTATGACCAGAGAGTGGCCTCCCTGAATCTCGGGTCCGAGGCCGTGACCCGCGTGGGCGCCCCTTGGCCCCCCTCCCTCCTGGATATCCGGCGGGACCTGCAGATCCTGGACCTTCCAGGGGAGGAGGCGCCTTCCGTGATGGCGACGTTCGTCCACGAGGACGAGCTCGAGGTGGGCCCGGCCCCGGACGACGCCTACGCACTGCTCGTCCTGGGCGAACCCAGGGGCCCCCGGTTCGAGCTCACCTACACCTGGTATCGCCCCGTGGATACCGAGGGGAAGGGGGCGCCCCGCTACTTTTCGCGGATGGACTGGGACAGGGATGGGGAAGAGGAGATTCTCCTGGAGGTCCTGGGCGCCGATAGTCGCTGGTTTGCAGCCATCCACCGTGGCCCGGACGGGTGGCAGACGAGCTTCCAGGACCCCTGTGGGACTCCGGAAGCGCAGGGCGGTGGGGGGTGAGACGCCTCTCAGGATTCCTCCTGATCTTCGTCCTCTTCTTCACTCCAGGGTGCGCTGATCGGGAGGGGGGAAGGAGTTCTGCTGCTCCACCCGTGCCGCCCCCAGGAGGTGTCGGGACCGACAGCCTTCCCCTCCGCATCGTCGACGCCCAGGGCCGCGCGGTGGTAATGGATTCCCTCCCTCGACGCATCGTCTCCCTGGTCCCTTCTGCCTCGGAGACCCTTCTCAGCCTGGGTGCCGCTGACGTCCTGGTCGGGAGGACGAACTTCGATACCACCGGGTTCCTGGCTCATCTCCCCACCGTGGGGGGCGGCCTTCACCCCAACCCCGAGGCCATCCTGGCTCTGGAGCCTGATCTGGTCATCCTCTTCGCCGGCGATTCGGACGTGGCTACTCCGCACCTCCTGGATCGGATGGGGATTCCGCACATGGCCATCGAGCCGGATGGAATCCAGGACATCCGTGACATCATCGGGCAGATGGGAGCCATCAGCGGGCGGCAGAAGAAGGCGGATAGCCTCCTGGTGCACATGGACCTGGCGCTCCAGGAGATCCGTGAGCGGGTGCGTGGGCTCCCCAGGATCCGGGTATGTTACCTCTTGGGAGGAACTCCACCCTGGGTGGCGGGTCCCGGGAGCTACATCGGAGAGCTTCTGGAGGTGGCAGGCGGAGAGAATGTCTTTTCGGACCTTGATGTGCTGTACGGGCCGGTGAACACCGAGGTCTTTCTGGTGAGGGAGATGGATCTCCTCCTCGCCGCCGAGGGGGCAAGCGTATCGCTTCCCAGGACGGGTACTCCCCTCCGAAGGGTCTCGCCGGCTGTCGAGATCCCGGGACCGCACCTCCCGGAGGCGGCTCTGGAGCTCGCCCGGACCCTCCACCCCGAGGCCTTCCGGTGAAGCGCCGTTTCCTGTCCCTCCTCCTTGCGGTGGCCGTTCTCCTCGCGGTCTTCCTGAGCGTGCGATTGGGTCATGTGTCCCTCGGCACGGGGGATGTCTTCCGGGCTCTGAAGGGAAACGGGAATCCCACCCACACCCGGATCCTCCTGGAGATCCGGCTTCCCCGGGCCCTTCTGGGAGTCCTGGTGGGAGGGGGACTCGCGCTGTCGGGCTCGGTATTCCAGGCTCTGCTCCGGAATCCTCTGGCCGAGCCCTACATCCTGGGGATCTCCGGGGGTTCCGCGGCCGGAGCCGTCCTGGTTCTCTCCCTGGGTCTCGTCACCGTGTCCTCCGTCCTTCTCCCGGCCGCAGCCTTCGCCGGAGCTCTCCTTGCCATCGTCCTGGTCTTCCGAGTCGCAGCTTCCGCCGACCGGAGCCTGGACGTCCGGGTACTCCTCCTTGCCGGAGTCGTCGTGGGCTCATTCTTCACCGCCGTCATCGCGCTTCTCCTCTCCATCTCCGAGGCCCAGGCCGTCCGGAGCGCTGTGCTCTGGATGATGGGGAGCCTGGCCGGAGCGAGCTGGACCCGTGTTCTGCTGGTGGCGGGTTACACGCTACCTTCGGGCCTGGTGCTCATGGGGATGGCCCGCTCCCTGAATCTTCTGTCCATTGGAGAAGAGACGGCGGGTTATCTGGGGACCGACGTCGAGCGGGTGAAGCGCACCGCATACGGCGTGGCATCCCTCATCACCGCCGCAGGAGTCGCTGTGGCTGGCATCATCGGGTTTGTGGGTCTCATCGTACCCCATGCGCTTCGACTGATCGTGGGCTCCGACCAGAGGCTCCTCCTCCCCCTATCATTCCTCGCCGGTGCGGCCTTCCTCACTTCCGCGGATCTCGTGGCCCGCTTGATCCTCGATCCCTCTGAGGTCCCCATCGGGGTGATCACCGCGTTCCTGGGGGTGCCCCTCTTCCTGGTACTCCTTCGCCGGAGCCTCTCCCCATGAACTTCCAGACGAGTGAGCTCGTCGTGCGGTACGGCAGAGCCCGCGCAAAGGCACTGGCTGGAGTGTCCATGGAGGTCCCGGAAGGCGCGCTGTATGCGGTCCTCGGACCCAACGGCTCCGGAAAATCGACTCTCATGAGGGCGCTTCTGGGACTGATCCCCCTGGAGGCGGGAACCGTGAGGGTGGGAGGAAGGGAGACACGAGATTGGACCCGGAGAGAGCTCGCCCGGGTGGTGGGAGCAGTCCCCCAAGCAGAGCATCTCGCCTTCCCCATCTCCGTGAGGGACTTCGTCGGGATGGGACGCTACCCTCACCTCGGCCCCCTGAGGAGGGAGGGGGAGGGGGACCGGGAGGCCGTTCGAGCTGCACTGGCCCGGTGTGACGTCACCGATCTCGTGGCTCGAGACGTGACGACTCTCTCCGGTGGTGAGCTGCAGCGGGTCCGGATTGCCCGGGCGTTGGCTCAGGAACCGTCAGCGCTGGTCCTGGATGAGCCCACCGCCAGCCTCGACGTCAGGCACGAGATGTCCATCTTCCAACTTCTTCGAGCCTCCGCCGATGGAGGGATGACCGTCCTTCTCATAACCCACCACATCAACCTGGCGGCCCGTTTCGCCGATCGCCTCCTCTTGCTCAATGAGGGACGGGTAGAGGCGGAAGGCGCCGTCAGGGACGTGTTCCGGGAAGAGATCCTGGAGTCGGTCTATCGGTGGCCCCTGGCGGTCCGGACGGACGTCGTCTCGGGAACCCCGCAGATCACACCTCTGAGCAGCGTTTCGGAGCCCTGAGGAGCCCCCGGGGCATCCCGCATGTCCCGATCCCTCATCCCACCCGTCGGCCCGGCCCATCGTCTGCCGGACCCCGGGAGCTTCCCCTACTCTGCCGCAGTCTCCCGGTGGAGCGCTCGGTAGCTGGCAAACCGACCGGCATCGATCTCACCCTCTTCCAGCGCTTCACGAACGGCGCAGTCCGGCTCGTGGAGATGGGTACACCCCCTGAAACGACACCCCTCCCTGAGGGGAGCGAACTCGGGGAAGCACCTCTCCAGCTCCCGGGGTTCCACACCCCACAAGCCCACGTCCGAGAAACCGGGTGTGTCTGCTACCAGCCCGCCACAGTCCAGCGGGATGAGACGTCCGCTGACCGTGGTGTGCCGTCCCCGGCGGCCCTTCCGGCTCAGATCTCCGATCCGTAGTCCGAGGCCGGGCTGAAGAGCGTTCAAGAGACTGGACTTCCCGACTCCTGAGGGCCCCACCAGGGCCGAGATCCCCTGGCAGAGGACGTCCTTCATCCGATCCAGCCCTATGCCGGCCTGGACACTGGTGGACATCACGGGATAGCCCAGCTCCCGGTAGAGCTGAAGGAGAGAGCCAACCGCTACCGGATCGCCCATCTCCCGCAGATCCACTTTGTTCAGGACCAACACGGGTTTGAGACGGTTGGCCTCCCCGACCACGAGCAGGCGATCGATAAGGGGCTGACGGGGTTCGGGGTGAGCCACCGCCATCACCACCACCAGACGCTGGACGTTGGCGGCCACAACTTTCGGACGCCGGCCCCCCGGACCCCTCCGGACCACTTCGGTCTGCCTGGGGTGGACGCCCTCGATGGTCACGGATCCGTCGGAATCCCGGCGCACGTCCACCTCGTCCCCGATCACCACACGGTCACCCGTCCGCGCCTCCCGCCGGAGTCGGCCCCGGAGTGAGGCCTCCACCTCCTCGCCCGAATCCAGCCGCACCCGGTACAGGCCTCCCTCGGTTCCGTGCACCCTACCCCGATCCACCCAGCACCTCCCAGAGAGAAAGAAAACCGCCTTCCGGCTGCCCCACTCCAGTGGGGAGGCGGAAGGCGGCATCACTCGACCGCCCAGGAGGCGGCGAGGCGTGACGCATCAGGCCGCGAAAGATTCCAGAGCGATCCCCTTGTCCCCTTCCCGTAGGCGACGCAAAGCCCGATCCCGCAGCTGGCGAATCCGCTCCCGAGTCACACCAAGCATGTTCCCGATCTCTTCGAGAGTGTGTTCTCGCTCACCTTCCAGTCCGAAGTAGAGACGCAGGACTTTCGCGTCTCGTGGCTCCAGGGTCTCGAGAGCCTCGGAGATCGCCTCGCTGAGGAGGCGACCTTCAACCTCCATCTCGGGCTCGGCGGCCTCCTCGGTGATGAATCGCTCCACAAGCTGGGAGTCCTCGCTGTCTCCGATGGGTGCATCCAGTCGGATCTCGGCAGCGTTCAGGGTCTGGAGGGATTCCACGAGCTCAGGAGTGAGATCCGTGGCCTCGCTCAGCTCCTCGGCGGTGGGCTCCCGCCTGAGCTCCTGCTTCAGGCGTTCCTTCTCCCGGAAGATCCTGGCCAGGTCCGAAGCCCGGTTCAGAGGAACTCGCACAGCCCTGCCCTGATTGGCGAGAGACGCAAGGATCGCCTGGCGGATCCACCAGACAGCGTAGCTGATGAACTTCACCCCCTGCTCGGGATCGAACTTACGCGCAGCGGTCACCAGACCCACGTTCCCTTCCTGGATCAGATCCGTGAGGGAAACCCCTCTGTTCTGGTATTTCTTCGCCACGCTGATGACGAATCGGAGGTTCGCACGGGCCAACTCCTGAATCGCCGCTTCGTCCCCCTTCTGAGCCAGTGCCCCGAGCTCCTTCTCCTTTTCGGGGGTGATGAGCTCGTGTCGGCTGACGTCCCTGAGGTACTGGTCCAGAGCGGATTGCTCCTCCACCGTGGCGGAGAAGCCCGCGAGAGGGTTCTTCCGCCCCTTTCGCTTCCGCCGGCTCGTGGTTTGCGTAGCTACCGTGCTCATCATATATCTCCCGGGAGAGTGGTCCTGGGACCCACTCTCCTCGATTCCTTTCGGACCATCGACCCGCGTCCCGGCTTTGGGAGCGGGCCACCGGACAACATCCCTGTCGACCACTGGGTATTAAGCCCTGGAATTTATCACTTCGGTCGGCTGTTGTCCAGGTTGTTCCCGGGGGTGTTACACCCCCCCGTCGGGAGAAGGTTCCGCCATCGATCTCAGATGTTCCTCCAGGATCCTGATGAAGAACCCCCGATCAACCCTTCGCTTCTCCAGGGTGAAAATTCTGAGTACCCTGGCTGTCCGATAAAGCTCCGCCGTCACCCGAGGCAGATCGATGACGCCAGGCAGCCCAACCGCCCCAACCCGGGCCACCTCTCCATTCCTCCGCTCCAGCAGAATGTTCAACTGGAACATGGCCGCCTTTGCCGGATAATCCACCACTACCTCCCCGGGATCCAGATTTAGACTCGCCGCGATCCTGCCCTCCAATACCCTCTTACCGGGAGACTCGGTCCCCAGCCAGGAGGGCAGAAGCGTCTCGCCCAGATCTGCAGCCGTCAGCTCGAGGGCTCTCTTGGGCAGCCGCCTGTTCCTCAAGGCGGGAAGCCACCGCCGGCGAAGACGCTCCGTCCTATCGGGGTCGGCTCCCTCAGCCCTTCTCCCGATCTCGTAGAGGAGCTCCTCGTCCGTGGGACCCACGAGTTCGTCAGGAGCCAGAAGTCCCAACTCCACCGCCTCTTCCACGATCCGTCGGTAGAGAACCGTGGCAGCCCTCACTGCGTGATGCCAATAGACATTTCTGAACATCTGGTATTTCGCGAAGAGGAGAGACTCCAGGGAGGCCACAGCCTTCTCATGGACTCCAACCTCGTACTTCCCGGTTTCGGGATCCGCGAGAATCACCAGCCCCTGGAGTAGCCGATCCACATCCACTTCTCCATAGGGGACCCCGCAGAAACGTGCATCCCTCCTGAGGTACTCCATCTTGTCCAGGTCCAGGCTGCCACTTACCAGACCCCGAAGAGGGATCTCCTCGAAACCCCGAATGAGTCGGTATATCCTGTCTCCGGCCCCGGGTCCCAGAGCCTGGAGGGCCCTCCTCAGCTCGGGCCCCTCGAAGAAGCGGGCACTCACCGCCTCGTGATTCCCCGGGATCTGGTCGGGCTCCAGCTCTTCCAGGGCGTGGGAGAAAGCATAATGACCGATGTCGTGGAGCAGAGCGGCGTAGGGGATCAGCTCCTCCCCCTCCCAGACCTCCTGCGGCAAGCTGTCCCGCTCCCTCAGGAACCGAAGGGCCGTGGTCGCCAGGTGGTACACCCCCAGGGCGTGGTCGAAGCGGGTATGGGTCGCCCCGGGATAGACCAGATGAGCCAACCCGAGCTGCCGTATGTAGCGGAGGCGCTGAAAGGCCCCGGAATCCACGATGCGGACCGCCGTGGCATCAAGGCGGATGCTATTCCAGAGAGGATCCCGGATGACTCGGAAGCGAGAGTATCCTGGCATGGCCCGACAGTAGCCCCCGGCGATGGGCACAGCAATGGACCCTCGGGACCGGGAGTCTGGCTACTCTCCGGGGGATCGACGTATCTTGGCCCGAAGGAAAAGCGAAAGCGGAGGATCCATTGGTTCCCAACCCAGCTCTGAAGGCCCACGTGATGCAGCACGCCGAGGACCGCCCCGGCGTGTATCGGATGGTGGGCCCAGGGGACGAGCTCATCTACGTGGGCAAGTCCGTGCGGGTGAGGAGCAGAGTGCTTTCCTATTTCAGGGCCGAGCCCGGGGAGAAGGCAGGCAAGCTGATTCGGGACACCAGCAGGATCACCTGGGAGTACGTCCCCAACGAGTTCGCCGCCCTCGTCCGGGAGATGCGCCTCATCAAGAAGTGGCGCCCCCGTTACAACGTGGAGCACAAGCGGAAACGGAGCTTCGCTTTCATCAAGGTGACCCGGGAGCCGGCGCCCCGGATCCTTCCGGTTACGCGGGTGATCCCGGACGGTGGAACCTATTTCGGCCCTTTTCCCAGGCCCCGGTTCCTCACGCAGACATTGAGAGACCTGGCGCAGATCCTGGGCCTTCGGGATTGCCCCTCCACGGTTCCGATCTTCTTCGACGACCAATTGGAGATCTTCCAGCGAGGGCTCCCCCCCCGGTGCCTCAGAGCCGAGACGGGAACCTGTCTGGGGCCCTGTTTCGGCGCATGTTCCGCCCGCCAATACCGGGACCGAGCCGAGCTGGCGCGACGGTTCCTGGAGGGCAGGACTCGGGAGCCCTTCCTGGTGCTCCAGGAAGAGATGGAACAGGCTGCTCGAGACCTGGAGTACGAGTATGCCGGCATGATCCGAGACCGTCTCGGGCGCCTGGAGGACCTCCAGCGAGAACTGGTCGCCTTCCGGGGTCGGGTGGAGAGTCTCTCCTTCGTGTACAGGATCCCCGGATTCAAAGGAGACGATCGCCTCTACCTCATAAGGAAGGGCCTCGTGGAGGGGGAGATGCCCCATCCCCGGGGGAGGGAAAAGCGAGCCCGCGCCGCCCGGAGGGTAGTGGAGGTCTTCTCCGGCCCTCAGGTCCAGCCGGGGTCACTGACCCAGGAGGACGCGTCGGAGATTCTTCTGGTCGCCCGATGGTTCCGGCTGAGGGAAGGAGAGCTACGGAGAACCTCTACTCCGTCGAAATGGCTCGAAGAGTACGGCCCGTCCCCATCCTGCGCCCCTCCGGCCCTCACCGGCCATCCTTCCGCCTCCTCCCCATCTTCCTGATCAGCTGGAATTCCTCCTTCGACACCGGCTGGACCGAAAGACGAGCCCGGTCCAAGAGCGCCATCTGCCCCAGCTCGGGCATCGCCTTGATCCGTTCCAGACTCACGACTTCCGGAAAGGCCTCCTGAAAAGCCAGGTCCACCATGAACCACCTGGGTTCGTCGGGATCCGATTTCGGGTCATGGTACCGGCTCCCCCTATCGAAGGCGAAGTGGTCCGGATAACCGGCCCTGGAGACGGTGGCCAGGCCGGCGACCCCCGGTGGATTTGCGTTGCTGTGGTAGAAGAGGACCCCATCCCCAACTCTCATGTGGTCTCGCATCAGGTTCCTAGCCTCATAGTTCCTGACTCCCTCCCAGGTCGTGGTCCCCTCCCTCTCCAGGTCCCGAATCGAGTAGACATCCTCTTCGCTCTTCATGAGCCAGTAGCGTTTCGCCATCCTGTTTGGCCTTCCTCTTCTGACATCGCACCTCAGGAGCCGGGAACATTCACCGGGACTCACGGAAACCGTAATCTGTGGAGGGTGAAAGAACACCGCATCCCCCCTGGGCACGCTGGCCTCTCCGTCGTTATGATTTTGTTTCAATCCCCGCGGGTCCGGGGCTTCTTCCAGGCTCCGAGGGTTCGGAATCAAGGATCCCTGTGTCAGCGCACCGTCTTTCCCTGGACATGACCCGGCAACCAGACCTGGTCACCTGCGGCCCTACCTGCCTCCACGCGGCATACGGTTATTTCCACGACCATCTGCCTTTGGACGACGTCATAAAGGAGGTGCGCTCTCTTGAAAGCGGGGGCACGCTGGCTGTCCTCCTGGGGTGCCATGCCCTGGAGCGGGGGTACCGGGCCACGCTCTTCACCTACAATCTCCGGATCTTCGACCCAACCTGGTTCCATCTGGACCGCCCCGATCTCATTCGAAGGCTTCGGATCCGGATTCGGGAGAAGGAGGGGAAACGCCTGCGGGAGGCCGCAGCGGGCTACGCCCGGTTTCTGGATCTGGGCGGGGAGGTGCGGATGGACGACCTCTCAGCGGAGCTCATCCGAGAACTACTGGACCCAGGGCTTCCCATCCTCACGGGTCTCAGCTCCACCTACCTCTATCAGGCACCCCGGGAGCTGGGGGCCAGGGACGACGACATCAAGGGGGATCCACAGGGGCATTTCGTCATTCTTGCCGGGTACGAGGAGGGGGGAAGCCATGTTCTTGTTGCCGACCCCCTCGGCGGCACACAGTGGGTGGCGTCCACCTTCTATCCGGTGTCCATGGGCCGCCTCATCACCGCCATCCTCCTGGGCGTCCTCACCTACGACGCCAACCTTCTCATTCTGGAGCCGGGGAGGTAGTCTCCTGGCAGCTTCCGCTTCGCCAGTCGACAGAGGGGCTTTGAGGCTTCTCGTGAAAAGGGAGTCCGGCGGAGCTCCCGCCCGGAGGTTCGGGTCGCCAACTTCCAGCCAGGGAGGACCCCCATGGCCACAATCCTCGTGATGGAGCGACCCGAGAACTGGCCCCTGGAGATTCCTGGCCTGGAAGTAGTCCTGGCCCGCAGCTATCTGACCGATCCCGCCTGGAGCGCGCGACGGGGGGTGAAGGTCTTCAACGTCTGCCGCTCCTATCGCTACCAGAGCCTCGGGTACTACGTCTCCCTTCTGGCAGAGGCTCGAGGCCACAAACCCCTTCCCAGCGTCTCCACGATTCAGGACCTGAAGACACCCACCGTGGTGAAGGTTCTATCCGAGGACCTGGAAGCTCTGGTCCAGAAGAGTTTCTCCGACCTGATCTCCAACGAATTCACCCTGAGCATCTACTTCGGGGAGAACCTGGCGAAGCGCTACCACCGGATCAGCCGCCAGCTCTTCAACCTCTTCCCCGCGCCCCTCCTCAGGGCCCAGTTCGCTCGGCGTCAGGGCCTCTGGGAGCTCCTGGGGATACGCCCCATAGGAGCCAGGGAGATTCCCGACCCCCACCGTCCCTTCGTCATCGAGCAGACCCAGAGGTATTTCTCCGGAAGGGCCCCCTCTCGGCCTCGAACCACGGTTCCCCGGTACGAGTTGGCCATCCTCACCGATCCCAACGAGATCCACGCACCTTCCGACGAACGAGCTCTCCGGCGGTTTGAGGATGCAGCAGAGGAGATCGGTATACGGGCCGATCGCATCACGAGGGACGATCTGGGTCGAATCCAGGAGTTCGACGCCCTCTTCATTCGGGCTACGACAGCGGTGAATCACTACACCTACCGGTTCTCCAGACGGGCCTCGGCCGAGGGCCTCGTGGTCATCGATGATCCCGACTCTATTCTCCGGTGCAC
>Ga0316577_10000432_pt1 | contig 16259 bp, 14 predicted proteins | sample S5NA_FD_203073 | JGI IMG/M metagenome (GOLD analysis project Ga0316577, IMG submission 203073) | Rhizosphere microbial communities from salt marsh grasses in Alabama, United States - S5-7_050615r2r1 | ecosystem: Host-associated > Plants > Roots > Rhizosphere | place: USA: Alabama | collected... | reverse complement strand
GCCGAAGGGGTCAGCCTGCGCACCGCCGGGCTGGACAACGTCGTGGTCATGGAAGTGCCGGCCGGAGAAGAGCAAGCGGGCCAGGAAGAGGCTGTCCGGACCATCGGCGTGGTGGACCGCCAGAGCGCGCCGTTCATGGTCCACGAGGGTGCCGTTTACCTGCACGGCGGCGACTCGTACCTGGTGCGCGAGCTGGATTGGGAGGCCGGCATCGCCCGGGTGGAGGCCCGGCCCCTGGACTATTATACCCAGGCCAGCACGTCGGTGGACGTGCAGGTGCTGGACGTCTACCAGGAAGAAGAGGGGGTCACGACCGCCAAGGCCCACGGCCTGGTCCTGATTACGTCGCGGGTGACGTCGTACAAAAAGGTCAAGCTCTACAGCCACGAGGTGCTGGGCTGGGGCGAGATCCCGCCCGAGAGCATCCCCGAGCAAGAGATGGAGACGACGGCCTACTGGTTCACCATCCGCGCCGCCACGGCGGCCCGGCTAGAGGAGGAGGGGCTGCTGAACCTGGGCCGCGACGACCGCGGACCGAATTGGGACCAGCAGCGAAAGCGGGCCCGGGCGCGCGATGGCTATCGCTGCCGCCACTGCGGCGTGGGCGAGCGGGAGGGCCGCGCCCACGACGTGCACCACATCCAGCCCTTCCGCACCTTTGGCTACGCGCGGGGCCAGAACGACTACTACCTGGAAGCCAACCGCCTGGAAAACCTGGTGACCCTCTGCCGCTCGTGCCATCGCCGCGTCGAGGTTGACCGCCTGATGCATGGAGCGCTCAGCGGGCTGGCCTACGCGCTGCGCCACCTGGCGCCGCTCTACCTGATGTGCGATCCGCGGGACATTGGCGTCACCAGCGAGACGAGGTCGACGATGGCGCCCGACCGGCTGCCGGCGGTGACGATTTACGACAATGCCCCCGGCGGCCTGGGATTCAGCGAGGGGCTGTACGAGCTGCACCACACGCTGCTGCAGGCTGCCGGGGAGCTGGTGGCCCGCTGCCGCTGCCCGCGGGGCTGCCCCTCGTGCATCGGCCCCGTGGCCGAGGTGGGGGAAGACGCCAAGGCAGGCTGCCGGCGCCTGATCGAGCTGCTGCTGGACGCCGGGGCATCATGAATCAGGAACGGGGGCCAGCACCGCCTTGGTGCTGGCCCCCGTTTCATCTGTCGATCAGGGCGTCGGTGAGGCCAGGGGGATCACCGTCACCTGGGACGCCGGTGTGGCCGTAGGCCCGGCCGGCGTTGGCGTCGGCGTCATCCGCGGCGGGGGCGTGCGCGTGATCCACGGGGTAGGCGTCGGCGTCTGCTCGCGCTCCGCCGGCCTCGTCGGCTCGGGCGCCGCCTCTTCCAGCAGCCCTCGCAGGCCGTAGAGGAAGGTATCAAAGCGGTTGGTCGCCCGGCGCAGGGCGGTTACCAGTTCGCCCATGTTGGCCAGCCGATCCTCCACGTCGGCCACCTGCTCGTCCAGGGTCGTCACCGTCTCGGCCAGCGAGGTGAAATCGTCGCTCAGGCCGGCCAGGGTCTGGCGCACGTCGGCCAGGCCCTTTGTCGCCGAGGCAAGGTCCGACTCGATCGCACCCACCGCGCCGCCCAGGGTCTCGATGTCGGACCGGGCCTCAGACAGCGTGTTCTGGGTCTCGCCCAGTTGCTGCGACAGTTCTCCGACCTGGGCCAGCTGCCGCCGCGCATCGTCGAGCTGCGCCTGGAGATCCGCCAACCGGCCGTCGACCTGGGACATCTCGCGGTCGATGGCCCGGGTCGTAGCCCGCTGGAAGTCGAGATTGCTGCCATTGAGCAGGAACAGGACCAGCAGGGCCAGGAGCGCGCCGCCCAGGGCGCTCAGCAAGCCGACGATCAGCACACTTCCCCAGCTCACCCCGCGCCGCGGAGGCTCGTAGCGCGTTACCTCAGGTGGCGGGGGAGGCGCCGGGGCTACCTTCTCTGGCGCCACGGCTTCCTCCTCTTCGGAGTCAGGTAGCGGCGCCTCGCCGGGCTCCTCTTCCTCTGTGGCCAGGGGAATGACGAAAGGCCCTTCCTCTGCCACCGCCTCGACCTCTGGACCGGCTCCCACGGCCCTGTCCTCAACTTCCTCGGGCGGGGGCAAGGCCACGCCCTCGGCCATAACCTCTTCCACCTCTTCCGGCGGCACGGAACCGACCGTGATCCGGTCGGCGATGGCCTCGTAGGTGGCGCCCGTAATGCCCTGCACATGGGTGATCTCGGCCACCTCGCGGAAGGGTCCCGCTTGCTCCCGATAGCTCACGATCCGCCCGGCCAGGGTCAGCCCGATGCCGGGCAGGCTGCTCAGCTCCTTTTGTGTGGCGGCGTTGAGATCCAGGAGCGGAGCCTCTTCGACCGAGATCCCTTCCTCGGCCGGCATCCCTTCCCCGGCCGGCATTTCTTCCCCGGCCGGCTCCTCCGCCTCTTCCCCGATCGATTCGGACAGGGGCGGGGGATCGTAGCTGGCTCCTACCGCCTCCCGGATCGCCTCCTTGGAATCGTCTTCCAGGGTCGAGGGCAGCGGCGCGCCTTCTTCCTCTTCTCGTTCTACTTGCTCTTCGTATTCGCTCATATGTGTCTCCTTTCTAGCGGAATACTGGTATCTGTCTGCTCTTCTACCGGACCGGGGGGTTCCTGTCCCCGGTCGTCCTGTACCCGGGTGTAGGTGTAGCGCCAGATCAGGCGCTTGAGCGCCCGTTCCAGGCGAGGAGATCGGGGTGCCCGCTCGCGGCGGGTTACAATCTGGCGAACCGCCTCGGCCATGCGCTCCCTGCGCTCCTCTTCACTGGATGGGCTCACGCCGTCCCCTCTTTCGGGCCGCCGGTCAGCGCTCGCACCTCTCGCCCGGCGTCCAGCTTATTGCGTTGAAAATTCGGACCGGGCACCTTGAGGTTCAGCTCGGTGATCTGCGCATTGATGGCCGCCACCTCTTCCCGGAATCGCCCCTCGGCCGCCTGCCAGGCGGCGAGGGCAACGGCCCGCTCCCGCTCGACGGGCAGGCGCCGCGGCCGCCGGCGTGACGACGCTGCGGCCGCCAGCCCCGCGGCATCGCCGGTCCCGCCCGCCGATTCCTGGTACCACGCCCAGGCGCGGACCAGGGCCGCGCGCGCCTGCGACAGCCGGTTCCGGATGGCCTTGTCCAGCTCGATCCATTCGGGCGCATAGCCCGCCTCGCTCAAGATCTTGTAGGCCAGCTCCCGATCCCCGGCGTAGGCGTTGGATGTCAGGTCCAGCGGCTTGCCCTTGCCCGGCAGGTTGTCGAACTGGCCCTTTTCTTGTGCCTCGCGGATCTGCTCGTCGATCCAGCTCTCCCAATCTTTGCGTTCTCGTCTCGCCGTCATTTGACACCTGATCCTGCTCGCGTTACAATGTCCCCAACCTGTGGGGAGTTATGACATGATCCGAATCACCCTCGTCCGTCATGGCCGCACCGCCTGGAACGTAGACCCGGGGCAACTACCCGCCCCCGGCACGCCGACGGGACGCCGCTTCCGCGGCATCGTTGACCTGCCCCTGGCACCCCAGGGCATAGAACAGGCCCGGACCACCGCCCGGCGCCTGGCGGACTGGATGCCCGCGGCCATCTATTCCAGCCCCTTGCAGCGGGCGCTGCGCACGGCCCGCCTCCTGGCCAAGCCCCACGGCCAGGATGTCCAGGTCCTCCCCGGCCTGAGCAGTATGGACTATGGTGCCTGGGCCGGCCGGCTCGCCAGCGAGGTGGCCCGCGAATGGCCTGCCGTCGTGCAACAGTGGCGCCGCGACCCCTTTGGCGTCCAGATCCCGGGCGGCGAATCGACCGCCGCCCTGCGCGACCGGGCCGTCGACGCTGTCCGGCAGATCCTGGACCGGCACGCCGCAGAGGCGAGCGCCCCCGGCCAGCGGACCGACGTCGTAGTGGTCACCCACCAGGTTGTGACCAGGACCTTGATCTGCACCCTGGCCGGGCTGCCGGACGAGGCCTACTGGCGCGTGCACCAGGACCTATGCAATTTGAGCCAGCTCGACTATGAGCCCGAGAGCGGTAAAGAAAGCGGCAGCTTCTCCCTGCGTAGCCTCAACGACACCTGCCATCTTGATCCCTCGCTGCCGGGAAAGCACAGCAACGGCGTGCGCATCATCCTCGTGCGCCACGGCCAGACGGCGTGGAACCTCGGCTCCGGCCCGGAGCGCTTTCGCGGCCGCACCGACCTGCCCCTGGACGGGACCGGCCAGGCGCAAGCCCTGGCCCTCGCCCGCCGCCTGCGCAGCGAGCCCATCGACGCCGTCTACAGCAGCCCCCTACAGCGCGCCCAGCAGACCGTTGCGCCCCTGGCCGCGCACCTGCGGCTGCCGGTCGTGCTCGACGAGCGCCTGCAAGACATTAACTATGGCGCCTTCCAGGGACTGGACCGCCAGGAAGCCACGGCAGCCTTTCCCCGGCAGTACCAGGCCTGGCTCACCACGCCCGGCCAGGTGCGCCTGCCCCGGGGCGAAAGCCTGGACGACGTCCGTCGCCGCCTGGTCGACCTCCTGGACGAGCTGGCCAACCAATACCGGGGCCGGACCGTGCTCCTGGCGGGCCACCAGGTGGTCAACAAAGTCCTGGCCTGCACCCTGTTGGGCCTGGACCTGGACCGCATCTGGCACGTGGGCCAGGATACGGCCGCCATCAACGTCTTTCAGCAGGTCAACGGCACCTGGCACATCCTGCGCCTGAACGACACCTGCTACGGCCCCACCGGATAGCTAGAGACGACGTCGCCGGCGGCGTCCTTGAGCGTGACCACCTCGCCTGGCGACCACATGGCCACCAGCTTGTTCCAGTAAAAATTGCTGGGCGGGCTGCCGTCCTGGCCGATGTGGGTATGCACCGTCACACTCCCCCCCGGCCAGAGACGAAAGTTGGGAAAGGTATAACTATTGCCCTCGTCGTCACTCAACGTCCAGGCCTGCATGTCGGCCAGCCGCTCGCCGTGGTTGGTGATGACCACCCGCTCCTGGTCGGGCTCGCCGGCAGCAATCACTTCGGAAATCTCAATCTGCAGCTCGCCCGTGGCCGGCAGCGTGGCTTCGACAGAGGTAGCCGGCGTCGAGGTGGCGCCCGCAGCCACCGCCGCCGTGGCCGTCATGTCCGACGACGGCGGCTCAAAGGGCAGGGGCGTGTCACTGGCCGTAGGCACCGCCGTCCAAGTGGGCGTCGCCGCCTGCAGTCCGCCGACCGGGATCACCAGACTGGTGCCCACCTGCAAAAAGTTGGGATTCTGCAGCTGATTCGCGGCGATGATATCCTCCTGAGGCACGTCGTACTGTTCCGCCAGGCCCGAGATTGTATCGCCGGCGCGGACCGTATGAACCACCGGCGTGGCAGTGGCTCCCGGCCCGGCCTCGGAAACGAGCCGGGTGGAGTCGGTGCCCTGTCCATCGGTTGCCGCCACAACGGTACCCTCTTCCCCGGAGGGTCGCTGCAAGCCGATCTCGGTGCCCTGGACCGCCGGAAGGATAACCAGCACGAGCAACAGCGTGATCAGGGCCGAGATCACGGCATTCACCCCGATGAGAAAGGCCATCTGTTTGCGTGTCACCAGGCTACCTCCAGACAATCCAGGCCAGGGAGGCGGCGAGCAGCCCCCCGCCAATCGACGCCAACAAGTTCACCAGGTCATTGTTGAGCCAGGACCAGCCACGAATCGGCTGTGCCGGCCGCCCGCAGCGGTGCAGGGGGCTCTCCGTCTCTTTGGCGCAGCCGGTGCAGTAATAGATGCCCTGCACCGTAGCCCCCATCAGGCTGTCCAGAAAAGAGCCCCCCAGTCCGCCCGCCACCGCCAGCAGGGGATAGGTGACGGCATGGGCGCGCAGCGGCGCGTACAATCCCGACGCCGAGCCGGCGCCGTTCACCAGCGAGTCGATCTGGATCAGGAGCGCGGCCACCGCCCCGACGAGCAGGGCGCCGGCCAGCGAAGCCCACGTCCCCAGCGACGTGATGCCACCCGACGTGCCAGGCGACACCGCCTGCCCGGTGGTCACCAGGCGGGGCAGGTCGGGGCTCAGGACGCCCAGCTCGGTGGCCCAGGTATCGGCATTGACCGTGGCCATCACCCCCAAAAAGCCGGCAAAGAGCACGGGCTCGGGATACCAGGCGAAAACGACCGCCAGCAGTGCCCCCACGCCACCGTTGGCCAGCGCCTGCCCCAGGTCACGCCGGCTGCCCTTGGCAAACTTTTCGCCGATCTCTTGCTTGTCGGCCCGGCGATAGCGGGACAGCCAGCTGGACGAGACGAAAAAGGTGATGAGCAACAAGCCCCAGATCCAGCCACCCAGGCCAAAGATCAGGGTACCCACCAGGACGGCGCCGGCCACACCGCCGGCATCCAGCGCCCTGCGCCAATAGCCCAGCGCCCCCATCAGGCTGCTGAGCACCAGCCCGAGCAGAATCGACTCCCACCTCATGGCACAATGCTAAAAGTCGCCAGCCAGAACAGGGCCTGGGCCGCCGTGGCTGCGCCCCAGAGAAGATAAGAGCCGGCCCGCTCGCGCCGGTAGAGGGCCAGTCCCAGGACCAGGTTGGTGCCCAGGATAATCAGGCCTATGATGGGCAGCGCAAAGAGCTCCATCTTGATCCCGATGCGGTCGGCCTGCCCAAGGTTGTTAAAGTGAAGGGGCAACTGGAAATCGAGCCCCGGGAAGCGGGCACTGAGATAGCCGAACAGGGCCAGGTTGATGGCCACCGCCGCGCCCAGCAGCACCCAGGCCGTCTCGTCCCTCCAGATGGGCCAGGTGAAGGCGCGTGCCTTGCGCAGTTCCCGCTCCAGCAGGCGGTTGGGCCCCAGCTCCCGCCGCACCGTCAAGCCATGCAGAAAACCCTCCGGATCGTCGGGCGAGATGGCAAAGGCCAACCCCGGCGTAACCAACAGCACCTGCTGCGCCAGGCCCTGCGTAGCCAGGAAACGGGTTCGCCCGATGCCGGGCACCATCCCCACCCCGCGCTCGTGCCCCGGCCAGCGCAGGCCCCGCCGCCGCACGGGCGGATTCTTGAGCTCGTGGCCGGGCACAATCTGCTGAATGTCGCGGATGGGGATAACTTGCTCGTTCCCCACCCAGCGCACGATGACGCCGTTACGATCCAGGTGGTAGCGCAGCGTCAGGCAGCTAGCCACCTGGTAGGCCAGTACCAGCAGGACCGGCAGGCTGACCAGCACGATGAGGCCCACCAGGTAGGACAGGAAATTGATCTCCTGGGGGCGGATGTTCCCATCGATCAGCCATACCAGGAGCCAGCCATCCACAGCCAGGATGAGGGCGACGAACAGGAGCCCCAGCGGAGCCCCCACCGAAAACGAGGCCCGCCGGGTCAATGCTCGCCCCCCATGCGCCCGCCGCCCAAACTGCTCACCTTGAACTCAACCCTCAACCTTAGCCCTCATACACCGGCGTGCACCACGGCCTGTACTTGGGATTTTTGCCCCTGACGACGTCGAAATAGAGCTCGCGCAACCGGCTCACGATCGGACCGATGGTGCCCGTGCCTACGGGCCGGTGCTCGATGTGGGTGATGGCCGCTACCTGCACCCCTGTGCCGCACAGGAACGCCTCCTCGCAGATATAGATCTCGCTGCGGTCGACGGAGCGCTGGATGGTACGCAGGCCCATCTCTTCCTGGGCCAGGGTCATGATCGTATCGCGCGTGATGCCCTCCAGGATGTTGGACGTCACCGGCGGCGTCACCAGGTCGCCATCGCGGACCATAAAGAAATTCTCGGCGCTGCCCTCAGAGATGTGGCCCGTCGCGGTCAGCACCAGGGCCTCGTCGTAGCCGGACAGCATGGCATCGGTCTTGGAAAAGGCCGAGTTGATATAGGCGCCCGTGATCTTGGCCCGGGCCGGCGTGGCGTTGTCGTCCACCCGCTGCCAGCTGGAGATGCAAACGTGGGCGCCCTCCTCCTTTTCGATGTAACGACCAAAGGGCACGGCAAACATGGCGAACCCATCGCGCAGGTCGTGCAATCGTACGCCAATGACCTCCTCCGCCTTGTAGGCCAGGGGCCGGATGTAGACGTCCTGCCGGTACCCCTCGCGGCGCAGCAGCCCCAGCGCCAGCTCGCACAGCTCTTCCACCGAATAGGGCAGATCGATGCGCAGGATGCGGCAGGAGCGATGCATACGCTCAAAATGCTCCTTCAGGCGGAAAACGTACAATTGCTCGGCCTCTGCGTTCCAATAGGCGCGGATGCCCTCAAAACAGCCGGTGCCATAGTTCAAGGCATGGGTCATGATGCTGACCTTGGCCTCTTCGATTACGACGAATTTTCCTTCAAAAAAGGCGTGCTTGGGCATCGACCCTCCCGCTGGTGGCGATTTTCTCGATTATACCTGCTTTCGGCCCACCGTGCAACTATCCAACGTAACTTGCCACCATCTCCAGCGAGCGGCGACCCGTGCCCCCCGAGGCACTGCCGGCCGGCTTGCCGATGGGCAGGATGGCTACCGGCCGGTGGCGCACCGGCAGGTCGAGTACATGGGCCGCCTGGCGCTCGTCAAAGGCGCCCACCCAACAGCCGCCCAGGCCCAGCGCCACCGCGGCCAGCAGGATGTGCGCCGTCGCCGCGGCCGTATCCTGGAGGCAGTACAGCTCGCGACCACGATCGCCATAACGCCCGGCCGACTGCTCCGCATCGGCGCATACGACAATCGCCACCGGCGCCTGGGCGACGAAATTCTGGCCATAGGCCGCGGCCGCCAGGCCCTGCCGCACAGCGGCATCGCGCACCACGTAAAAATGCCACGGCTGGCGATTGCCCGCCGATGGTGAGCGGATGGCCGCCTGGAGCAGGCGCTCTATCGCCTCGGGCGATACCTCGGCGGCGGGATCAAAGGCCCGCACACTATGCCGCTGGTCGACAACGTTCCAGAAATCCATCATCTCCTCCTCTCTCGTGGCTCCCTCGACCGGGGATCAAAGGCCAAGGTCCCAATCCCCCAACTGGGGGATCAACTCGTGGGCCGTCATGTCCAGGTGGATGGGCGTGACTGAGACGTAACGATTGGCCACCGCCCAGATGTCGGTGCCCTCGTCCCGGTGCCCGGTGGGAGGCTCGCCGCCGATCCAATAGTAGGGCCGGCCGCGGGGATCCTCGCGCCTGACCAGGAGGTCACGATATACCCGGCGGCCCAGCCGGGTGACGCGCAGGCCGGCGATTTTGTCCTCGTGACAGTTGGGCACATTGACGTTGAGAAAGGTGCCCGCTGGCAGCCCGCGCTCCAGGACGCGCGCCACCACAGAAGCGCCCACCCGGGCGGCATAGTCAAAGCTCTGGCTCTGCTGGCTATCGAGGGAGATGGCCACGGCCGGCAGGCCCGAGATCACGGCCTCCATGGCCGCCGCCACGGTGCCCGAATAGGTCACGTCGTGGCCCAGGTTCGCCCCCTGGTTGATGCCCGAAACCACCAGGTCGGGCTGCTCGGGCAGCACGCCCAGCAGGGCCAGCGCCACACAGTCCGAGGGCGCGCCCGTGGTCGTATAGGCGACGACCTCGTCTCCATCCACCGGCACCTCGCCCTCGCAGGGAGACGGCAGGGGATAGTGATCCACCCGCAGCGGCTTGTGCATCGTCTTGGTGTGGCCCGCCGCCGACCAGTTGTGATCGGGGGCCAGGACACTCACCCTGGCAAGGGGGCGCAGGGCTTCCAGCAGCGCGCGCAGGCCGGCGGCCTCGATGCCGTCGTCGTTGGTCAACAGAATGTGTGCCATGCTTTCCTCACAGGGCTCTCAAAGAGAGGGACGGTGTCAGACAGAACGTGGGTCAAGGCACCTTTTTCACAATCGACAACAATTGATCCCCGAATTCGGCCACCTGCCAGGGTGCCAGCAGGCCATCGCCGCCCAGATCCTGCTTGCTGCGGGGGTTGCGCTGGGCGATGGCCCACAGCAGATGATTGGTGAGTACAATGTCGGGCTCTACCCCCCGTGCCTCGGCGGTGGTATTTCGCCAGGCACGCAGCGCCTCAAAGCGGGCATGGTCGGCGGCCGAGGGCCGGCCGTTCCGCCTCTGACCGCTGCTCGACCGCGGCCGTTCTCCCCAGGGGATCGGGTTCTGGCTGCCGTGGCGGATGGCAGATAGCATGTCGCGCCCGTAGCGCCGCGCCATGCGGTAGGAAACACCCTTGATCTTTTGCAGGTCGCGCCACTGTTGCGGCCGCTCTTCGGCCAGTGACACCAGGGCCTTGTTTGACACGACGCGGAAGGTAGGCCGATTTTCCCTCCGGGCCTGCTTTTCACGAAAGAGGTATAGCTCGCGTAGCACACCGCGCCCCACATCATCCAGCTGGCGGACGCCCGACAGCCGCCAGAAGTCGTCAGGATCGAACTCTTTTTGCTCCCAACGGGTCTGGATCAGCCGCGAAAAGCGGTGCCGCGCCTGGGGCCAGCGCTGCTGGGCATCCAGCTCGCGCCGCTGGATGTCGTACAGGCGCAACAGGTAGTGCGTATCCATCCGGGCATAGTCGAGCTGGGCCGCCGGCAGGGGGCGCAGGCCCCAGTTGGCCCGCTGGTACTTTTTGTTCATGTGGACGTCAAAGTGCTCTTCCAGCAGGGCACCCAGGCCATGGGCCTCCCAGCCCAGGATGCGGCTGGCCCACATCGTGTCAAAGAGATTGGCCAGGACAAAACCAAAATCGCGGTGCAGCACGCTGACGTCGTACTCGGCGCCGTGCAGCACCTTGAGCACCCTGGCATCGGCCAACAACGGCCCCAGCCCCGAAATGTCATCCAGGGCCATAGGATCGATCAAATAGTCCGTGCCCGGCACCGAGACCTGGATGAGACACACCTGCTCCTGATAGACGTACAGGCTGTTCGACTCGGTGTCGACGGCCAGCGCCGGTTCGTCCCGGAGATGGGCCAGCATGGCCCGGAAACTCGCCGCTTTGTCCACCCAGATGGGTGGGGGTAACAATTCTTCTCTCATGGCGCAAATTGTACCAAGGAACAGCAAAATCGGCAAATTGAAGCCGGGCCAACTGGTGACTCAGCGCAGCGCCAGCCAGGCTCCCACGTAGGCCAGGGATGCGGCGGCCAACACCCAGGAAAACCCGGCCGAGAGGGCGATCATGGCCGCCAGGATGGAAGCCAGGACCGAGGTACAGCCGTTGACGGCCCAGGCCCAGGGGATCAGGCCCGGCGCCCGCTCCCGCAGCCAGGCCAGGCCGGCGGGAAAGGGGATGCCCATGAGGAAGCCCAGGGGCGCCAGGCTGAAGGCCGTGGCCAGCAGACGCACGGCCAGCGGGGCGCCCAGCAAGGCCCGGAACAGCACCGGCAGCACTAGGGGATAGAGTAGAATGCCCAGAGCCAGCACCGGCAGGGCGCGCCGCGGGGGGAGGCGGGGGGCGGCCAGGCTGCCCAGGCCCGAAAAGAGCAGCACCGCAGCCGCCACGGCCGTAAAGGCATAGATCGGCTGTCCCAAAAAGAGGATAAAGCGCTGGATCAGCGGGATCTCGACAAAGAGGAATCCCAGGCCCAGCAGGCCAAAATAGATCAGGGCCGGGCCCCGCGGCCCGCGCAGGCGCCCGCCCACCCGCCCGGCCAGGGCCAGGGGCAGCAGGATCAGCACCACCGAGACCAGCAGGGCCACGGCCAGCAGGGCCACCAGGACAAAGTAGCCGCTGCCGCCCCACGGCTGCCAGGTCAGGCCCATCTGCTCCAGCACTACGCGTGCCTGTGACCAGCGGAAAAAGTGAAAGAAAAAGGGCCGGTCGTCGGTGGCGGGCCGCACGTCGTGGGTCGCCGCGGCATACAGGGCCTCGGGCTCGGCCAGAAGGCGGGCAAAGGCGTGGTAGTAGAGCGGTTCGGGCAGAACATTTTGCCGGTTGAGCTCGGACTCTTGCAAGCCGGGCAAGGCCACCAGGTCCAGCCCCTGTTGCCCGGCAAAGGCGCGGATGGTGGACAGTTCCTCCGGCAGGAAGGGGCCATTCTTGACCAGGATGAGGCCGAACTGCCAGCCGCGCAGCACGGCCAGCCGCTGGCCCGGGTTCTGCACGCCCGACCGCCGCAGCGCCTCCAGCGCCGTGGCCCCGGCCCGCAGCGTCTCGCTGGGGGGCAGCTGCAGCCAGCGCTCGACGACCAGAAGCCCGCCCGGCTCCAGGTGCGCCAGGTACTCCTCGAACGCCTCCAGCGTCAGGTCATAACGCTCGCCCAGGCTGTAGGCGCCCGAGGTCACCGGCCGGTAGCCATCGGTCAGGGCCAGGTGGATGACGTCAAAGCGCCGGTCGCTGCGCCGCAAGAAGGCGCGCCCCTCTTCGAGGACGACCTCCAGCCGGGCATCACGATAGATGCCGCCGGCCATGCCGACCACCAGGGGGTTGCCCTCGACAGCGACGACGGAGCCGGCGCCCTGCTCCAGGGCCACCCACAGATCCAGACCTCCCCGAGGCCCCAACACCAGCGCCCGGCCGCCGGGACGCAGCCGGTAGGGCAGGGCTACCGGCAGGTAGCCGGTAAACGTGGACAGATCGCCACCCTCGAGGATCGGTGACAGGTCGTCGCCGTCCACGAACAGGCCATCCTCCTCCGGCATGTCGTCCGGATAGGCCAGGCTCAGGCCGGGAGCGGAGCGTATGGCCCGGCCGGCCACCCGATCGACCCGAGAAATGGCACTCCAGCGCCGCTCGACGACCTCCGCCTGGGGGAAGAGCAGTAGCTGGCTCAAGCCCTTGTAGGGCGAGAGGCGCAACTGAAAGAGGCCGGGCAGGCTGAGGCCCAGGCCCAGCAGCAGGCCACCGGCCGCCAGCAGCAACAGAGGGATACCCACCCCGGAGCCCGGCCGGAGCGCGGCATCGGGGGCCGCCTGCTCCTCGCGCCGGGCGACGGCAAAGGCCAGGGCGGCGAGCAGGCCGGCGGCAGCGACGATCAGGACCGTGCCCTCGCCGGCCAGGGGCAGGATGGCCGCCGGCAGCAGCCCTCCCAGGGCCGAGCCGATGAGGTTGGCGGCGTATAGCCGGCCGGCGGCCGCGGGATAGGTGGCCAGCAGCAAGCCGGTGACCAGGCCGGCGCAAAAGAAGGGCACCGTCAGGGCCAGGTAATAGAGCACCAGGTAGAGGAGTTGGATCCGCTGCCAGGCGATGCGGTAGGAATCAAAGGGCAGGTAGTTCAGGCAGAGATAGGCCGCCACGACGGCGGCGGCAAAGAGGCTCGAAGAGACCAGGCCCCGCCGTGCCGCGGGCGGCCGGCTCCAAGCGGGCACCAGGCTCAGGGCGGTGCCGCTGGCCCCATAGCCCAGCAGGGCGACGCTGACGGCCAGGAAGGCGAAATGATAGGCCTGGGTGACGGAAAAGAGGCGGGTGAGGGTGATTTCAAAGGCCAGCGCCGCCGCCGAGAGCAAGGCCAGCCCCAGATAGGTGAATCGCATCGGACGTCACACGGACAACCGAACGAGCGCCATATCGTCTCCCTACGGCTAGCGACTCCCTACGATAAGGTCGTAGAGGGCTTCCAGATCCTCCTGGTTGTAGTAGTGGATCACCAGACGGCCGCCACCTTTCTGGCCGCGAACGAGCTGCACCTTGGTGCCCAGGCGGGCGCGGAACTCCTCTTCCAGGGCCTGGATCTCGGGCGAGGGCGGTGCCTTGGGCCGGGGCTCCGGGGACTCGGCCCGCAAGCGGCGGACCAGTTCCTCGGTCTGGCGCACGCTGAGGTCGCGGGCCATGACCGTCTTGAGAGCGGCGACCTGGGCCTCGGCCGTCGGCAGGGCCAGCAGCGCCCGGGCGTGCCCCTCGTGAATGGTGCCATCGATCAGCGCCTGCTGGACCTCGGGCGGCAGGCGCAGCAGGCGCAGGGTATTGGTCACCGCTACGCGGCTCTTGCCCACCCGCTCGGCCACCTGCTCCTGGGTCAGACCAAACTCTTCCACCAACTGGCGGTAGGCCGCCGCCTCTTCCAGGGGGTTGAGGTCGGCCCGCTGGATGTTCTCCACCAGGGCCAGCTCCAGTATCTGCTGCGGAGTGGCCTCCTTGACGATGACGGGCACCGTGACCAGGCCGGCGGCCTTGGCCGCCTGCCAGCGGCGCTCGCCGGCGATGAGCTGGTAGCGCTCCGGGCCCTGCTGGGTGACGACCAGGGGCTGGATGAGGCCATGCTCCCGGATCGAGGCCGCCAGCTCGGACAGGGCCTCGGGGTCCAGCTCACCCCGGGGCTGCATCGGGTTGCGGCTGATGGCCGCCAGCGGCACATTAACCAACCCGCTGGCGGGCGTTTCCGCCGCCGGGATCAGCGCTTCCAGTCCCTTGCCTAGTCCTCGTCGCCGGGCCATTCACGTCCCTCCCCATCGAAAGGTGCGGTCAAGGCGCCGCACCGCTTATCCATACCGTTGCAAAAACTCCTGGGCCAGCGCTTGGTAGGCCTGCGCCCCGGCCGTGTCGGGCGCGTAACTCAGGATCGTCTCGCCATAACTGGGGGCCTCGCTCAGGCGCACCGTGCGCGGGATGATGCTCTGAAAGACATAGGCCGGGAAAAAGCGCCGCACCTCGTCCACTACCTGCTTGGAAAGGTTGGTGCGGGCGTCGAACATGGTCAGCACCACGCCGGCGATGCTCAGCCCCGGATTGACGTTGTCGCGCACCATATAGATCGTCTTGAGCAGGTGCCCCAGGCCCTCGAGGGCCAGGTATTCGCACTGCACGGGAATGAGCACGCCATCGCGCACCGCCGCCAGGGCGTTGACGGTCAGCAGCCCCAGGCTGGGCGGGCAGTCCAGGAAAATATAGTCGTAGCGCTCCAGGACCGGCCCCAGCGCGCGGCCCAGGCGATGTTCGCGGGCCATCTGGCTCACCAGCTCGACTTCGGCACCGGCCAGGGCCGGCGTCGCGGGCAGCAGGTCCAGCCGGACCTGCTTGGTGACGAGGATGGCCTGCTCGGCCGGCGTGTCGTCGAGCAGCACGTCGTAGGTCGAATGGGCCAGGCCGCGCCGCTCCACCCCCAGGCTCGAAGTGGCGTTGGCCTGCGGATCGACGTCCACCAGGAGGACGCGCTTGCCGGAGGAGGCCAGGAAGGCCCCCAGGTTCACCGCCGTCGTCGTCTTGCCGACGCCGCCTTTTTGGTTTGTGATTGCCAACAGCTTGCCCATAGCCCGGCCTGTCTCGATCCTTGAACAGCCCGCTCCGGCCCGCGGCCGCGAGCATTGGTGGTAGATACTCCCCCATTATAGCAAAGTTTGTGGCTTTGGAAAAACTGGGGGTTGGGTGGTGTGTGGGCGGGCGGCCGGTGAAACGTTCCGCGGCAGGGTTCGCCGTTTTGCACAAAGTGTGGTATAATGGCCCTGATAGGTCTCGACAGAAAGCGAGGTAGCATGAGCAAACGTTACCTACTCCGGGTTCTCCTTGTGGCGGCGGGCCTGGTCCTGCTGCTGGCCCTGGGATATCTGCTGTCCCTCTACCTGGTTCCAACGCCCCAGGTGGCCGTGATCAAAGTCGAGGGGGATATTTGGGGCTACTATACGGCCTATGTACGCCAGGCCATGGAAGAGGTCGGGGACGACCCGGCCGTGCGCGCCGTGGTGCTGGAAATCTCGAGCCCCGGCGGCGAGGTGACGGCCAGCGAGGACACCTATTTCCAGATCCTGAAGCTGCGCGAGAAAAAGCCGGTCATCGCCTCCATCAACGAGATCGCCGCCAGCGGCGCCTACTATATCGCCGCCGCCGCCGACCGTATCTATGCCAAGCCCGGCTCGACGGTGGGCAACATTGGCGTCATCTCGATCTTGCCCGATACCGACCTGGTGGACGAGGAGCTGTATACCACCGGCCCCTTCAAGCTGTCGGGCGGCTCCGAGATGGAAGCCATCCGCCAGATGGAGATGCTGAAACAGACCTTCCTGGCCGCCATCCTGGCCCAGCGGGAGGACCGCCTGGAGGTCGGACCCGAGGTGCTCTCCCGGGGCGAGGTCTATTTGGGCCTGCAAGCCCAGCAGATGGGCCTGGTAGACGAGGTCGGCTCGCTGGGCGACGCCACCGCGGCAGCAGCCGCCATGGCCGGGCTGCGCAGCTACCATGTAGTGGATCGCTCGCCGGAGCTGCCCGAAGACGTCTTTTTTCTCGGCATGAGCCTGGAAACCGGCTCGACGGCAGCCAGCGTAGCCGCCGCGCCGCGAAACATGCCGCCCGGGTTCTACTACCGGTACGTGGAACCTCCCCACTGAGGGGAGCCCCTCTAGGAAAGGTATAGATCGTGCTGAAAAAAGTTGCTCTCGGCTTGCTGGCTGTGGCCCTGCTGGTGCTGCCTTCTATCGGCCGCTGGTT
>Ga0316577_10000431_pt1 | contig 16267 bp, 10 predicted proteins | sample S5NA_FD_203073 | JGI IMG/M metagenome (GOLD analysis project Ga0316577, IMG submission 203073) | Rhizosphere microbial communities from salt marsh grasses in Alabama, United States - S5-7_050615r2r1 | ecosystem: Host-associated > Plants > Roots > Rhizosphere | place: USA: Alabama | collected... | reverse complement strand
GCGTCTTCCGCGCCATAGACCGCTTGCCCCATGGTCCCCTCCGGCGAGGCGGGGATCGCCGCGCTGACTGAGGCTACAATGCCCGGCACCGGGCCTGGCCGCCCAGCCGGTCGCCGCCTGGCGCTCGCCGCGTTGCCCGAGAGGTGGGCCGCCGGCCCGGATCGCGTGGCGTGCCGTGGGCAGGGGAAGGAGACACGATGAGCCCCTTGAATCGACGTTCGTTCCTCCATCGTTCGGCGGGCGTGGGTGTCCTGCTGGGCCTGGGTGCCCGAGCGGTCCGCTCGGCCCGGGCTCGGCCGCTCGGAGCCAACGACGCCATCAACGTGGCCATCGTCGGCCTTCGCAAGAAGGGGATCCAGCACATCGAGGTCTTCCGGAAGCTGCCCGGGGTCCGCGTGGTCGCCCTGTGCGACGCGGACACCGAGTTCATCGACCTTCAGAAGGCCAAGTTCGACGAGCGCAACGAGAGCGTCAAGACCTATGTCGACTATCGGAAGCTCCTGGAGGACCAGGACGTCGATGCCGTGGTCGTGGCGACGCCCGACCACTTGCATGCCCTCATGACGGTGTGGGCCTGTCAGGCCGGGAAGGATGTCTACATCGAGAAGCCCGCCACCCATGACATCTGGGAAGGACGCAAGATGATCGAAGCGGCCGGCAAGTACGGCCGCATCGTCGCGGTGGGCTCCCAGAACCGCTCGGACGTGGGGCTCCGCGAGGCGATCGCCTACGTTCAGGCGGGGAATCTCGGTGAGATCCGGTCCATGCGGACCTTCGCCTTCTTCCCGCGGGAGAGCATCGGCAAGGTCAATGGCCCCCAGCCCGTTCCCGACACGGTCGACTACGACCTGTTCCAGGGACCGGCCTCCCTGCTGCCGCTCCGGCGCCGGGACCTGCACTATCGCTGGCACTGGTCCTGGGATACAGGCACCGGCGAGCTCGGGAACCTCGGCGCCCACACGATCGACGACGCGCGCTGGGCCCTCGGCCAGGACACCCTCTCCACCCGGGTCTTCGCCCTCGGCGGACGGTTCGGATACGACGACGACGGGGAAACCCCCAACACCATGATCGTCTACATCGACTTCAAGCCCGTCCCCATGACCTACGAGATCCGGGGCCTGCCGCGGGCGAAGGGCAGCTCGGCCATGGACGACTACAACCGGCTGCGTGTCACCATGCACATCGAGTGCGAAGGGGGCTCCTTCGCCGGGGGACGGGGCGGTGGATTCACCTATGACCATCAGGGCAACCGCATGAAGCACTTCCCGGGGGATGGTGGGGAGACCCATCAGGCCAACTTCATAGAGGTACTGCGGAGTCGCGAGGCGGGCGACCTGCGCGCCGACCTCCGGGCGGGTCACATCTCGGCCTCCCTGTGCCACATGGGGAACATCTCCTATCGTCTGGGGCGGCACGAGCGACCCCGGACCATCAAGGAGGCGGTCCGCGACTATCCAACCGCCTCCGAGGCCGTGGATCGACTCCTCAGCCATCTCGACGCCAACGAGATCGACCTCGAGAGGAATCCCATCGCCCTGGGACCCACCCTCACGTTCGATGAAGGGCAGGAGAGATTCGTCGACCAGTACGGCGACTGGGCCAACATGTACGTGAAGCGCAACTATCGCGAGCCCTACGTCGTGCCCGAGGTGGTGTAGCCGTACAACCGGTCCACCCACTCCCGGAACCACGGGGGCCGGGCGAGCAGCACCCACGCCGCGAGCAGTCCCGTCACCGGGACCACGAAGACCGCGACGTCGAGGACGACAATCAGGACGGCCAGTGCGACTCGTTCGCTCGTTCTCATCAGCCCTCGCTGAGCGATCAGGTTAGCCGGACGGGGTGGGGGTTTCCACCTCCGCCGGGCGGGCCGCCGGCGGCGGACACCCGACCGCAACCTCTGGAGCAGGCCAGACAAGGGCGCCGCGCGTGTCCCTCCACGCGGGCGCTCTCGCGGATGCTAAGCTCTAATCCTGGGCCAAAAGCTGGTGGGGGCGTAAGAGCAGGAGCGATCTGTCCTTGGAGGCTCTTTTCGAGCTCCTCTTCAAGTACCGACCCACGCTCTTCGAGCGTGGGAGTCTCGGCCTCGGTGTGTCCTGGCCAGTACTGGTCGGCCTGCTGGTCCTGGCGGCCCTGCTGACCCCGACCCTCCTCCGTTACAGCCGTGCCCGCGGCAAGGCCGACGGTCGCGATCGGGTGCTGCTGACGGGCCTGCGTGTCGCTCTCCTGGGGATCCTGGTCCTCAGCCTCTGTCGTCCGGTGCTGGTCCTCTCGACGGTGGTCCCGCAGCAGAGCTTCGTGGGCGTCCTCGTCGACGACTCGCTCAGCATGCGGATCGCCGATGACGACGGTCGGGCCCGCTCCGAGTTCGTCCGCGCCACCTTCGGCGACCCGGACAGCCCCCTGCTCGAGGCCCTCGAGGCCCGCTTCAAGCTCCGCTACCTGCGCTTCGCCGAGAGCGCGGAGCGCGTCGCGGGGGTCGACAGCCTCCTGTTTGCCGGGCAGCTGACCGACCTGGCCACGGCCCTCGCCCGAGCCCGCCAGGAGCTGAGTACCGTGCCCCTGGCCGGCCTCGTCGTCGTCGGCGACGGGGCCGACAACACCGACGGCGCCCTGACCGAGGTCCTGGTGGCCCTCCGGGCCGCGGGAGTCCCCGTCTACGCGGTCGGGCTCGGGCGCGAGCGGTTCGAACGCGACCTCGAGGTCTCCCGGGTGGAGGCGCCACGGGCGGTCCTCGAGGACACCACACTCGTTGCCGATGTTCGTCTCACCCACCGGGGGCTGGCCGGCGAGCGCGTCCAGCTCGTGGTCGAGGACGGTGGGCGCGTCGTTCACACCGAGGACGTCGAGCTCCCGGTCCTCGGTGAGATCGGCGTGAGGGTGCACGCGACGGCCTCCGAGCCGGGGCCACGGGTCTTCACCTTCCGGGTGGTGCCCCTCGAGGGGGAGCAGGTGGTGGAGAACAACCGGCGTGACGTGCTCGTCCGGGTGGTGGACCGCGAGGAGAAGATCCTCTACTTCGAGGGTGAGCCGCGCTTCGAGGCCAAGTTCCTGCGGCGTGCCGTGGACGGGGACGACAATCTCAGGGTCGTCACGCTGCTGCGGACGTCCGAGAACAAGTTCTACCGTGTGGGGGTCGACGACGCCGAGGAGCTTGCCGACGGCTTCCCCCGGACCCGGGAGGAGCTCTATCGCTATCGTGGGCTGATCCTCGGCAGCATCGAGGCCAGCTTCTTCACCGGCGACCAGCTCCGCATGATCGGCGACTTCGTGAGCGAGCGCGGCGGCGGCCTCCTCATGCTGGGCGGGCGACACTCGTTCTCCGAGGGAGGGTACGCACGGACTCCGGTGGCGGACGCCCTGCCCGTGGTCCTTGGGGAGGCCGAGGAGGTCGAGCCGAAGCGGTTCTTCGCGAGCGTCGACGTCGAGCTGACGCCCTTCGGACGCACTCACGGGATCACGCAGCTCGGCGCGACCGAGGCCGAGTCGGCCGAGCGCTGGGGGGCCCTTCCCCCGCTGTCCATCGTCAACCCGGTCTCCCGGGCCAAGCCCGGGGCGGCGACGCTCCTCACCGGGACGGTCGACGGACAGGACACGCCTCAGGTGGTGCTGGCCTACCAGCGCTACGGGAGCGGCAAGGCGCTGGCCTTCACGGTCCAGGACTCCTGGCAGTGGCAGATGAACGCCGAGATCCCGCTGGACGACACCACCCACGAGGGGCTGTGGCAGCAGCTGCTGCGCTGGCTCGTCAGCGATGTCCCGGGGCCCGTCCGGGTGATGCCGTCCGAGGACCGCGTCAGCCCGGGGCGCGCGGTGGAGCTCCGGGTCGAGGTGCGGGACGAGGCGTTCGTGCGCCTCAACGACGCGCAGGTTGTCGCGGTGGTGGTCGACCCCGCCGGGCACGAGCGCGAGTACCCCGTGGAATGGAGTGTGGAACGGGACGGCGAGTACACCACCCGGTTCTCGACCGCCGCTCCCGGCTTCTACGAGGCCCGGGTGGAGGCCACCCGTCACGGCGAGCCGCTGGGCTCGGCCACAACCTGGATCGAGGCGGCCCCGCTCACGACCGAGTACTTCGGGGCCGAGCGACGCACGGAGCTCCTGGAACGCGTCGTCGACGAAACGGGCGGACGCTTCTACACCGAGGAGACGGTGGCCGACCTGCCCGAGGACCTGAGCTACACGGAGAGCGGGTCCACCGTGAAGGAGCGCAAGGAGCTGTGGAACATGCCGGTGCTCTTCCTGGCCGCCCTGGCCCTGGCGTGCACCGAGTGGGGATACCGGAAGTGGCGGGCGCTCGCGTGAGGAGGGCAATCGTCCTCGCGGCACTCCTCGTCGCGACGCCGGCGGTGGCGGCCGAAGGCCACCTGGTCGTCGTGGCGGGTCTCGGTGGTGATCCCCAGTTCCGCGACCTCTTCCATGAGCAGGCGGTCGCCCTGGCGAGCGCCGCGGAGACCCGCTTCGGCCTGGCGGCCGAGAACGTCTACTGTCTCACCGAGAAGCCCGAGCGCGACCCCACGACCATCGACCAGCGCTCCACGCTGGAGAACCTCACGTCGGTCTTCGAGAAGCTGACGGCCCGCGTGCGGCCCGGCGACCGGGTCTTCGTGGTCCTGATCGGGCACGGCAGCTTCCGTTCGGGAGAGGGTCGCTTCAACCTGCCCGGCCCGGACCTGACGCCGTCGGGGCTCGCCCGGCTCCTCGAGCCGCTGGACGACCAGGAGGTTGTGCTGGTGAGCACCGCCAGCGCCAGCGGGGCCTTCGCCGAGCCCCTGGCCGGGCCCGGGCGGGTCGTCGTCACCGCGACGAAGAGCGGCCAGGAGCGCAACCAGACGGTGTTCGGCGAGCACTTCGTGACCGCCCTCACCACGCAGGGCGCCGACGTGGACAAGGACGGCCGGGTCTCCATCCTCGAGGCCTACGCGTACACCACGCGTGAGGTCGAGCGCTTCTACGAGAGCGAGAACCGTCTCCAGACCGAGCACGCGCGACTCGAGGACGAGGGGCAGCTGGCGCGCCGGCTCTTCCTCCAGGGAGAGGGACACGGGGGCGCCGAGGCAGAGACCGCGAGCGACGATCCCGCCCTCGCCTCCCTCTACGCCGCCCGCCGCGACCTCGAGGACCAGATCGAGACGCTGCGGGCCGGCAAGGACGAGATCGCGCCCGAGAGCTACGCCGAGCAGCTCGAGACCCTCCTCCTCGAGCTCGCCCTCCAGAACGAATCCATCGACGCGGCCGGGGGGGAGCGATGATCCCTCGGCTCGCCCTCGTTCTCGTGGCCACCCTCGCCGGCGCCCTTCCCGCCGAGGCCCAGCTCCGGGGGGCCGTCATCGCCGCCCGAAGTGGACGCTACGATGCGGCGATTGCCGCCTTCGAGGACTGGTCCACCGAGAACCCCGACGCGCCCGCGGGACACCGCTACTGGGCAAAGACCCTCCTCGAGATCGGCCGGTACGACGAGGCCGAGCAGGTGGCGCGCCGCCTGGTCGACGGGGGATCCCCGGAGCTGCTGAACGTCCTCGGCGAGGCCCTGGCTGCCAGGGGGAGGCTGGACGAGGCCGAGGACGCCTTCTCCCGGGCGATCGCGGCGGAGGCCGCCGACGCCCTCGTCGCCCGGGTGAACCGGGGGCGGCTCCGAGAGCGGCGGGGAGATCCCCGGGCGGAGGCCGACTACGAGGCCCTCATCGACGCCTACAACGCACGCAGCGGCCTCGCCGCCGAGGAGCTCCTGGCCGTGGGTGTCGCCTGCCACCAGCTGGGTCCCAGCGATCCTCAGCTCTACAAGGACGCCCTGCGCGCCTTCGACGAGGCGATCGCCGCGGACCCCGGGGATCCGGCGCCGCGGGTCGCCCGGGGTGCGCTCTATCTCGAGAAGTACGACTCCGTCGCGGCCCGGGACGCCCTGAAGACGGTGCTCGAGATGAACCCCAGCCACCCCGGCGCCCTCCTGGCCATGGCCCGGACCATGGATTTCGACGGGGACCAGGGCGCCCTGGCCCTGGCGCGGCGGGCCCTGGAGGTGGCCCCGAGCCGGGTCGACACGCGGGTCTGGGTGGCCGAGGCGCTGCTGGAGCTCGAAAGCTACGAGGAGGCGATCGCCGAGGCCGAGCGGGCCCTCGAGACGGACCCCTCCTCCCTCGAGGCGTTGTCCGTCGCGGCCGGCGGCCGCTACCTACAGGGAGACGAGGCCGCGTTCGGGGCGCTCCGGGATCGCGTCCTCGCGCTGAATCCCCGCCACGCCGATCTCTACAACACGCTTGCGGAGCTGTGCGTCCGGAACCGTCTCTATGAAGAAGCCGTGGACTTCGCCCGGGAGGCGGTGCGCCTCGACCCCCGCTCGTGGCGCGGCCACGGGACCCTGGGCGTCAACCTGCTCCGCCTCGGCGACATCGAGGCGGGTCGGGCGAGCCTCGAGGCCTCCTTCGCCGGCGACCCCTACAACGTCTGGACCAAGAACACCCTCGACCTCCTCGACACCTTCGACCGCTACGAGACGAAGCGCGTGGGGCGCCTGGAGCTGTTCGTCCGGCAAGAGGAGGCGGCCCTCCTCGAGCCCTACGTGGCCCAGGTGGCCGACGAGGCCCTGGAGGCGCTCGAGGGCCGCTACGGCTATCGGGTCGCCGAGCCCGTCCGGATCGAGGTCTTCCCGAGCCACGCCGACTTCTCGGTGCGCACGGTGGGGCTCGCGGGCCTCGGGGCCCTCGGCGTCTGCTTCGGGCGCGTCGTGGCCATCGACTCGCCCTCGGCCCGACCCCGCGGCGAGTTCAACTGGGCCTCGACGCTATGGCACGAGCTCGCCCACTCGGTCACGCTGGGTCTGTCCGACCACCGGGTCCCCCGCTGGCTCACCGAGGGGATCTCGGTCTACGAGGAGCGCCGGGCCCGGCCGGGCTGGGGAGACGACGTCAACCTCGACTTCATCGCCGCCTTCGAGCGCGAGGCGCTGCTCCCCATCGAGAGCCTCAACGACGGCTTCGTGAGGCCCGAGGGTCCCGAACAGGTGGCCCGCTCGTACTACCAGGCCTCGCTGGTGGTGGAGCTGATCGAACGGGACTACGGGTTCGAGGCCGTGCGGGGACTGCTCCGTGGCTACCGGGACCGGCGCAGCACGGAGGAGCTGTTCCAGAGCCTCCTCGGCCTGGACCTCGACGAGTTCGACGCCCGCTTCCAGGCCTTCGTCCGCGAGCGCTTCGGTCACGCCGTCGAGGCCGTCGACGTGCCGGAGGGGCCCGCACGTCGCCGACACCGCGACGAGCTGGTCGAGGGCGCCGACGAGGACCCCGGCGACTTCCTGGCCCAGCTCGCGGCGGGCAAGGCTCTGCTGGAGAACCGCCAGCCCGAGAAGGCGCGTCCCTATCTCGAGCGGGCCCTCGAGCTCTTCCCCGAGTACGCGGAGGGGGACAGCCCCAGCTGGCTCCTGGCCCAGCTGGCCCTGGAGGAGGGGGATCTGCAGACGGCACGGAAACACCTCGAGGCCTTCCTGGCCTTCAACGAGACCCACTACGACGCCCACCTCCGCCTGGCGTCGGTGGCCGAGGAGCTGGGCGACCCGGCCGCCGCGGCCCGCTGGCTCGAGCGTGCGCTCTGCATCGACCCTTCCGAGGCCGCCGTTCACCTCCGTCTCGCCGAGCTCTACGAGTCCCTGGGCGACACCGGGGGCGTCGTGCGCGCCCGTCGCAGCGTCCTCGACCTCGACCCGGTGGACCGCCCCGAGGCGCTCTACCAGCTCGCCCGGGCCCACTGGGGAGCGGGAGACGCAGCCGCCGCTCGGCGGGTCGTCCTCGAGGCCCTCGAGCTGGCCCCCCGATTCCGCCGAGCGCAAGCGCTCCTGCTCGAGCTCCACCGTGCGCGGAACGCCACAGAGGGTGAGTCGTGAGGAGGGCCCCTCTCGTGCTCCTCGTCATCCTCGGGGGGCTGCTGCCCGCGGCGGCGGACTTCGGGCCCCCCGACGTGCCCTACGAGAACGTGCCCTACGACGGTCGCTTCGCCTTCACTCGCCTTCGCTTCACCCCGTCTCGCTGGGGGCCGGGAGACTACGCCTGGGGCCTCGACCTGAAGTGGAACCACGACTACCCCCGCTCCGACAGCCACCTGTCGAAGATCCTGCAGGCGACCACAACCATCGACGTCGCGCTCGAGGGCACGGACATCTTCGCGCTGGACGACCCGGAGCTCTTCCGCCATCCGCTGGCGTACGTGTGCGAGCCGGGCTTCTGGACGATGACCGAAGCGGAGGCTCGGAGTCTGAGAGAGTACATGCTGAAGGGTGGCTTCGTGATCGTCGACGACTTCCGGGGTCCCCACTGGTACGCCTTCGTGGAAGGGCTCGGCCGCGTGCTCGCCGACGCGCGGCTCATCCCCCTGGAGGCCACGCACCCGATCTTCGACGTCTTCTTCCGCATCGACCCCTACACCATCCACCACCCTTACTTCGCGCCGGGTCCCCCCGCCTACTACGGCGTCTTCGAGGACAACGACCCGACCCGGCGCCTCATGCTGGTGGCCAACTACAATTCCGACATCAGTGAATACTGGGAGTGGTCCGACACGGGCTTCATCCCGATCGAGCTCAGCAACGAGGCGTACAAGCTGGGTGTGGACTACGTCGTCTACGGGATGACCCACTGACGACAAAGGAGAGTGAGCACTTGACCGAGCCAGAAGCCCTGCCCGAGCCCCACGACGACGCCGCCCTCGCCGACAAGCTGAAGGAGAGCCGCGATCACATCGTGGAGGAGCTGCGCAAGCAGATCGTGGGTCAGGACGACATCGTGGAACTCGTGCTGACGACCCTCCTGGTGGGCGGCAACAGCATCATCACCGGCGTCCCGGGTCTCGCCAAGACGCTGCTCATCCAGAGCGTGGCCCAGGTTCTGGACCTGAAGTTCTCCCGAATCCAGTTCACGCCGGATCTGATGCCCTCAGACATCACCGGGACCGACCTCATCCAGGAGGACCCGGACACCGGGCAGCGGAGGATGGTCTTCGCGCCGGGGCCCGTCTTCGCCAACGTGGTGCTGGCCGACGAGATCAACCGCACCCCGCCGAAGACCCAGTCGGCGCTCCTCGAGGCCATGCAGGAGCACCGGGTGACGGTCCAGGGCAAGACGTACGTCCTCGAGGAGCCCTTCTTCGTCTTCGCCACCCAGAACCCGATCGAGCTGGAGGGCACCTATCCGCTCCCCGAGGCCCAGCTCGACCGCTTCATGTTCGACATCGTCATCGACTACCTCCCCGAGGAGGAGGAGATCGAGGTCGTGCGCCAGACGACGGCGATCCAGGATGTGCGCTTCACCCCGGCGCTGACGGGCGCCGAGATCGTGGCCTTCCAGCGGCTGGTGCGGCGCGTTCCGGTCGCGGACGAGGTTGTCCGGTACGCCGTCAGCCTGGCCCGCAGCTCGCGCCCGAGGGGAGAGGGCAACCCCGAGTTCGTCGGCCAGTGGGTCGAGTACGGGGCCAGCGTGCGCGCCGCCCAGTACCTCGTCCTGGGGGGCAAGGCCCGGGCCCTGATGCGGGGCCGGAGCCACGTCAGCTTCGACGACGTCCGGGCCCTCGCCCATCCCGTGTTCCGTCACCGCATCCTGACGAACTTCCACGCCGAGTCGGAGCGCGTCACCTCGGGTCAGATCGTGGACCAGCTCCTCGAGGCGGTCCCCGTCCCCCGTTCGAGGATGTGAGCCTCATGCCCGCCACCGCCGGAGCCCGCTTCCTCGATCCGAAGGTGCTCGCCCGGATCGAGAACCTCGAGCTCCTGGCTCGGACCGTCGTCGAGGGCTTCATCAACGGCCTGCACCGCTCGCCCTACCTGGGTCGCTCGGTGGACTTCGCCGAGCACCGGGCCTACATGCCCGGAGACGACATCCGGCGGATCGACTGGCGGCTGTTCGCCCGGACCGACCGGTATTACGTCAAGGAGTTCGAGGCCGACTCGAACTCCAACTTCCTGGTGCTCCTCGACGCGTCGCGCTCCATGCAGTTCTCGTCCCACGGGATCTCGAAGCTCGACTACGGGCGCTACCTCGCGGCCTGCCTCACCCATTTCGCCCACAAGCAGAGGGACCGGGTCGGGCTGGTGACGTTCGACGAGGACGTTGTCGACTTTGTTCCACCCTCGGCCAAGCACCGCGAGGCCGTCCTCCACGCCCTGGACCGCCTCGAGGGGGGAGGCCGGGGCGAGCTGAGAGGGCCCCTCCTCAAGGCCGCCGAGGCCAGCCGGCGACGCGGGATCTGCGTCGTGATCTCCGACCTGTACGAGGAGCCAGACGCAGCCCTGCGCGCGGTGCGCCACCTGGCCCGCCGCGGCAGCGACGTGATCGTATTCCATCTCCTCGATCCCGCCGAGGTGCGCTTTCCGGACGACGCGTCCGCCAACTACGAGGACCTCGAGACCGGGGAGCGGATGCCCGTGGTGCCCGACTACATGCGGGAGCAGTATCGGGCGCTGGTGGCCGAGCACGTCGCCGCCCTCGAGCGTCGGTTCGGCGAGAACCGGGTGGACTACCTCCTCATCGAGACGGACACGCCGCTGGACCAGGCCCTCTTCCATTACCTCGTGCGTCGTCAGCGCTTCGATCGGGTGAGGTAGGCTCGCCGATGGGATTCCTCGCCCCTGCCTTTCTCCTCGGTCTGCTGGCCCTGTCCGTGCCGGTGCTCCTCCACCTCGTGCAGCGCGAACGCCGCCACACGAGGGTGTTCCCGTCGCTCATGTTCCTGCGACGGGTCCCCCACCACTCCGTGCGTCGCCGGCGCATCCACCACTGGCTCCTCCTCGCCCTGCGCTGTGGGGGTCTCGCGCTGCTCGCCGTGGCGTTCGCCCAGCCGGTGCTCCGCGGCAACGAGCGCGCTCGTCCACTCGTGGACGGAGCGACGGCCCGGGTCGTCCTCGTCGACCGCTCGTACTCCATGAGCTACGGCGACCGCTGGACCCGGGCGCAGGAGGCGGCCCGCCGCGTCCTCGACGAGACCGGCGCGGGTGACGTCGCGGGTCTCGTCTTCTTTGGAGAAGGGGCCGAAGCCGCCGGCCCGCTCACGGACGATCGGGCCGTCCTCGGGGCGGCCCTGGACGAGGCCGAGCTGGGCTGGGAGGGAACGCGTTTCGCCCCGGCGCTCAAGCTGGGGATGCGCCTCCTCGACGAGTCCGGGCGGCAGAACCGGGAGCTGATCCTGGTGAGCGACTTCCAGAGCCGGGCCCTGGACGGTCTCGACGAGGTCCTGCTCCCGGCGGGCACCGACCTGCGCTGGGTCGATCTCTCCGAGACCGAGGCACGGAACCGCAGCATCACCGAGGTCACGCTGCAACGCGTCTACGAGGGGGGCCGGGAGGGCGTGGCCATCGCCGCCCGGGTGGCGAGGCAGGGTGAGGAACCCGGCGAGCCCGTCCCGGTGACGCTGGAGCTCGGGGGACGGGTGGTCGGGAGCCGCCTCCTCGATCTCGGCGACGAGAGCGCCGGCACGGTGCGCTTCGATCCCGTCCCGGTTCCCTCTCTGGCCCAGCACGCCCTCGTCCGGCTCGAGCCCGACGCCCTGCCCCGGGACGACGTGTTCCGCTTCGTCCTGGCACCGGGCCGGGAGCTGGGCGTCCTGATCGTGGGGCGCGACGGCGGCCGCCGCACGGAGAGCCTCTTCCTGCGCCGGGCCCTGGCCATCGGCGACCGTCCCCGCTTCGACGTGCGGCTCCGGGAGCGCCTAGCGCTGCGGCGGCAGGACCTGGCGGGGGCGGGTGCGGTGATCCTGAACGACACGCCGTGGCCGACGGGCGAGGCCGGGGAGACGCTGCGCACCTTCGTGGAGGGGGGAGGAGGGGTCCTGGCGGCCCTCGGCGCGCGCGGCGTCCCGGCGGGCCGGGACGGGTTCCCCCCCGAGCTCCCGGCGACGGCGGAGGGGCGTGTCGTGGACCGGACCGCAGACTGGGGAGGGAACCTCGCGTTTCTCGACTACGACCACCCCGTGTTCGAGATCTTCCGTCGGCCCCGCAGCGGCGACTTCTCGAGCGCCCGGTTCCAGCGCTACCGGACGCTCAGCGCCCCGAGCGCCACGGTCCTCGCCCGCTTCGACGATGGCAACCCGGCCCTCGTGGAGATCCCTCTCGGGGGCGGGCGCGTGCTGCTGTGGACCTCGAGCCTCGACACCCTCTGGAACGACCTCCCCCTTCAGCCGGTCTTCCTGCCCTTCGTGCACCGCCTCGTCGCCCACGCTGCCGGGCATGTCGAGTCCCCCGCTTGGCGGCGGGTGGGCGACGTTCTGGAGCTCCCGGAGCTCGACGAGGGCCACTGGATCGGGCTCAACCCCCTCGCCGAGGGGGGACTGGTCGAGGGGGACGGGCGATTCGTGAGGCTCGAGGCCGCGGGCTTCTACGAGCTCCGCCCCTCGCGCGACGAGGACGAGGAGGCAGTGCTGACGATCGCCGTGAACGTGGACCCCGGGGAGGCGGACCTGACGACGGCGGATCCCGAGGAGGTCGCCGCCGGCCTGACGCGCGTCGGAGGCGCCGCTTCGGACGGCGCAGCTCTGGGGGGTGCCGAACGACAGCAGGGCCAGAACGGGTGGTGGTTCCTCCTCCTCGCGGCCCTCGCCGTGCTGGCGGCCGAGACCGCCCTTTCGAACCGTCTGTCCCAGGCGGTGCGTTGATCGTGTCGATGCGGAGGTGGGGATGGTGATCTCGCTGGGCATGGACCCCGGGAGGCCCCGGGGTACGGGTCGCGACCTGCGGCGAATCATCGGCAGCGTCCGGCGCCGCTGGAGGCTCAAGGTCGCCCTGCGGGGCGCCGCCATCACCCTCGGCTTCGGCCTGGTGGCGTTCGCGGTGTCGGCCTTCGGGATGGACCACTTCCGCTACACGCCCATGGCCATCGCCGCCTTCCGCGTCTTCGCCTGGACGGCCCTCGCCGGCCTGGTCCTCCGGTTCCTCGTCCTGCCCCTCTTCGTGCGGCTGCCGGACGAGCGGGTCGCGCTCTACATCGAGGAGCACGACCCCTCGCTCCAGGCGGCGCTCCTGAGCGCCGTGGAGCTGGGCCCCGAGCGCGTGGAGCGGGACCGTCCCGACTTCTCCTCGGATCTCTCACGTCGTCTCGTGGAGCAGGCCGTTCAGCGCTGCGAGGAGATCGACTACCGGCGTCTCGTGGAGCGGAGGAGCCTGCAGCGCGTGAGCGGTCTCTTCTCGGCCGTGGCCACGGCCGGGATGATGGCGGCCCTCCTCAGCCCGGCGTTCATCCGCCAGGCCGTGCCCTTCCTCCTCGTGCCCTGGGACTCGGACGAGGCCGAGAGCCCCTACTCCATCGAGATCGAGCCCGGCCACGCCACGCTGGCCCGGGGAGCCGACCAGACCATCGTCGCCCGCCTCCAGGGCTTCGACTCCGACGAGGTCGTCCTGGCGCTGCAGCGCAGCGACGGCGCCAACTGGGAGCGCTGGCCCATGACCGTGGAGCCGGGCCTCTCGGGCCACCGCTTCATGGTGCTCGACGTCGGGGCCCGCACCGACTACTTCGTGGAGGCGAGCGGCGTGCGGTCGGACCTCTTCCGCCTCGACGTCGTCGACGTGCCGTACGTCGAGCGCATCGACCTCGAGTACAGCTTCCCCGAGTACACGGGCCTCACGCCGGAGCTCGTGGAGGACGGCGGCGACGTGGCGGCGCTGCGGGGCACTTCGGTGCGCCTGCGCGTAGCGACGACGGTGCCGGTGCCCGGGGGCCAGCTCGTGGTCGAAGGTGACGAGCCCCGCCCCCTCGAGCTCGCTCCCGACGGGGCGCTCAGCGGGTCCTTCGAGGTCACGCGCGAGGCCTTCTACCGGATCGACCTCCCCTCCCCCGACGGCCGCCTCCAGGCCGGGTCGCCCGACTACGCGATCGACGTCCTGTCCGATCAGCCGCCCCTCATTCGCATGCTGAAGCCCGGGCGGGATGCCCAGGTCACCGCCATCGAGGAGGTCTTCACGGAGGTCGAGGCCGAGGACGACTTCGGGCTCACGCGTCTCGAGCTGGTCTACTCGGTCAGCGGAGCCCCCGAGAAGACCGTGAGGCTCGACGGCGGGCGCCCCCTCAAGCAGCTCTCGGCCGGCCACACGTTCTTCCTCGAGGAGCACGAGCTCGAGCCGGGCGACTTCATCTCCTACTTCGCTCGCGCCACGGACAACCGCGGCGCGCCGGGGCGGCAGCAGAGCAGCACCGACATCTACTTCATGCAGATCCGGCCTTTCGGACGCGCCTACCGCCAGGCCGCCGAGGGTGGTGCGGCCGCGGCCGGGGGCGGCGCCGGCGGGACGCTCTCCCGGCAGCAGCGGCAGATCGTCGCCGCGACCTTCAAGCTGCGACGGGACCGGGGCGGCATGGAGCCCCGGCAGCTGAAGCAGGACGTGGCCACGCTGGCCCTCCTCCAGGGTCGTCTGCGCGACCAGGTCGAGAACCTGAACCGACGCATGCTGAACCGCGGCGTGCTGGGAGGGGACTCGGAGTTCGGCGACACCGCCGGCTCGCTCCAGCAGGCCGCGGTCGAGATGGGGGCGGCGGTGAAGGAGCTGGAGGCGGAAGACCTCGACGGCGCCCTCGCTCCCGAGCAGCGGGCCTTGCAGCACCTGCAGCGAGCCGAGGCCGCGTTCCGCGACGTTCAGGTGGCCTTCGGACAGGCGGGCGGGGGCGGCAGCGCCAGCGACATGAGCGCCGAGGACCTGTCGGACCTCTTCGAGCTGGAGCTGGACAAGCTCGAGAACCAGTACGAGGCGGTGCAGCGCGGCCAGCGCCAGCAGCTCGACGAGGCGGTCGACGAGGCCATGCAGCGCCTGCGGGAGCTGGCGCGCCGCCAGGAGCAGGAGGTCGAGCGCCAGCGCCTCCGCGCCTCCCGGTCCCCGGGTCAGGGCGGCGGGGGCGCGGGCCAGCAACGCCGCCTGGCCGAGGAGGCCGAGGAGCTGAGCCGCCGCCTCGAGCGCCTTGCCCGCGAGCACTCGACCCCCGGTCTGCAGGAGACGGCCCGTCGCCTGAAGCAGGCCGCCGACGCCATGCGCCGCGCCGGCGCCACCGGCGAGAGCGGCGCACTGTCCCAGGGTCTCTCCGCCCTCGACCGTCTCCGGGACGCCCGACAGCTCCTGGAGAGCAGCCGGGAGACCCGTGTCGCGCGGGACATCGAGCGGGCGGTGGACCTCGCCGAGGGGATCGCCCGCGACCAGGACCGGATCGCCGACGAGGTCCGACGCCTCGGGGACGGCCAGGGAGAGGACGCGCCCGAGCGGCTGCGGCGCCTCGACGAGCGAAAGGACGAGCTGGCGGGGCAGGTCCAGGCCCTCGAGGAGCAGCTCGACCGAATGGCGCGCGAGACCCGACGCAACGCCACGGAGGCCTCGCGGGCGCTGCGAGAGGCTGCGGGAGGGATCCGCGACAACAAGCTCAAGGAGAAGATCCGCTATTCGAAGGGCGTCGTCCGGGGCCGTCCCGGCGAGACGGCCCAGCAGTTCGAGGCGGAGATCGCCGGAGACATCGACGAGCTGTCGCGCCAGGTGGCCGACGCAGCCCGGGCCCTGAGCGAGGCGGGGGAGGATCCCCGGACCGCCGCCCTCGAGCGCACCCGGGACCTCGTGCGGCGGGTGGAGTCGATCCGCGAGCGGGTGCAGCAGGGACCGCCCTCGCCCGACGAGCCGGGCGAGGGCTCCCGGAGCGTCGCCGAGGGCGGACGGGAGGCCGGAGGCCCGGGCGGCCCCGCCGGCACCTCCTCCGGCGGCAGTCCCGGCCCCGGCGGCGTCGCCTCCTGGGACGAAGGCCGCGCCCGCCAGCTCAGGCGCGAATTCCGCCAGCGGGCCGAGGACGCCCGGGGGATCGGCACCCAGCTCTCCGAAGGCGGCGGCACTCCGGCCGATCTGCGGGAGATCGAACGGAAGCTCCGACAGCTCGAGCGCGCCGAGACCTGGGGCGATCCCCTCGGCGTGGAGGCCCTCGTGGCCGAGACCCTCGAGGACCTGAAGATGTTCGAGTACGCGCTCCGCCGGGAGCTGGAGGGGACGGACCCGGAGAAGCTGCGCCTGTCCGGGTCAGACGAGGTCCCGGAGGGCTGGCGCCCCCTCGTCGAGGAGTACTACCGCTCGCTCTCGACGGAGGGGCGCTAGCGCCGCTCGACAGGCCGGACCCGCCGGCTCCCCGATGGTCGTCCAGAGACCCCGGACCGGGGTGGTCCGCGGTCCGGCCGTGGCCCCCCGGCAGCACGTCAATTCTTGTCAATCGACCGACGAAAAACATCGCCGAGGCCTCGGTCGGGCGATAATCGGCAATCGACTCACCCCGTACCT
>Ga0316577_10000430_pt1 | contig 16292 bp, 9 predicted proteins | sample S5NA_FD_203073 | JGI IMG/M metagenome (GOLD analysis project Ga0316577, IMG submission 203073) | Rhizosphere microbial communities from salt marsh grasses in Alabama, United States - S5-7_050615r2r1 | ecosystem: Host-associated > Plants > Roots > Rhizosphere | place: USA: Alabama | collected... | reverse complement strand
AGCGTCCGGCTCTTCGCCTCGGTGACCAACGTGTTCATGTGGACGGACTACTGGGGCTGGAATCCCGAGGTGAGCGTCCAGTCGGACGGGCTGACTCCGGGCCAGGACTACGGGGCGTACCCGCTGATGCGGGCCTACCAGCTCGGTATCGAGATCGGATTCTAACCTCATGAAAGCAGGTGCCGCCATGATTAAGATATCGACAAAGCGCGTGATCCTGGCCCTCTCGACGGCCCTGATCCTCTGGGGCTGCAGCGAGGACTTCACCCTACTCAGCCCAATCTCGGATCGGAACGTCGAGTCCTTCTACCGGAACGAGACCGACTTCACCGTGGCGATCAACGGCGCCTACAGCACGCTGGCAGGCAACGGCGCCTACAACCGGGCCTACGTGCTGCTCCATGAGATGCGCTCCGACAACACCATGAACGGAGGCGGCTCGACCGGGCTGGCGGAGGCCTATTACCGGCTGGCCTATTTCTCGGAGGTGGCCACGGCGGGAGAGCTGTCCACCCCCTGGACGACCGCATACCAGGGGATCGCCCGCACCAACGTGATCCTCGATCGGCTGGACAACCTGCCTGACGGAGACTTCAAGGAGCGGATCCGCGGCGAAGCGCTCTTCATCCGCTCCCTCTTCTACTACCACCTCGCCGTCCTCTGGGGTAACGTACCTCTCCAGCTCGAGGCCGTGACGTCGCCGAACGTGGAGGTGAACCAGGTCCCGGCGAGCGTAATCTACGAGCAGATCGCATCGGACCTGGAGCTGGCTCAGGCCGGGCTGCCGGCCTCCTACGACGCCGCGGACGTGGGTCGGGCCACCAGCGGGGCCGCCAACGCGCTCCTCGGGCTCGTCTACCTGACGAACGGCCAGAAAGGACTGGCCGAGACGGCGTTGCGCCGGGTCGTGAACTCGGGGCAATACCAGCTCGTGGACAACTACGCAGACCTCTGGGGCGTAGAGCACGAGAACAATGTCGAGTCGGTCTTCGAGCTGCAGTACAAGGAAGGCGGTACCGGCACGGGGAGCCAGTTCACCGACTACTACACCCCGTTCGGGGGATCCGGCGGCGTCGGAGCGGGCAACGCGCCCCAGGTCCTCTCCCCCGACATCGAGTACATCCACGATGTGCAATACGGTATCGAGGAGACCGACGAGCGGGGCTGGGGAGGCACCTGGGACTTGGCGATCAACGAGGACGGTGACACGACAAACGTCTGGATTCGCAAGTGGAACAGCATTCCCTTCGGGCCGGCCGACGCGGACAACAACTTCCCGGTCTTCCGCTATGCGGACGTTCTCCTCATGCTGGCCGAGGCCCTCGGTGAGAACGCCGAGGCGTACGGCCTCATCAACCAGGTCAGGGCACGAGCGGGCGTGACCCCCATCAGTGCGGCCACCCCGGGCACCTTCGAGGAGAAGCTCCTCTACGAGCGGCGGTTGGAGTTCATCACCGAGGGGAAGCGGTGGGCCGACCTCCTTCGTTTCGGGGTTGCCAAGCAGGTGATGGCGAACTTCGATCTCCTGGCGACGGCCGGACTCACCGAGGCGGACATCCGCACGGTGTATCCGATCCCGCAGCGCGAGCTCGACGTGGCGCCCGGCCAGATGGTCCAGAACAACTACTGAGGCTGAGGGACGTCACAGGCGACGATTGACGATTAGACGGCGAGCATGGAGCCTCGGAACCCCACCGACCGGTCGAGGCGGTCGGTGGGGTGCGCCTGAGGCCTCGTGCTCGTCCCGGGTCGGGGCGCGCCGGCGCCGGGCTGGCCTCGAGGTGCCGGCGGCCTGAACCGGCCGGACCATCCCCCTACGCGGAGCGGCTCCGGCGCTTCGCCGGCTTCTACCTGAACAAGACCCGGGTGCCCCCAACTGCGACTCCGGGCGCAGGCGTATCCGAAGACTCTTCGATGGCAGCCGGGGCCCGAAGATGACGCCGGCCTCCGTGGAAGCGTGGCGGGGTGTCGTCGCGGGCTCGGGCGGTGATGAAGGGTATCAAACCACTGAAGACGGGGAAGAGGCAACCAACGGCCTCGCAGACTCGAGTATGGACGGAGAAGGCTTGCCCTTCCTGGCCATGGGGGGGCGAGCCCAATAGAATTACACGGTCAAATACTCGCCGGAAGTTGGTATCAACAAGCTTCGTGGCAGCAAGTATCAATGTCCCGGAAGAAGGAGCAGGGGATGCTCAGAATAGGTTTCGCATTCAACATCAATATCCAGCGCTGTGAGATCGAAGTCGGGGATGAAAAGCGCATCATCGACGAAGGCTATACGCCGCTCATCGATACCCTGCGCACCCACGGCATCCGGGCCAATTTCTTCTCATCCGGTTTCTCGAGCTTGCTGATGAAGAAGTTCGCTCCGGAGGTGTTGGGGATACTCGTGGAGGAGGACGGGCAGCTGTTTGAGATCGGCACGTATACGTATACCCATCCGATTCCGCAGCTGCTCACCGAGCGGGAGTTCTTCAAGCAGCTCGAACGGGGGCTGGAGATCGACGAGCAGGTTTTCGGTCACCGTCCCACCGGTTTTCTGCCGCCGGAGTTCGCTTACACCGGGGAGATGGCCCGGGCGCTCAAGAGCCTCGGGGTTGAATGGACCGTAGTGCTGGCCAGCCGCTTCAAGGAGGCGCGCCCCGAGGCGACGACTGCCGAGTTACACACCCCCCATCGGGTGAAGATCGATGCCGAGCAGTCCATCCTCGCGGTCCCGGCGGTCTATCAGTTACCGGAGACGCCAGCGCGGTATCTCAAGAGGATGATGAAGGGAGAGGTGTCCGTAGATACCGTCCTGCGGGGTGTCAGGCTCTTTGCCGAGGAGAGCCCGGGGTCCTTCCTGCTTTTCAAGAGGGACGCGGAGACGGTCTTCATCGATCGCTTCAACAGTGGGTTCGAGGGTACTCGGGAGGTGTTGGATGAGTTCTTTGCCAAGCTACGGGAGCTACCGGATGTGGAGTTTGTCAATATCGGACAGATAGTCCGCGAAGCCTCTCGTCAGGAGCTTGTCACCATCGAGCTGGACGATTACCTGGGCAACACGACGATCGAGACCTACACCGAGGGCGAGGCGCGACCCCTTTGGGACAAGACGGTTCTGGTTCGGGAACGACTGGAGGCGGCGGAGCGGGAAGGGACGCTTCCGCCCATTGTGATAGAGGAGGCGTGGGAGAATCTCCTGCTGAGCCACAACTCGGACGGAAGGATCGGGTACTGGTTCAGCGAATGGAATCCCGGCGAGCATCAGGTGGCCCCCTCGAGGCGTTACTTCGTGGATGACCATCTCTCGGTGGCGGCTCGCCTCCTGGGACTCGAGCTCGAATGAGTCCGCCGTCCCCGCGGGTCTGAGATCCGGGGCGAGTATGGGGGGCTCACACCCGCATGGGTGAGCCGGGTCACAGCCCGCCTCGCGTGTCTTTGATTGCGCACTTCCCCTGTGATACACCGAGCATGTTCATCTTCCGCAGGCCGTAGATGACGTGTGCCGCCTGCTGCGCCGAAAGGGCGCCTTCGGCGGAGAGCACGTTCGTCAACTCGTCGAGGGGGAGCGACTCGCTCCGCGCGGCGAGGAGACGTAATGCGCGGCGGGCCGCCTGCGTCTCCGGGGCCTCGTCGTCGATGAGCAGCGGTTTGATCTGCCGCATGACCGTCTGCCCCAGCCTGTTGAAATGCTCCGCCGCGTGTTCCATGTAGCGGGCGTAGAGGGAGACCTTTTCTTCCGTTCCCGATTTTCTGAGAAAGAAACGCCCGATTATCCCCTGGTTCGGTTGCGAGATCTCATACAGGATGAGGTCCGGTTCCGTCTCGATGGCGCGGCTGCGGGCGCGGCAGTCCCCGGGAAAGACGGCACGGATCGCCTGTTCCACGCCGGCCTTGATGGGATGCCAAACCTCGGAGCCCCGGGAGAGGCGCGATCGATCGACAAAGAAGAGATTCAGGGAGAACGCGCCCTGCCGTGGAAACGGCCGGTGGGGATGAGCGTACAGCCGTGGGAGGGCCTTCAAGCCGGCCAGAACTCCGTTGCCCACGTGGATGATGCGCCGGTTGCCGTGTACGGTGGTGATGGGAGTGGGAAAGATGATGTGTCCGGACGCTTCGCACCCCAGGATGGGGAGCTCCGGGGTGGCATCCTTCACGAGCCAGCGATCCCCCACCGCCGTAACGACGGAATGCAGTCCGTGGCGGGCATCGACGAAGAGCTGCAATCCGAGGTCGCTCTCGACGGTCATCCTGATCTCGGGAAGCCGCTCGGCGTCGGCGGACTGTTCGATGAGCAGCGCACAGATATCATCACCGTCGAGGACGACGATCTCGCCACGGCTCCGGTCGGGGAGCAAGAGCATCACCCGGTCCCCGTCCCCGTCGTTGGCCATTCCGGCGATGAACCTGTCTTCCCCGAATCGTTGGGCGGTGTCCACCAGAGCCGCGAGAAACCTGTTGCCGGAGTTCGCCGCCTGGGCGAAGGTGAGCGAGTGGCTTCCCTCGTACTCCCCCACGCCGCAGCCGACGTTGATCATGTCGCGGCCGATATCACAGTAGAAACACTCCCCCTCGATGCCGAGTCGGGAGAGTACGCCGGTGATTACGGGAGAACACGCCCCGTTGGCGCCGTCGTAGAGGAGGAGGGGCGGGAGCCGATCCGTTTGTCCCCCGACATACGGGTGCGGAAGGTTTTCCAGGATGTAGGATCCGAATTTCTCCCGTGTTTCCTCGGTGCGGGCGCGGTTCTCCGCAGGAGCAGCGGGGGGCTCGTACGGGACATCGGCAAGGGAGAAGATGTGGGCGGTCAAATGGTATTCCCCCCCGAGGCCTTCCGGGTACAGTTTCTCTCCCCCCCAGAAGATCTTGATGCCGTTCTGTGAAGGCGGATTGTGAGAGGCGGTGAGGGAGATCGCCATGGGGTATTCCAACATCTCCGCCATGAAGGGCGCCGCCGGCGTGGGAACCACTCCCCCGCAATCGGTGCCGAAGCCGGCCTGATTGGCGCCGGCGATCACCGCTTCGAGGAAGAGGCCCGTATCGGTCGCATCCCGCCCGTCTTCCACGATGAACACCCGTCGCACGGGTGGTGAAGAGAGGGTGTCCAGGAGGCTGCAATAGCTGCGGGTGATCAGACGGAACAGAGCGGGGGTGATGACGGCCTCCCGCAGGAAGAGAGAGAGGGCCTCCCGCTCATCGATTGTCATGGCGCGAACGGTACCACGGATGCCGTCGGTCCCCTGCAGCTTGATCCGGGAGCGGTGCAGTATCTCGAGTATGTCCTCAACCGTGGTCGGAAGCTCCCGGTTGCGGAGCAGCGGTTCCAGCCTGTTGGTGTCGACAACCATCGGAGCGGGCAATGTCACAAGCTTATCCGCGGCGGCGAGAAACCGCGACGGTTTCGATTCGGGTGGCCAAATGAGATCGATACGCTCGATGATCCGGGCATCGGGGGATCTGATGGGATAGATATTGCTCCCGACGATTGCCTCTTCCTTCACGGTTCCACTCCGGATACTCAATTCTACAGATAGGGCATTTGAGGGCCCTACAAGATCCTCAGGCTGCTGGAGGAATGTGGACGAGATGGACGGGAGGGGTCAAGAAAGGCAGGTGGGGTGCACTTTTCACCACGCCCTCGAGGGCGCCGAGCGCCTCGTCATCTCGCCGGCGCCGTGCGCCTTGCCCCCCGTCCGGTCGCACCCGATAATGTCCGCGAGAAGGTCGGCATGCTGCAGCGGAACTCTCACTTTTCCCGATCACTGGAGGATTCTTCATGCGTGGAGTACGTCTCGTCATCCTTGCGGCGCTCGCCTGTGGAGCGGCAGGACTGGGGTGTGCGGAGCAAACCGAACAGACTGGGCAGGCACAGACCCAGACCTTCCAGGAACGTCGGCCGGGAACGACCGAGGTCCGGCCCGGCCAGTTCCGGGCTCCCGAGTTCGCCCCGCCGAGCATCGTCGACTACCGGCCGAAGTCCATGCTCGTGACCGAAGAACACCTGGTCCCGAAAGCGAAGTACCCCGTGGTCGATATCCACAGCCATCAGCGTGCGACCGCTGAGAATATGGAAGAGCTGATCGCGGAGCTGGACGCGCTGAACGTGCAGGTGTTGGTAAACCTGAGCGGGGGCAGTGGTGATGAGCTCCGGGAGGGCATCGAGACGATCCGCAACAGCCCGTACGAGGATCGATTCCGCATGTTCGCGAACGTCGACTTCACCGATGTCGGCCCGGGTTTCGGTGAGAAGGCTGCCACCCAGCTGCAGCAGGACATCGAGGCCGGCGCCATCGGCCTCAAGATCTTCAAGGACCTGGGCATGACGATTCAGAAGACCGACGGATCGCGCCTGCACATCGACGATCCGGAGCTGGATCCGATCTGGGAAATGGCCGGCCAAATGAACGTGCCCGTGCTGATCCACACTGCCGAGCCGCCGGCGTTCTTCGAGGAGCCCGACTACACCAACGAGCGCTGGCTCGAGCTGGCCCTCTTCCCGAGCCGGCGGAATTACGGCCCGGACCAGGTCGGGTTCGAGACCCTGCTCGCCGAGCGTGACCGGATGTTCAAGACGCACCCGAGCACCCGGTTCATCGCGGCGCACTTCGGATACCACGCACACGACCTGAAGCGCGCCGCCGAGGTCCTGGACTCGATTCCGAACATGTACCTCGACCTGTCGGCGGTCCTGTACGACTTCGGGCGCCAGCCGCGCGCGGCCCGGGAGTTCTTCATCAAGTACCAGGATCGGCTGCTCTTCGGCAAGGACGCCTACCAGCCCAGTGAGTACCCGTACTACTGGCGCGTTTTCGAGACCGCCGACGAGTATTTCGACTACTACCGCGACTACCACGCGTTCTGGAAGCTCTACGGCATGGATCTCCCCGACGAGGTGCTGAGGAAGATCTATTATGAAAACGCGTTGGAGGTGGCACCGGGGGTGCCGAGGGCGGCCTTCGAGATGTAGAGGGCAGCAAACGGAGGAGTTCGCGGGCCTCCCTACGGCGTGGCTGATGGGGCTCAGGAGGTTAGGCGCTCGCCTCCTGGGCCCCGTCGGCCTCTTCCCGACCGAACTGCTAGACCTCCACCCCTTTACAGACTTGCGGTGTGCCGTTTTCGTACCGCGGGCTCATTCCGAAGGACCGGTCGGAGCCATGGGTAAGCTCAGCACATTCGCGAAGAACTTGAACGCGTCGGGCACACCCTCGGGAAGCTGACGGTAGAAACCCAAGCCAGTGTAGATCCATCGGCCCTGGCCGTAACGGGTCTCGACGAAGATCCCGCGCTTCTCACCGGCGTTGTACGGCCACGGATCTTCCGATGCGAGAAGATCCGTGTAGCGCTCATCCTTCTCGCCGATGAAATAGGTACCTCGCTCGTGCACCCAATCCTTCCAATCGTTCTCGGTCACCTTGTTGGGGAAGTTGAAGACCGGATGATCGGGGGCCAGGATCCGCATGGGAGCTTCCTCAACTGTGACCCGGTTGCTGCTCACCTGTATGGGATAGGGACCCCATTGAGCGTCGTTGAACTCGAACTTGTTGTATTGAACGAGGACCGTCCCACCCTTTTCGACATAGTCGAGCAGGCGGTCGTTGTAGGCCCGGAGGTCCTGGCGGTTGAGGTAGGCGCGGACGCCGGTCACGATGATGTCGAAGCGGGAAAGGTCTCCTTCGGCAAGCGCTTCCTCGTCCAACATCGTCAATTTCAGACCGAGCTGGCGAATGGCCTCGGGAACGTCGTCTCCGACGCCCATGACATAGCCCACCGAGACGGGCGCCACATCGATATCGAGAGCCTGTACCGTGGCTTGGGAGGGCCGGAAGATATACCGCTTCTCGATATGGTGGTAGTCGATGGTCTCGTAGCCTTCGCGATATTCCATACCACCCATGGCGGCCACGGCCTCGACCTTGTACGGGGCGGGCTCCACCGCGGCCGGTGCTTCGACCTCGAACCGGAGAACGGCGGCTTCGCCCTTCCTATTGAAGCTGAGCGAGGCTTCACTCGGGGTCACTCTCCAGTCCGCAGGCATCTCCAATTGAAGCGTTCCCTGAGCTTCGCCGCTCCCCTTGTAGATAACGTTCACTGAAACGGTCCGGCTCTCGCTCCCGGTGGGATAGACCAGGACGCGAGGCGAGACGTTGACGGAAAGCGCCGGTAGCACGGTGACCCGTTGTTGTTTTTCCGTACCGACCCAAGCTCCCTCATAGCGATATTGAAAGGCCTCGTCGAGCACGGCTTCGATATCACCGGAGCGGAACGTCACCTTGGCTCGTACAGGCGCGGGAGCGAAGGGCATACCGAGGAACTCCGGCTTGAGGATGTCGAACCGGTCCACCTCGTGATTCCGTACCCAATACGGACGGCTGTATTCGGCATCGTCGGCCACACGGACCTCGAACACACTCGCGAGACTATTGCCACCACCGAGGGTTCCTGAGGTCTCTCCCTCTTCTTTCTGCCGAGTCCATCCATCCGGTGTCACCACCTCGACGCTCGTTACGTCGATGGGCTCGGGGCTTCGGTTCATCACCAGCAGGTCGGCGTTGAACGTTTCCCCCGGCACGATTTCGCCCGCGCCAGCGATGGGTTCGACGGCGATACCGTGAGCCAGGGCCAGGGCGTCAACGAATTGCTTTTCCTTGACGGCGAGACGATGATCGAGGTCGTACTTGGCATCGTCCGACAGCGAGCTCGCGGCGATATCGGTTCGAAGCATTCGGACGGTGGAAAGGCCGTCGCGAAGGGGCGGCAGTGTCTTCCATGGCTCGAGGGCGTCGAAAGCCTCTTCCGCTCGGGCCACATGCCCTTTCAGCGCTTCGAGACCTTCCAGGAAGAAGCCCGCCTCCGCCTCTTCACCTTTGACGAAATCCTTGAACCGATCGAGCCCCATTTCGACGCCGTCGAAGAGGTCGCTCTCCTGGTCTTCCGTTTTTATGACGGCATCCTCGAGACGCCACTGCGAGATGCTCTCTCCCGGGAGCCCCCGGAGCTGGGACATGGACTGGCATCGGTGCATCGTCCTCGCTTCAGCGCCCAACTGAGCGTAAGAACGGCCCAGAATCGGATCGTATACACCCGTATCGATGCTGACCGTACCCGGTGGGGAGGGCTCACTCGAGCCGGCGCCGCCTGACATGCCGATTCCACCGAAACGTCCATAGATCTTGAGAGGCTGCCAGGGCCGCAGCCCTTCCTGGATTTGATCGGGAAACCTGTCGGGGTCGGCGGCGGCTCGGAAGGCTTCCTGGGTCAGACGGGCGGTGCTCTGGTGGTGCTGGCCACCGCCTTCGCCGGTGGGGGTCATGTGGACCAGAACATCGGGGCGTACGGTGCGGATGATGCGGACGACGTCGGCGAGTATCTCTTCCCTGCCCCATTTCTGGAATGTCTCTTCCACACTGAAGGAGTATCCGAACTCGTAGGCTCGAGTGAAATACTGCTCCACACCGTCGTAGCGGTGGAGGGACATGAGCTCGGCGCTCCGTAGGATGCCGATGGCTTCGAATATCTCGGGCCCGATCATGTTTTGCCCGCCGTCGCCCCGGGTCATCGTGAGAAGGGCCGTCCTCAGACCCCTCCCGCGACTGAGCATCACGAGCAGACCGTTGTCCTCGTCGTCCGGATGGGCTGTGGTCTCCATATAACTCGCCCCGGCACCGAGCTCACGGATCGCCAGAGCCAATCCGGTAGCTCCCTGATCCAGGGGGAGCGGTTCGAGTTGCGCCCGTATGTGTACAGGCAAGAGCAAACCCATGAGCAATAGCGCCGAGATGATACGGTTCATTCTCAACCTCACATTTCATGTGGCCGTCAAGCCGCACCCACAACCTTCTGAAGTCCTCTCGGTCGATCAGCCGAATTCCTACATCGATTGGTACGGCCCATGAATCGCTTTCACGGTGAAAGATTCGCTGGAGTTGTCGAGGACGAAGACACGGTAGGACGCACCGCCGGGGGTCACGCGAACGACGACATGGCCCCCGTCGCTTTTGACCTGTTCCGCTCTGGCACCGATGGTGGCCTTGGTCGGTTCGCGAAACTCAAGGATGAAGACATCCCGCGGACCGGGATAGGCTCTTTCGGACAAGAGGCGTTTGAGAACGCTCGGAGCCGGGTGCGTCGGTGACCAGGCGGGAATGATGTGGACACGAGGCCGAAGAGTTGCCAGGAAAAACGGACTTGCAGGGTCGATGGATCCGTGGTGATTGACCACGTGGACATCGACGGGTCCCAGCGCTTTGGCCACGGGAGTCTCCATGTTTTGCCATTGGGGATTGCCGATGTTGGGAATGCCGGTCAAGTCACCACCGCTGTAATAGTCGAAGGGCCCGTAGCTGATACGGATTGCGTTGCTCAACAGGTTCTCACTGGGAAAGTCTTCGGGCGCAAGGGATTCCAGTGGTGGGACTTGCTGCCGGGTGTTCGTCCCGACCCCGGTCCAGACGACGCCATTCGAGGCCAGGTTTCTGACTTCGAAGCCGGAAAAACCGGCGGGATTGTACTGGAGTGTGATTTGATCGTTTCGTCCAGGTATGAAACGTTCGACCCTCATGCCTTGGTGACTGGAGTGATCCGCGAGAAAGTGCCGGTAATTATCCATGATCTCATTGTTGAGCGGCCGGGGGTAATCGTAGTCGGGCGACCCGCGGTCGATCAGGGTACGGATGGCGACCCGCTCCCCCACGTCGGTGATCCCCGAGAGCCGGTAAGCGCCCGATGAGGAGAGAGGGGAATTCTGGTCGACCAACCCAATGTGATCGGGGTCGAAGTGCGTCAACAGAACGTAGTCGAGAACCTGCGATGGCCCCGGATGGAAGTGCTCGATGTATCTGGCGATCCACTCACCCGGCCGGCGAGAGTCGTTCGGCTTGGCGGTTGCGTAGGGGATGGGTGTTGTCGACGCACCGGCGTCGACCAGCAATGTGGTTCCGTCCGGGAAAATGACGAACGTCGCATTACCCTTGCCCGTGCTGATGTGATGGATGTCGAGGACCCCCTCCGACCATGGGGTGAGAGGCTGACCAACAACCTCTCTTTCCGGCTCCTGGGCTCGTATTGTGGAGAGCGCGGACACCAAGAAGGTGATCCAGAGAAACCCCACTCGTTGTCTGTTCCGCATAGTCGATACTCTCGTATGAGGGCGAGTGACTTGCCGAGATTTCAGCGGGCGCTGCCATCCCACGGGAACGCAGCCGTCGGCATGTTCGCGTAGCGGCGAACGCCGATGGTGAGCGTCTCGCCGCTTCCAGGCGCCAACCGCACGTTGAACCATGGGCCGCCAACGACTGTGGTCTGCCCGCCCACCGTGACGTCCGTCGCGGTGTGCTCGCCATACGCGCCCATCTGCACCGTCACCGTCCGCTCGTGCAGCGGGTTTGCGTTGACCAGCGTCAGCGTCACGCTGTTGGCGTCGAAGTGTTCGACGAGCGCGCCGACGTCTTCCGGCAGACCCGGGCGGTTGTTCTCCGGGTCGAAGTGCCGCACCTGCACGTTCAGCGGCAGGGGACCGTGCGATTCCCCACCGGGATCCGGCCCGCCCATCGTCAGATGCACCAATGCGGCAACCGGAATCGACCCGTTCCCGCCGATATTGACCGGGCCGTTACCGCCGCCGCCACGTCCGCTGGCGGCACCCGTCCCCCCACGCCGGCCTGCCGCAGCCACAGCCGATACTGCCGCCGGTGAAGTCGTGGTCAAAGGCCTCGCGTTCATCGACACACACCCGCCGAGCCCCGGTCTCATGGGAGGAAGCTCTTCCAAGGACGCCATGGAAATGGTCGACGGGTACGCCTGGCCGCTGACGCCCAGCCAGCCAGTGGAGATCCCTTCACCGACACTGCGGCGGCCGCTCGCGGCTGCATCGCCATCGAGGGAGGGAACGGCTTTTGCGCGCAGCTCATCCAGCGCGGCCTGTAGCGCCCGCATAGGGTAGTCGGCATCGTTCCCCTTGATGTAATTGATCCAGTCCGTCCCCGGCGGCGTGTCCGTGCCGTGGCGCTGCGGAGAGATGTCGTCCGGTAGGATCGGAATCCGCGCCAGGTCGGCTGGCAGCATCGACGTCATGTAGAGATCCACGAGGATGTTCACGAGGTTGCCTTGCGTGCCGCTGCCGTTTCCGCGCTGCACGTACAGCGTGCCCTGGCTCATCTCGCCGTAGCCGCCCCACCCCTTGTCGTCGTAGAGGTACGGCACCAGAATCTTGCCGTCCACGACCTTCTTCGCGGCGAAGATGTTGTCGATCTGGTGCCGCATCGCCTGCGTGTAGGACTGATCGCCCGAGAGGAGCAGCGCCACGTCAAACCCTTCGGGCGGCCCGCGGAACACGTAGTTCCGTTCGCCTTCGCCCGTCCACCCCCACACGCCGCAGTACCACTTGCCGCCCCACTCGCCGCCGATGGTGCCGTCCAGCCCGATGTTCGACGGTATGTTGCCGCCGTTCCTCTCGGTCCGGTCACGCCAGGCGCCGATGTAGTCAAGCACCCAGTCCTTGTACTTCGCGTCGTGCGTCAACAGATACGCCGTGAAGGGAAGCATCGCGGCGGACATGTTCAGCGGATGGTCGCCCCTGACGTCTGTGGCCGCCACGCTCCAGAACCGCAGGCTCGGGCTCAGACCTTCCCAGTCCATCGGCACCACCGGGGTCAGCTTCGGCCCGAGGCTCCCGTTGAACATACTGCGGATAATCTTGACCGCCGGGTCGTAGTTCTGTGCCGCGGGATTCTCATTCAAGTACAGTCCCGCCATTCGCTGGGCCCTGACGTTGTTCGTCGGATCGTGCGGGCGAGCGAGCGAGTACAGATAGAAGGAGGCAAGTTCCTCGCTGCTATGCTCCCAGTCGAACTGGGTAATGAAGTCGTTGTGGAAGATCCCGTCCTTCGCCGCTTCGATCTCCGGCACTTTCGCGTTCGTGTACTGCTCGAGGTGACCCTCCCAGCTTCTCCGGTACGTGTCGACCAGTGACTCCGGCCCGCCCATGATGTAGGTGAGCGGCCAATCCTTGGTCGCGTTGATGACGTCGTCCGGCCCGTCGCCGGCGCCCCAGGCTGGGGGCACGGTTCGAATGGCGTGGCCAGCCGCATCGAAGTGCGACTCGGCATACGCCTGCGCGATCTCCCCGCTGGACTCGAGCAGCGCCCGCTCGGCAGCTACCCAGGCAGGAGGCGGCATGGCCTTGTCGATGGCGATCGTGGTCCCCGACACCACGGTGTCCGGCGCCACAGGGGCGGTCGCGGATACAGCCGGCCCTGGCGCCAGCTGCTGGGATGCCGGACTTCCCGCCTGAGCCCAGAGCGTGGGCGTCGTGCCGACTGCGGCCAGGGCGCCTATGAGCCACACATTGGAAAGGACTTTCACAACCTGTCTCCTTGCGTCTGATGCGTCCGCCGCTCTCCTGTTCGCCCGTCGCTTCACTTCTCGTCAGGAATAGCCACCCGCAGGCGTGCCGAAGCGAAGCTAGCATGAGTAGCTTGTCTCAAACGGATAGGCAATCTGAGGGCCATGCGGGATCCTCCCGGGTTGCCTTTCCGGGTCGCTTTTCTGGGTCGCTTTTCTCTTGCGAAGCCACGGCCCATGTCCGATCCTCCATTGCAGGGCGGGTAGTGCTGGGTTCTCCGCCCTCCATTCCGAATCGTGAGAAACCCACAGGAGTCAGACCATGCGGCGCCGAATCGCATGGGCATCCTCATTCCTGCTTTGTTCCTCTGTCGTGGCATGTGGGACAGGTACGCCAGGGAGCGGCGCGCCCGGTTGGTCGGAAGCCATCCGGCAGTCGACCCTGCTGGCTGCGGAAGAGGGAAGACGGGACGGACCGAAAGAGGTCTTCGCGTCCGGGGAACCGCTGGTCTTCACCCTCGAGGCGAACTTCGACCAGCTGCGGGACGACAGGGAGCAGGAGAGTGAAGAACGCCCGGGACGTATGATCCTGGTGAGCGGCGACAGCGAGGCGTCCTTCCCCATCGAGTTGAGGACCCGCGGGAACTTCCGTCTCCAGGCCCACATCTGCCGCTTTCCCCCTCTCCGCTTGAGTTTCCCGGCGGATCCCGTGGGGGGTACGGCCCTGGAGGGCCAGGACAAGCTCAAGCTCGTGACCCATTGCCGGGACTGGGACAGCTACGAACAGAATGTCCTGGAGGAGTACCTGGCCTATCGGATCTACAACCTCCTCACCGATATCAGCTTTCGCGTTCAACTGGCCCTCATCACATATCGGGACACGAGCGGAAAAGGAGACCCGATATCCCGTATCGGCTTTCTCATCGAGGACGAAGACCACCTGGCCGACCGCCTGGGGGGTGAGATGCTGGAGGTCCCGGCGGCCCGCCCGGACGATTTCGTTCCGGAGCAAGCCGGCCTCATGTATCTCTTCCAGTTCATGATCGGGAACACGGACTGGTCGATGCTGCGGTTCCACAACGTGAAGCTCATCCGAATCGGATGGGAGTATTTTCCCATCCCCTATGATTTCGACTTCTCCGGGTTCGTGGACGCTCCCTACGCGGGACCCAACCCCATCCTGGCGCAGCGGATCTCGTCCGTGAGGGAGCGTCTCTTCTGGGGCATCTGCTCGGACCGCATCGACTACCCCTCCCTCTTCTCTCACTTCAACGAGCTACATTCCCCGATCCTCGAGCTGATTCGGTCCCAACCTGGCCTCAGGGAGGAAAACGCTCGTGCGGCCGTCGACTACATCGAGGAATTCTACCGGATCATCAACGATGGGAGGAGTGCGGCCAGGATGATCCTGAGGGCGTGCCGGTAGCTCCGCAGGCGGGGAGAGACATGGGCCATACCCTATTCCTACCGGAGGACGATGGGAGCCCCTATCCTTCAGCCCGGAGGCGCCGTCACGGTTCTGCTATCCCAGGCGTTCACGAAGTCCACGGGGCCGTTGAGCGACACGGTTTCAGGTCCCGGAGCCTTCCCGAGAATGGATGAGCCATGCACACCGACGTACTCATCATCGGAAGTGGCATCGCCGGCGCCACGGCAGCCCTGCGCCTGGCGGAGGACAGCGAACGAAAGATCACCGTCATCACCCGGGCTCCGAAACCTACGGAGTCGGAATCCAACTACGCCCAGGGAGGGATCGTGGGCCGGGGACACGGGGACACGGCAGAGCTCCTGATCGAGGACGTGCATAGGGCCGGGGACGGGCTCTGCTACCCGCCGGCGGTGGAGCTCCTCGCGGAAGAAGGCCCCCGCGTGGTGCGGGATGTCCTCATTGAAGGGGCAAGGGTGCCATTCGATCGGGACGAGACCGGGGCGTTGATGTTCGGCCTCGAGGGCGCACACTCACAGCGGAGAATCCTCCACGTCGGAGACATGGCGGGGAAAGCCATCATGCAGGCCCTCATCGGGCAACTCCTGGCGAAGCCCAACATCGAGCTGCTGACGGACCATACGGCGGTGGACCTGATCACATTCCCCCACCATGCCCTGGACCCCATGGCAGTCTACGAACCCGTGGTGTGTCACGGAGCCTACGTGTACGACCAGACTCGAAAGACGACGCTCCCCATGCTCGCAGGAAAGACGGTTCTGGCCACAGGCGGGCTGGGCCAGATCTTTCTGAATACAAGCAATCCGGCGGGTGCCAGGGGAGACGGCCTCGCCATGGCCCATCGGGCAGGAGCTCGGGTGGAGAATGCAGAGTACGTCCAGTTCCATCCCACCGCCGTCCACATGCCTGGGGTGACGAAGTTCCTCATTAGCGAGGCCATGCGGGGAGAGGGGGCGGTGCTCCTCACTCCCGACGAAGAGCCGTTCATGGATCGCTACGATCCCGAGTGGAAGGAGCTGGCTCCCCGAGACGTGGTGGCTCGAGCCATCTACTGGGAGATGCTCGAAAACGGCTACTCCCACGTCTTACTAGACATCTCCACCAAGATGAGTCCGGAGGCCATCCGTTCCCGCTTCCCCGGGATCCACGCCCGCTGTCTGGAGCTGGGAATCGACATCACCACCCGGCCCATCCCGGTGGTGCCGGCGGCCCACTACTTCTGCGGAGGCGTGCTGGTGGATCTGTGGGGGCAGAGCTCCATCCAGTGCCTGTATGCCATCGGGGAGGTCTCCTGCACCGGAGTTCACGGGGCAAACCGATTGGCCAGCACCTCCCTCCTCGAGGGGCTGGTCTGGGGGGATCGGGCGGCCCGAGAAATCCGGGCTCAGCCCCCCTCCGACGTGGTGGATGATTCAGCCGTCCCGGACTGGGAAGACACCAACCTGATCTATGATGCGGATCCGACTCTCATCCAGGGGGATATGCAGACGATCCGGAACATCATGTGGCACTATGTGGGTCTCGG
>Ga0316577_10000429_pt1 | contig 16293 bp, 11 predicted proteins | sample S5NA_FD_203073 | JGI IMG/M metagenome (GOLD analysis project Ga0316577, IMG submission 203073) | Rhizosphere microbial communities from salt marsh grasses in Alabama, United States - S5-7_050615r2r1 | ecosystem: Host-associated > Plants > Roots > Rhizosphere | place: USA: Alabama | collected... | reverse complement strand
GAGGAGTGCCGCTTCAAGCGCGTCGTCACGCCCGGAGACCAGCTGCGGCTGGAGGTCACGATGGAGCGCCTGGGCAGCAAGTTCGGACGCGGCAAGGGGATCGCCACCGTCGACGGTGAGGTCGCCTGCGAGGCCCTGCTCAGCTTCATCATCGCCCCCGAGAGCGCGCTCCGCTGATGGCCCGGATCGCCGTCCTGAGCGACATCCACGGCAACCTGCCGGCTGCGGCCGAGGTGAGGAAGGCCATCGACGCGGCTCACCCGGACTACGTCGCCGTCCTGGGCGACCTGGCCATGAACGGCCCGGATCCGGCCGGGTCGGTGGACCTGGTGCGCGATCTGGAGGACGCGGGAGCTTTCGTCATCTGTGGCAACACCGACCTGGCGGTCGCCGACGGCGACTACGGGTCTGCCTTTCCCTGGTTCAGCGACGGCATTCCGGACCACTATCGGGCCGCCGCGGAGTGGGCCCGGGAGCAGCTGGGCGAGGATCGGGTCGCCTACCTGCGGCGCCTGCCATGGGAGCGACGGCTGCGCCTGGACGATCGCCTGATCCTGTTCTGCCACGGCTCTCCCAGCTCGCTTACGGACGGCCTGCCGGCCGACCTGGAACCGACGGTCACGATCGAGAGGGTCAGCCGGACGGACGCCGCCCTGATCGTCTGCGGGCACACGCACCTGCCCGAAGTACGCGAGGTGGGCTGGCGAACGATCGTCAACGACGGGAGCGCCGGCTACGTCTTCGACGGCGATCCGACTGCCAGCTGGGCCCTGATCGACATCGACGCAGAGGGCGTGAAAGCCGAGATCAAGCGCACCAGCTACGACGTGATGGGCGCCGCCAACGCCGTTTCCGAGCGAGGGCTGCCGGGCGACGTCTACCGGGCAGCCACCATCCGCACCGGGAAGTTCGTCCGATGAACGACCCGGGTCGCGTCGTCGTGACCGGCATGGGCGCGATCAGCTCGCTCGGTCTGGACGTGGCCTCTACCTGGGAGGGGATGGTCGCCGGCCGGTCCGGCGTGGGGCCTATCACCCAGTTCGATCCGTCGCGCCTGACCGCCCGCATCGCAGCCGAGGTCAAGGACTTCGACTGCTCGTCGGTGCTCGATCGCAAGGAGCAGCGGCGCAACGACCGCTACGTCCAGCTCGCGCTCGTGGCCACCCGCCAGGCGATGGACCAGGCCGGGCTGCCGCCCCATCTCGAAGGGGAACAGGCGACGCGCACCGGCGTCATCGTCGGCACCGGCATCGGCGGCATCGCCACACTCTGGGAGCAGACCCAGGTGTGCGCCCTGAGCGGGCCCGGCCGAATCTCCCCCTTCCTGGTCCCGATGGCCATAAGCAACCTGGCGGCCGGCGTGATCGCGATCACCTTCGGGCCGAAGGGCCCGAACTTCAGCGTTGTCTCGGCCTGCGCCTCGGGGGCCCACTCGCTGGGCGAGGCGTTCGAGGTGATCCGTCGCGGCGACGCCGACCTGATGATCGCGGGCGGCTCCGAGGCGAGCATCAACGAATTCATGATCGGCGGGTTCGCGGCCATGCGGGCCCTCTCCACCCGCAACGACGAGCCGCAGCGAGCGTCTCGTCCGTTCGATCGCGCCCGAGACGGGTTCGTGATAGGGGAGGGTTGCGGGATCCTGGTGCTGGAGTCACTGACGAGCGCCCGCAAACGGGGCGTTGAGCCGCTTGCGGAGGTGGCCGGCTACGGGGCCACGGCCGACGCCTCGCACATCACCTTGCCGGCGCCGGGCGGCGAGGGCGCGGTCCGAGCCATGCGCCTTGGGCTTGAGAAGGCCGGGATCTCGCCCGACGAAGTGGCCCTTGTGAACGCCCACGCCACCGCGACTCCGGATGGCGATTCGTGCGAGCTGAAGGCGGTCCGGACGGTGTTCGGAGAGCGGGCCGGCAAGGTCAGCGTCACCGCCAACAAGAGCATGATCGGCCACACTCTGGGGGCGGCCGGGGCGATCGAGGCGATCGCAACGGTCATGAGCATTCGCACCGGCATCGTTCCGCCGACCGTCAACCTCGAGGAGCCCGACGAAGCTGCGGCCGGCCTGGATCTGACCGCCGGCCGGGCCGTGCAGCGAGAGGTCGAGGTGGCGGTTTCCAACTCATTCGGCTTCGGTGGGCAGAACGGCGCCATCGTCTTCCGGCGCTGGCAGGAGTAGAGGCGCGATGGCACAGACCAACAAGCAACCCGCCCGCAAGACCCCGCCCAAGACGGCGAGGGCGACCGGTCGTGGAGTGTCTCCCGAGGCCGAGTCGTTGCTGGCCCTGATCGACAAGCTCGACGCCTTGCTGGAGAAGAGCGAACTGGCCGAGCTGGAAGTCGAGGCCGGCGAGACCGGCATCGTCCTGCGCAAGCCCTCGTTGACCGCTCCGCCGTCCGCGACGGCCCCGGTGCAGGATCCGAGCCCCGCGATCGCGCCCGTGATTCCGGCTCCGGCTGTGGCTGCCGAGCCCGCCGCTCCCGAATCCAGCGTCAAGACCGTCAGGGCCCCCCTCACCGGCGTCTTCTACGAAGCTTCCTCGCCTGCCGCGCCACCCTACGTGACCGTCGGCCAGCAGGTGGTAGTGGGGCAGATCATAGGCCTGATCGAGGCCATGAAGCTCTTCAACGAGATCAAGTCCGACGTCTCCGGAAGGGTCGTCCGGATCGTGGCCGAATCAGGAAAGCTGGTGAAGGCCAAGCAACCACTCATCGAGGTAGAACCGTGACAGCGTCCCTGCGCAGCGTCCACCTAACAGGCTGGGGCGCCTACGTCCCGAGCCAGGTCCTGACCAACACCGATCTCGAGCGGATGGTGGATACCTCCGACGAGTGGATCGTCACTCGAACAGGGATCCGAGAGCGGCGGATCGCCGGCCCCACCGACACGACGGCGAGCATGGCCGCCGTGGCCGGCCTGCGGGCGATTGCGACCGCCGGTCTGTCGGTTCACGACATCGATCTGATCATCGTCGGGACGCTGACGCCCGACTACCCGCTGCCTTCCGCCGCGGTGCTGGTCAAGGAGGCGATCGGCAACTCGCATGCCGCGGCGATGGATCTCGCGGCCGCCTGCTCCGGTTTCGTCTACGGCTACGGCATCGCCCACGCCTATCTGGCGAGCGGGCTGGCGCACCACGCCCTGGTCATCGGATCGGAGACCATGAGCCGCTGCACGGACTGGACCGATCGAGCCACGTGCGTCCTCTTCGGGGATGGTGCCGGGGCCGCGGTCCTGTCCGCCGCGGACGATCCGGGCGGCGCATCGGGGATAGAGCTGAACACCGAGACCGCCGCCACGTACTCGATCTGGATTCCGGGCGGGGGAGCGGCCAGGCCGGCCAACCAGGCCACCGTGGCCGCCCGAGAGCACTACATGCGGATGAAGGGCGGGGAGACGTTCAAGCTGGCGGTCCGCAAGCTCTCGTCCACCTCGCTCAAGGCCGTCGAGAAGGCCGGCATCGAGTTGAGCGACGTCGATCTGGTCGTGCCGCACCAGGCCAACGTCCGCATCCTCGAGGCCCTGGCGAAGTCGGTCCACTACCCGATGGACCGGGTCTTCGTCAACATCGACCGCTACGGCAACACCTCGGCCGCTTCTGTCCCGATCGCCCTCGCGGAGGCGGTCGCCTGCGGCCGGGTGAAGCCGGGGGATCGGATCCTGATGTCCGCCTTCGGTGCCGGAGGAACCTCCGGGGCTGTCGTACTGGAGTGGACCGCCGATCCGGCTGACAGGCTTCGGGCGGAGGGCATCGGCCCGGAGCGAGTGACGCTGATGGACAGCGGAGTCGAACCCACCAACCCCTTCCCGCCGGAACTCGAGTGGATCATGGTTCGCCCCCAGGCCCCCACTTCGGAGAAGGCCGCCGTCGCGGTCCCCTAGCCGGCTCACCAGGTCATAGCCAGCCCCGCGCCGGGGCTTCTGGAGGAACACAACAATGCTCGATCTGACCGGCAAATCCGCGCTTGTCACGGGCGGGGCCCGCGGCATCGGCAAGGAGATCTGCCTTACCCTTGCTCGCCAGGGCGCCGACATCGCCTTCGTCGACGTGGGGCGCCAGGAAGTGGCTGATGCCACCCTGGCCGAGATCCAGGCCCTGGGCCGCAAGGCCCTCTTCATCGCGGCCGACGTGACCGATCCCGAGGCCTGCGTCAAGGCCGTGGAGCAGACCGTCGCCACCTTCGGCAGGCTCGATATCCTGGTCAACAACGCCGGCATCACCCGCGACGACCTGATCATGCGCATGCCGATTGAGGACTGGAAGAAGGTCCTGGAGGTCAACCTCTTCGGCGCCTTCTACATGACCAAGGCCGCCATACGCCCCATGCTCAAGGCCAGGGGCGGGCGAATCATCAACATGTCGAGCGTGTCCGGGCAGGCAGGCCAGGCGGGCCAGTCCAACTACTCGTCGTCGAAGGCCGGCTTGATCGGGCTCACCAAGGCCACGGCCCGCGAGGTCGCCTCGCGCGGCATCACCGTCAACGCCGTCGCGCCCGGCTTCATCATCACCGAGCTGACCAAGGATCTGCCCGAGGCGCTAATGGAGAGCCTCAAGGGCAACACGCCGCTGGGCCGCTTCGGCACGATCCAGGAGATCGCCTGCGCCGTGGCGTTCCTGGCCTCGGACGAGGCTTCCTACATCACCGGGCACGTGCTGGCCGTCGACGGCGGCCTGGTGATGCAGTAGCCACATCCCTGGAGGGTCGGCGAGGGCGGCCCTCGGCGGAGCCAGAGGCGGAGGCGGACCTGCCTTTGGCCGCCTGCCGCTAGTAGGTGACCTTGGTCGTCAGCGGCACGCTCTGGATGAAGATCTGACCCCGAACCAGCTCGATCTCCACCCCCGTGGAGTCGTAGAGGCGGGTCAAATCCGTCTTGGAGTCCTTCTTCCAGGTGCCCAGGATGACCGTCCCGTCGCGGAAGACCAGCGCCTTGTCGGAGCCGACGTTGGCCACGACAGGGCGCTTGTCCGCCTTGTACGACAGCGCCTGGAACAGCACCACCACGTTGCGCGGCTTGACCGGCTCGTTGTTGGCGAGGTCGATCTGAGCCTTGCCCGCGATGAAGCGTGCATAGGAGTTGGTCGCGGGATCGTAGGTGTAGCTGATCGTCCCGGTGGGATAGGGGACGGTGATTGAACCGGACGCCGGCCGTTGCTCCGCTGGGGCGTCATCCTTGAACTGCCGCACAGGCGTGTCCTGGTAGGTGGAGGGGATGCCTCTCTTCAGCAGGCAGTCGATCAGCGCCTGGGAGTTGGTGTAGCCGTTGTGCGGCATGGGGCGGGTCGTGATCCGGTGATACGGACAGGCGCCGCCGCTCCGCAGCGCGTCCATGTCGTAGATCGCACTGCTGAGGCTGGGGATGACGCTGTTGAGGGACTCGGAGTCGCCGCCGTAGTGGCCATACAGGGCCTTGTACTCGGCAGCCCAGTAGACGAAGTAGGGGCGGGCGCTGCGCACCGGCCCGATGTCGGATGCGGTGCCCTCCTGGAAGACCATCATGTAGCGGTCTTCGCCACCGTCGGCCGGAGCCTGGTAGACGATCGAGGCCGACGAGAAGCCCGACTGAGGGCGAGCGGGCTTGTTGTCGTCGATCATGATCGCCATCGGCAGGCGGTGGGCCAGCTCTTCGGAAACGACGACGCCGTCCAGATCCGCGTAGGCCATGCCTGCGGGCAACCCTGAGGGGGTTGGGTCCGGCGTCAGGCTGGGTGTTTGGCTGGGGGTTGCAGTGGGAGAGGGCGTGATCTCCGCCGTCGGCGTCGGCGCCGTAGTGGATCCACATGCTGCCAGGAGGATGGAGAACGCCAGGGCCATGAGGGCCGGCGCGGGTGCGCGGTGGCTTGGATTCAATGTCGGGTCATCCGTGTTGTGGGTTCTCGGCCTCTCTGCGCTTTGGGCGTCAGGGAGCCCTGAGAATAGCAGGACAAGCCGCCAGGCCACTTCCGACCGCGACTGGGGCCGTTTCCGCGTACGACGATTGGGCGACACGTCGGGCTACTATCGGCTCGTAGACCGCCCTCCCGGTGCTTGGCCATACTGAGGCTCGGATTTCTGCGTCTGTCCGCGGCCAGGCTGTGCTCGGTCGGTTCCGCGCCGGGCGGCGCCGGCAACCACCACGACCCCGAGACTGGGCGTTGGCCGAGGCAGGGAGTCCGAGCGGCTAGTCGTCACACCAGCTCACACCAGCTCATACGGAGGCCCCTAGCGACATGCGACGCTTGCACTTGACGAGCCTGCTTCTGGGTCTGAGCCTCATCGGCGCGCTGCCGGGCGGCGTCGCCGCCAGCCCTGCGGCAGCCGAGCTGGCCGGCCAGGACGGCGGGCAGGTTGTGCAGGAGGGGGCTGCCTTGCCTGTGGCGCCGGCTACCGCGATCTCGGCCGGCTCCGGATACTCCTGCGCCATCGTCGCCGGCGGAACGGTCCGCTGCTGGGGCTGGAATGGCTACGGCCAGCTCGGCGACGGAACGATGACGAGCAGCTCCATCCCCGTCGAGGCCAGCCTCATCACGGGCGCCACGGCGATTGCTGCGGGCTACTACCACACCTGCGTCGTGGTCGGTGGGAAGGTGTACTGCTGGGGCGACAACAGGCACGGGCAACTCGGTGACAACACGACCACAGAGCGGCACACCGCCGTCGAGGTGAGCGGCATCACCACGGCCGTGAGCCTGGCGGCCGGTGCGGCCCACACCTGTGCCCGTCTTAGCAACGGCACGGTCCGCTGCTGGGGCTACAACGGCTACGGGCAGCTCGGCGACAACTCGTACACCGAGCGGCACACCCCGGTGGGCGTCAGCGGCCTCTCGGGCGTGACCGCCATATCGGCCAACAACAACCACTCCTGCGCCGTGCTGAGCAACGGCACGGTCCGCTGCTGGGGCTCGAACTCCAACGGCCAGCTCGGCGACGGGACCACGTACAACCGGCGCACGCCGGTGGGCGTGAGCGGCGTCTCGGGAGCCACTGTAGTCGCCGCCGGCCAGCTTCATTCGTGCGCCGTGGTCAGCGGAGGGGCAGTCCGCTGCTGGGGCTACAACAGGCGCGGCCAGCTCGGCGACGGGACGCAAACGCAGCGCCTGACTTCCGTTGCCGCGAGCGGCATCTCGGGGGCGACGGCCGTCTCGGCCGGAGCCAACCACTCCTGCGCCCTGCTGTCGAGTGGAGGCGTGCGGTGCTGGGGCTACAACGGCTTTGGGCAGATCGGCGATGGGACGCTGAACGATAGCCTGACTCCCACCGCGGTGAGCATCATCTCGGGAGCGACCGCGATCTCGCTGGGATCTGACCACTCCTGCGCCCTGGTGCCGGGTGGCGGAGTCAGGTGCTGGGGCTGGGACGGCTACGGTCAGGGCGGCGACGGAACGATCGTCGATCGCCCCAACTCGGTCGAGGTCGGAGGCATCTCGACTGCCACTGACGTCGCCACGGGGGCCAACCATACCTGCGCTTTGCTCTCGGACCACACGATCCGCTGTTGGGGGGCCAACTGGAACGGGCAGCTGGGCAACAACCAGACCGTCGGCAGCTCCGATCCGGTCACGGTGAGCGGCATCTCGACGGCGACGGCCATTGCCGCCGGGACGAACCATACCTGCGCTTTGCTTTCGGATGGGACCGTCCGCTGTTGGGGTGACAACTCCCACGGGCAGCTGGGCGACAACTCCACCATCGGCCGGCACACTCCGGTCACTGTCAGCGGCCTCTCGGGCGCGACGGCCATCTCGGCCGGCTTCTACCACACCTGCGCCATGCTCTCCAGCGGCAGCGTGCGCTGCTGGGGCTACAACGGCTACGGCCAGCTCGGCGACGGCAGCGTGACCGAGAAGCACACGCCCTCCTGGGTCAGCGGCATCTCAACGGCCACCGGGCTGGCCGTCAACAACCACCATAGCTGCGCCCTGCTCAGCAACGGCACCGTCCGCTGCTGGGGCTTCAACGACTACGGCCAGCTGGGTGACAATTCGACCACGGATCGGCGGACTCCGGTCACCGTCATTAACCTGTCGGGCGCGGTCCAGGTCGAGGCCGGCTACTTCCACACCTGCGCTCGCCTAAGCGGCCTCACGATGAAATGCTGGGGCTGGAACGGCAACGGCCAGATCGGCGACGGGACGAACATCGATCGGCACACCGCGACGGCCACCAGCGGCATCGCGGGCGCCACCGACATCTCGGCCGGCGTCGACCACACCTGCGCCCGGCTGTCTGGTGGCAACGTCAAGTGCTGGGGCTGGAACGGACATGCCCAGCTCGGCGATGGGACCATGACCACCAGCTGGACGCCGCGCGACGTGGTGGGCATCTCGACGGCCGAACAGGTGGCGGCGGGCTACTACCACAGCGCGGCGACGCTTTCGGACGGCAAGGTCCGCTGCTGGGGCTGGGACGGGCACGGGCAGCTCGGCATCGGGACGGTTGTCAACAACGTCCTGGCCACGCGGGTCTACGGCATAGGCGGGCCCTACCTGGAGATCAGTCCTCCCTCGAGCACCTGGAACGTGGGCGTGGCCGGGTCGATCACGGTGACCGCCAGGGATGCCCTGGGCGACGTCGACCCCGGGTACAGGGGCCAGGTCCACATCACCAGCACGGACCCCAATGCCATCCTGCCTGCCAACTACACCTTCACGGGCGGAGACGCCGGCGTCCACTCCCTCAACGTCACCCTGAGGACCGTCGGCACCTGGGCCATGGCCGCGGCGGACGTAGGCGATCCGGCGATCGTCGGCTTCGAGGATGGCTTCGCGGCCGTGTACGGGCCGACGACCTACGTGCCTCTGACGCCCACACGCGTCCTGGACACGTACGCCGGCATCCAGCGAAACCAGCCCCTGACGGCGCTGCACGCCGTGACCTTCTACGTGGCCGACCGGTTCCCGGGCGACCCGAGCCGGAACGTCCCCGCCAACGCGACCGCTGTGACGGGCGTGCTGTCGGTTTCGCGCGGCACGGTGGCCGCCTACGCGGCGCTCACTCCCTACCCGATCGACATCCCCTACACCTCGACCATCAACTTCCCGGCCAACGACGCCCGCTCTACCGGCGTTACGGCGCCGCTGGGGCCCGGGGGCACTCTGAACGTGACCTACGGCGGCACCGCCACGGGCACGCTGCACGTGTCCTTCGACGTCACCGGCTACTTCGTCGACGGTATGGCCGGCGCCACGTACTTCTCGGTGACGCCTGCCCGAGTCCTCGATTCTCGCAAGGGCCTCGGCCAGCCCGACGAAATCCCGACCAGGTTCGAGAACGGCGTCCCCCAGACGTTCACCGTCGCGGGTCTCAATGGCGTGCCGACCTCGGCGATCGCGGTCACCGGCAACGTGACCCTGACCCGCCAGTCGAGCGCGGGCCATGTGACCGTCGGCCCTGATCCGGACAGCGAGCCCACCACGGCGACCGTGTACTCGCCCGCCTACTCGACCTACAACAAGGACAACAGGGCCACGGGCGTTACCCTCAAGCTGGGTGAAGAGGGGACCCTGTCGGCAGTCTGGATCGGCGACGAGGGATCCTCCGCAGACGTCGTCTTCGACGTCAACGGCTACTTCGTGCCCGACGGATCCGGCGCCAAGTACGTCCCCATAGCGACCAACCGCATCCTGGACACTCGCAAGAACATCGGCGCCAGCCGGCTGCGGGCCCTCACGGGCACCTGGTTCACGGTGGTCAACCAGCAGCCCGACGACCCCACTCGGAACGTGCCGGCCAATGCCATCGGCGTCACGGGCACGCTGACGGTCACCCGTCAGGATGTCGAGGGCTACCTGTCGCTGACCCCGACCAAGATCGACATCCCCACGACGTCCACCCTCAACTTCCTGAAAGACAACCGGGCCACCGGCGTGACCGTCCCGCTAGGCGGAGGGAAGCTGGCCATCGCCTACGCGCCCACCCGCTACAGGTACACGGACGCCGTGTTTGACGTGAGCGGCTACTTCATACCCTAGCGCGGCTGGCTGCACCGACGCTGTACGTGATGGCCCCGGCATCGCCGGGGCCATCACGCTCTCAGCTGGCCCCAGGCGGAGAAATGGGATTCCGCGGGCCCTGTGCTACGATCCGGCCGACTTGGAGACCGGAAGCTCACCTGCGTCCAGACTGGCAGCCTCCTGGAAGGCCGCGCTGCTGTCCCTCCGACAGGCGACCTCTTGGAAGGCCGCGTCGCTGTCCTTCCTGTGGCCGGGCCTGGGGCAGTTCTACGTCGGTCGGCGCCGGGCAGCGGCGGTCTTCGCCGTCCCCATGCTGGTCCCCTTGCTCCTGCTCATCTGGGAGCTGAGCCAGGGCCTGGTCGTCATTGCCTTCAGCCTGCTCAACGCCCTCTACGCCCTGGCCGCGCTGCTGCTGGTCCTGGCCGTGGGGGTGTGGCGCGCGGCCTCGCTCCTGCATGCCTTCGCGGCGGGGAAGCCGGGCCTGCGTCAGGCAGGCCGGGCGCAGGGAGGAATCCTGGCGGCTCTCCTTGTCGGCGTGTTCGTGATGCACACGATCCCGGCCTACTACGCCTGGTCGTTCGTCTCGGCGGACCTGGAAGTCGTGAAGCCCATCGACAGCGGCTGGCAGCCGGAGGAGACGCCCGATCCCTCGGCCCTGCCCGTGCTGACCACACTGGAGCCCGGGGACACCTCCGCCCCCGAGTACCTTCTGCCGGGCAACCCGGACCGCGTGACGGTGCTCCTGACGGGGATCGACTTCGGCGCCGGGCGGACCCATGCCCTGAACGACTCGATGATCGTCCTCAGCGTGCAGATGAAGACCAAGGAGGTGTCGATGGTCAGCGTGCCGCGCGACACCACCATGTTCCCGCTGTACTGGACGCGCGCCACCCTGGGCCCGAGGTTCAAGCTGAACGCCCTGTCGACCGGCGTCGCCAACAACTGGTTCGTCTCACCCGATCCGCCGATGACCACGTTGCAGAAGGAGATCGGGTACCTGATGGGGGTCAAGGTCGACTACTACATGGCCATGGACCTGGAAGGCTTCGTGAAGATGGTCGACCTGGCCGGCGGAGTGGACGTCAACAACCCCAAGCACTTCTACGATCCGCTCCAGAAGACCGACTGGCCGGCAGGGATACTCCACCTCGACGGTGAGACGGCCCTGCTCTACGTGCGGTCGAGATACGCCGACAGCGACTACCGGCGCTCGGCCAGGCAGCAGGAGGTTCTGGTCTCGCTGGGCCGCAAGCTCTCTTCGCCGGCGATGCTGGTCGAGCTGCCGAAGTTCCTGGATCTGGCGGGCGATACCATCCGCACCGACTTCCCGCTGGACAATGCCCGTGGCCTGGCCGAGTTCGCCCAGACCGTTCCGCCCGAGGCGATTACCAAGTGCGTCCTGGGGCCGCCCTACAGCTGGCATCCCGATTCCTCGGAAACCCGCGGTCTCTGGACCAGCCGGCTGAACATGAACCTTGTGGCGGAGCTGTCGGTCTCCCTGTACGGCCAGGACAGCGCCTACTACGGCAAGTACGAGCCGAAGCCCTGCGCCTGAGCGGTTTTCAGCCGCCGCTCTCGACCCCGGCCGTCTCGCCGCTCGCGGCCGTGTGGCTCGATGTCACCCGCCAGGCCAGCAGGGTGACCAGTCCCACCAGTCCGACGCCCAGGACCAGCTTGACGCCGAAGCCGGTGAGCCCCGGGAGCGGCAGGATTCTGATGACCACGGCCACGGCCAGGCCTATGACCGCGCCGGCCCCGATCCAGCTGGCCAGATCGCGCCACGGGATGCCCAGCCGCCGAGACGAGACGTAGGGGATGACCAGCACGTCGTCCAGGAGTATCAGCACCAGGCTGGAGATGGCCACGCCGATCGGCCCGACCATCAGGCTGAGGATGATCGACAGCACGACGTTGATGCTGGCTTCGATGAGCACCAGGGCGCCGAGGATCGCATGCCGCCCGTGGGCGATGAGCATCAGTGTCAGGACGTTGGCCGGGGTCACGCCGATCATGGCCACGGCGTAGAGTTGCAGCACCCCCACGCTCAGCGGGTCGGACCCGCCGGCCCAGATGTCCAGGACCGTGTGCGGATCGAGCGCCAGGCTGCCGAAGGCGGCCGCTCCCAGGATGCTGCACACCAGCAGCCCGCGCAGGAGAGCCCCTCGGACGAGCCGCGGGTCTCGCACCACTATCGATGAGAAGGCCGGCAGGAGAACGGCGAAGGTCGGGAACAGGAACTGGGCGGCGTAGCGCGGCAGCTGGCTGCCCGCGGCGTAGAGGCCGACCGCCGTCGAGCTTGCCACGGCTCCGACGATGATCACATCGGTGCCGGTCCCGAGCTGCTTGGCCAGCTGGAGAGCCAGGATGGGCAGCGAGAACTCCGTCACCCTGCGGAACATGGTCCGCGACTGGGGCCGAGGCCACAGGTCGAACCAGGGCGCGGCCCGCTTGACCAACGCCGCGGCGAGAGACCGCCCGACGAGGCGGCCGGCGATCTGGCCGCATCCGGCGCCCACCAGGCCCATGACCGGCAGCAGCAGGACGGTTGTCGTCAGGGCCACGGCGACCTGCAGCACGTTTGCCACCAGCAGGTATTCGAAGCGGCGCGCGCCCCGAATGACGCCCATCCAGGCGGAGGTGCCCAGGACGATGGCCAAGTCGACCGACAACGCTACGCCGACCAGCCAGGCGTTCCGGGCCTCGTCGCCCTCGAGCCGGAGCAACAGGGGGATGGCCAGCGAGGCGATCGACCCGAGGACGGCGGCGCACAGGCCCAGGAGAGCGTAGAGGGTGTTGCTGGTCCGGACGCGTTCGGCGCCGTCGCGGTGGCCGGCCAGCGCTCGAGCCGCTTCCCGAGTCGTGGTGCTGGCCAGTCCGGCGTCGAGCAGCGTCAGCCAGCCCAGGAGGGCCATGGCCGCCGCCCACGGAGCGTAGCCGGCCGGCCCCAACGTATGGAGGAAGTACGACACCAGCAGGGCCGCGTAGACGCCCGGCACCAGTGTCGCGGCGACGTTCAGCAGGCCGTGCCGCGGCAGTCCGGCCAGTGGATCGCCGGCCTGGATCTCGGGCTGTTGGGTCACGATCGTTCCTCCTTGCCGGCCAGGACCGCCGTCACCCGCGGCGCGATGTGCCGCCAGTCGAACTGCCGGGCATAGGCACTGCAGGCTTCGCGATCCGGGGCGCCGGAGCGGCCTTGTGCCAGGCCGCGGATCGCCTCGGCCAGGGCCTCCGGTTCGGCCGCGGTCAGCCATCGCGGCTCGAGACCCTCGAGGAGATCGACGAGGCCGCCGGTGCGCGTGGCGATGACGGGCGTGCCGGCGGCCAGCGATTCCAGGGCCACGTAGCCGAAACCCTCCAGCTCCCGGGTCGGGACGATGGAGAGATCCGCGGCCTTATAGAGCAGCGGCAGATCGGCGTCGGGAACGCGGCCGGGGAAGGAGAGTCGGTCGGCCACTCCAAGCTCGGCCGCGAGCTCCTCCAGCGGCTGGCGCTCGGGGCCCGTGCCGGCGATCACATAGCGGGCAACCAGATCGGGCGGAACCTGGGCCACCGCCCTGATCGCGAGGTCCAGGCCCATCCGGGGCACCAGGCGTCGCACGCTCAAGGCCGTGGGCACATCGGGCAGGCCCAGCCGGCGACGGGCCTCGGACGGCGTCACATCGAGTCGATAGCATCCGGGGTCGAAGCCCGGCGGGATGACGCGGATGCGCTCGGGGCGGACCCCGTAGTCGGTGACGAGCATCTCACCGAAGCCACGCGATAGAACGATGCAGGCGGCTGCCCGGCGATAGACCCAGCCCTCCAGGGCATGGCGCAGCCATGTGCTCAAAGGCCACCTGCCGCGCCGCCCCGTGGAGAGCGCTTCACGCGCCCAGGGGCCCTGGAAGTTGACCACCACCCGCCGTCGCAGGACCCGCGCGATGGCCACGGCCGCGGCCCCATCCAGGGAGTAGTGGCTGTTCACGACGTCGGGCCGAAGCCTGACGACGGCCCAGGCGCACCTCGGGGCGTGGATCAGGAAGCGGGCCAGCGCCCGGCGTGTCTGGCCCCAGAAGCCCGCCTCGACGTATCCCGGCGAACCCACCACGGAAGAGGCGGTGCGAACGTGGACCTCGTGGCCGGCTGCGGTCAACGCGTCACGCAGGCCGCTCAGGTACCGGGCCGAACCGCCGGCCATCTCCTCGAAAGTGGCCAGACCCACCATCAGTACCTTCATCCGATCGTCTCGTACTCGCGGGCCATCTGCCCCGCGACCGCGTCGGGTTGGAACTCAGCCGCCCTGGCGGGACCCAGACCGGCCATGCGGACGGCTGCCTTACGGTCGGCCAGGAGGCCGGCCAGGGCCTCGGCCAGCGCCGGGGCGTCGCACCGGGCGGCCAGCACGCCCCTGCCTCCCTCGAGCAGCTCCGCCGGGGCGCCGTGGGGGAGGGCGACGACGGGCCGGCGAGCCGCCAGCGCCTCGACCACGACGCGGCCGAACGGCTCGGGGGCGGTGCTGGAGTGGACCAGGATGTCGATGGCGGCGAAGGCCTGCTCCGGCCCGGCTCCCCTCACCCGATCGATCCGCTCGCGCTGCGGCGAGGCCGCGATCTTCGCCTCCAGGCCGGCGCCATAGCCGTGGTCGGCGGCGGGGAACACCACGTCACCGTAGATGGCGAGCCGCCGGTCGGGAGGGCCGTCCAGCAGTTCGAAGGCTTGCAGCACCAGGTGCGGGGCCTTCCACTCGGTGATCTGGCCGACGAAGCCGATCACAGGGCCGCGACGGCCGTCCAGCCACGGCGTAGGCAGCTTGCCCAGCCGCCTGCCGTCGATGCCGCTGGGGACGATGCCGATCCGGCCGCTGCGTGGTCGGAAGCCGGCTCTTTCGTACTCCTCGACTATCCATTTCGAGAGGCCAACAGCGTGGCTGGTGCGACGCATGCCGGCTCGCATGACCAGCCGGGCCAGGCGGCGAGGCGGAACCCTGTCACGCAGGTGCCAGACCGAGCGCCGCCGGGAGAAGGCCAGGGCCGGGGTGGCCAGAACATGGCCCTTGCGGGTGTGGACCTGGACCATGTCCGGTCGGACGCGGGAGACGGCGCGCCGGAGCCGCCACGCGGCCAGGGCAAAGGCGGGCGCGCGAAGGGCCGCGCCAAGGAGGCTGGTTCGAGCTGCCAGACCGGCATAGGACCGTGGCAGGTCGAGGCTCAGCCAGGGTACCCCCGCTTCCTCGAGGGCCGCGGAGAACGGGCCGGGCCCGCCCACGGCCACGATGGCGTCGTCGCCGCGCCGCCGCTGCGCGGCGGCCAGCTCCAGGAGCGAGCGTTCTGCGCCGCCCAGAACGGCCGTGTGGTCGACATGGAGGATCCGCATCAGGCCGGGCTCCCGGCCGCCGGCGCTGCCAGCACCTCGTGCAGCGCAGCCGCCACGGCCGCGTCCAGAACCTGCGGGCCGTGCAGCTCGCGAACCCTTGCCCTGGCGCTGGCGGCCAGCCGAGCCGCTAGCCCCGGCTCAGTCCAGAGCGAGACGACCGCCGCCGCGATGCCCTCGTCGCTGTCGGCCACCAGGAGATCGCGGCCCGGCTCAAGGTCCAGGCCCTGCAGCCCGATGGTGGTCGTGACCACCGGGATATTGCTGGCCGCGGCCTCGAGGATCTTGTATTTGGTGCCGCCGCCGGCAGTCAGCGGCGCCACCAGCACCCCCGCCTCGGCCAGATCGGCCAGCGGGTCGGCCACATCGGCCCGGAGTTCCCAGCCCTGGGCCGCCTGTGCGCGCTCGACGAGGGTGCGGCTCGGCCGCCGGCCGATGACGATGGCCCGGGCCTCGGGACGGGCGGCCCGCAGGCGGGGCAGGATGCCGTCCACCAGCCGCGCGGCGGCCACGGCGTTGGGCGGGTAGTCGAGTGATCCGACGTATCCGACCCTGGGCGGGAGGGGGTCCGCGAGCCGGCGTTCAGGGTAGCGGGCGAGGTCGAGCGTGTTGGGCACGACTCGCAGGCGCCCGACAAAGTGGCGCGGCAGCCAGCGCTCCTCGGCCGGGCTGGCTGTCCAGAACTGGTGGGCACGGGACAGGCTCTTCTCCATGGCCCCGGCCACTGCGAGGTCGCCCAGCGCCCGCAGCCATCTGCCCGCGCTCCGCGTCTCTCTCAGGCGCTGGCGGGCGATCGGCGCCCGCGCCTCGCCGATGTCGACGATGACACGCGAGCCGGCCTCCACCGCGGCGTCGACGAACGGCCCAAAGCAGGGATACGTGAGGACGACGATCTCCACGGGTGCACCGGCCAGCCTGTCGGCCAGGACCGCCGGGCAGTCGGACTCGACCAGGTGCTGCAGGAATGGGTGCCGCCGGCCCAGCAGGCCTCGGGCGCGGAGGGCGATCCTCGCTCGCG
>Ga0316577_10000428_pt1 | contig 16319 bp, 11 predicted proteins | sample S5NA_FD_203073 | JGI IMG/M metagenome (GOLD analysis project Ga0316577, IMG submission 203073) | Rhizosphere microbial communities from salt marsh grasses in Alabama, United States - S5-7_050615r2r1 | ecosystem: Host-associated > Plants > Roots > Rhizosphere | place: USA: Alabama | collected... | reverse complement strand
AGAGGGCGCGGAGGACGTCCTCTCCGTAGAACATCCGGATGTAGCGGGCCTGGATCGGCGTCACTCTCCGCACCGCCCAGATGAGCTCCACCCCGTCCGGCACGGACGGCTCCGACCGCAGGTGCAGACCGCACTCCTCCGGGAGCCGGTTCCCCTTCCGGAGATTGCACCGGCTGCAGGCCGTGACGACGTTGAGCCAGCCGTTGTCGCCGCCGCGGGAGATCGGTACGACGTGATCGCGCGTGAGAGATTCCCGGTACCCGAGCTCGCGGCGGTGCCGCCCGCAGTACTGGCAGCGGTACCCGTCGCGCGCGAACAGGAACGTGTTCGTCACCTGCCTCCGGAACCGGCGCGGCACGTGAATGTAGCGGACGAGCCGGATCACGACGGGGGCCGCCCAGACTCCCGTCTCGGAGCGGTACGGCCGGTCCGGGTCGACTTCGAGCGCCTCCGCCTTCTCGTCGATGACCAGGCGCAGGGCCCGGCGGACGGGCAGGATCGTCAGCGGCTCGTACGATGCGTTGAGTGCGAGACAGCCCATTCGAACTCCCGTTTCCTCCCTCCTCGCGCGGGAATCTGGAGTCCTCGCGATCGGAACGTCAAGAATGCCGCGTAAGGGGCAGGAGGCGACCGGCGGGCGGGCGGCAGGCGCCGAGCCCGGATTGGGAGGGCGGCCCTACGCGCGGGTCCACCTCGCCCGACCCGTCCTCCAGGCCTTCACGTACCGCGTCCCGCCGGAGCTTTCGGACCTCGCGCGTCCCGGTTCCCGCGTCGCCGTCCCGTTCGGGCGCCGCCGCGAGATCGGCGTGATCGAGGAGCGGGTGGCCGAGCCCGGAAGCGGCGCGGCACGAATCCGGGAGATCCACGAGGTCCTGGACGAGGCGCCGGTCCTGGACCCGCGGATGCTCGAGATCTGCCGGTGGGTGGCCGACTACTACGTGGCCCCGAGAGGCCTCGTGTACCGCGCGGCGCTTCCGCCCGGCATGCTGGGGTCGGCGGGCGGGGGCGGAGGCGAGCTGCGACGCCAGGTGATCCGGCTCACCCGGGAGCTGCCCACGCTGCTGGAGCGAGACGAGGCGTTCGGGCGCGCCCGCCGCCAGCGCGAGGCCTACGAGGTCCTCGAGTCGATGGGGGGGCGGGCCGAGGTCGCTCACATGGAGCGGCGTCTCGGATTCGGGCGCGGGGTGCTGGCCGGACTCGTGGACCGGGGCCTGGCGGCGATCGAGGAGGAGTCGGTCGACCGCGACCCGTTCGCCGACGATCCGGTCACGACTCCCGAGCCGGTGACGCCGAACGCCGACCAGGAGCGTGCGCTCGCCGACCTGCTCGGGCGCCTCGAGCTCCCGGAGCCCGGCGTGGTGGTGCTGCGCGGGGTCACGGGATCCGGGAAGACCGAGGTCTATCTTCGGATCATCCGGGCGGCGCTCGACCGGGGACGCACGGCGCTCTTCCTGGTTCCCGAGATCGCGCTCACTCCACAGACGGTGGAGCGGGTCCGCTCGGCGTTCGGGAACCTCGTCGCGGTGCTTCACTCGGGTCTCTCGGACGGGGAACGGCACGACGCCTGGGTCGCGCTTCGCGAGGGGCGTCGGAGGGTGGCCGTGGGCACCCGGTCGGCGGTGTTCGCCCCGATGCCCGACCTCGGCGTGATCGTCGTCGACGAGGAGCACGACGGCAGCTACAAGCAGGGCGAGACACCCCGCTACCACGCCCGCTCGGTGGCCGCGATGCGTGCCCGGCTCGAGGGCGCGCTCTGTGTCCTGGGCTCCGCGACCCCCTCCCTCGAGAGCTGGGCGAACGCGGAGTCGGGGTCGTGGGGCCGACTCGAGCTCCCACGTCGGGCCACGCCGCACCCGCTCCCCGCGGTCGACCTCGTCGATCTCCGGGAGGAGGAGGGCCCTCCGCCGCGCATCCTCTCCGCGCGCCTGCGCGAAGCCCTGGCGGACCGCCTCGCGCGCGAGGAACAGGCGATCGTCCTCCTGAACCGGCGGGGCCACTCGACGTGGGTCGGTTGCCCGGCCTGCGGCTGGGTCGCCGCCTGCCGGAGCTGCAACGTGTCCCTGACGTGGCACCGGAGACGGGACCGCCTGGTCTGCCACCACTGCGGGTTCGAGGAGCCCGGCCCGGACCGGTGTCCGGACTGCCGGGCCGAGACGCTCGCCTTCACCGGGGTCGGGACGGAGCAGGTGGAACGGGTCCTCGGCGAGGAATTCCCCGCGGCCCGGATCGCGCGCATGGACGTCGACACCACGGGCGAGAAATGGGCGCACCGGCGGATCCTGGACGCCGTGCGGCGGGGCGAGGTGGACGTGCTCCTCGGCACCCAGATGATCGCCAAGGGCCTCGACCTCCCGGGCATCACCCTGGTCGGGGTGATCGACGCCGACGTCGGTCTCAATCTCCCCGACTTCCGGGCCTCGGAGCGGACCTTCCAGCTCCTCGCGCAGGTGGCGGGTCGCGCCGGCCGCGGTACGGTGCCGGGCGAGGTGCTGGTGCAGACGGCGCGCCCGACGCACTTCGCGCTCCGCACCGCACTCTCCCACGACTATCCCTCGTTCGCGAGCCGGGAGATGGAGGACCGGGAAGGCCCCGGCTATCCCCCGGCGCGGTGGCTCGCCAACGTCGTGGTGAGCGGGACATCCGAGACCGCGGTGGCGGAGGCCGCCGAGGCGCTGGCCGAATGGCTGGAGGGCCTCCTCGAAGGCCGGAAGCTGGGCCGGACCGACATGCTGGGTCCGGCGCCGTGCCCGATCGACCGTCTCCGCGGCCGGTGGCGCTGGCACCTGCTTCTCAAGAGCGACGACGCCGGGGAACTCGGGGCCGTGCTGCGCTACCTGGCGCGCCGCGATCCGGTGCCGTCGGGCATCCGTCTCGAGATCGACCGCGACCCCGAGCACCTGCTCTGAGCCGAACCGGGACCCGCGCTCACCAGCTCTCGCCGGGGCCCGGTTCCCGCAGGTCGTAGCGGACGAGGAGAGAATCCGGCGGTGCCGTGACGTCGAGCGTGTCGACCGGAAGCAGCCCGGCGATCCTCGCCGTCAGCCACACCGCGACGACCTGGCCACCTCCCTCGTCGATCGCCACCATCCGCAGCCGGTCCGGCTCGCGGGGGCGCGTACCCTCGACCCACTCGATCACGGGCGTCCGGATCCACCAGCGCCGGACGATCCAGGCGCCGCTCGGAAGTCGATCGAATTCCACCCGTCCTCCGAGACGGTCGTCCGTCGCCGGGCCGGCGAGGTTCACGTATCGGAACTCCAGGCTCCGCAGCTCGGCGCTGAGCGGATCGAGCCACATGACGCCCTCGATGTCGGGCAGACGGCTCTCCGGAAGCGCCTGGAACTGGAGACCGAGGAGCCCCGCCCGGCCGTCGGCGCCGCGCTCGAGCCGGAAGCAGTGCCGGCGGACGAAGGGGCCGGAGAGGAGAACGTCGGCGTCGGGGGCGTAGTAGGCCACGTGTCCGGGCGGCTCCTGGACGAACCCGCCGAGCACCAGGTCGCGGGCGGGAATCGAGCGGAACGGATGTCGCCCGTAGAACCGGGCCTCCTCCAGCAGAGGCTCGCCGTACGGGCGGCCGCGGGCGTCCAGTCGGCGCGTGTGCATCACGACGTCGAAACGGAAATACGGCTGCTGGCCGGTCCAGGCGGTGGCGGAGAGGGCCTTCCGCGCCTCGTCCCAGACCTCCTGCAGCGCCACGCCCTCGGCCGGGAGCAGGTCGCAGCGGGCCCGCTCCTCCACCGGGATCTCGCGCAGCCGCACCGGATGGGCCTCGACCCGGAACCGGTAGTCGCGGACCTCGCCCGCCTCGAGCCGCAGGAGAGAGGACACGGCCTCCTCGTATCCGATCCGCTCGAGCCGGAGACGCCACGTCCCGGGGCCCGGAGCTCCGACCCGGAACGCGCCGCCCGGTCCGCTCAGGGCCCGGGCCCGGGTCTCGCCGCTCGCGTCCTCGAGGAGGACGAAGGCCCCGGAGATCGGGGCGCCCGTCGCGGCGTCCTCCACGTTGCCGGAGACTACCTGGCCGGCGGCCGGGAGCGCCCCCGCGACGAGCGCGAGAGACGCGGAGGCGAGCGCGGAGAGGCGCGAGGCCCGCACGGTGGGGTCAGGCGCGCCGGACGCCCAGGCCCGGCTCCGGCCCGAGCCGGATGCGCGTCCCCGCGAGCCGCGGGCCGTCGAACGGGTCCTCGGCGAGCAGCGCCGCCCCATCGAGATCGAGCCGGTCGGCGAGCGGCGCGAGGTGCGCCGCGGACGCGATCCCCAGGGTCGTCTCGAGCATGCAGCCGAACATCACTTCGAGGCCGCAGGCCCTTGCCGCGTGGACGGCGCGGAGCGCCTCCCGGATGCTCCCGCACTTGGCGAGCTTGAGGTTCACGCCGTGCACCAGTCCCTGGAGGCCGGGCACGTCGGAGGCGTTCCGGCAGGACTCGTCCGCGTAGATCGGGATCGGGGACGCGTCGCGCACGCGCCGCCAGCCGCCGGGATCCCCCGGCGGGAGCGGCTGCTCGACCATCTCGACGCCGAAGTCGGACAGCCAGCGCAGGTTCGCGATCGCCGTCTCCGGCGTCCACGCGGCGTTCGCGTCGACCCTCAGCGTCTTCGACGGGTCCGCCTCCCGCACGGCCCGGATGATCTCCCGGTCCCGGTCCGTGCCGAGCTTGATCTTGAGGATCGGCCAGCCGGTCGCCGCCCGGACCCGCTCGGCCATCACCTCCGGCTCGTCGATCCCGATCGTGAAGGAGCTCGGAGCGACCTCCCCGGGGTCGAGCCCGAACAGCCGCCACAGAGGCAACCCGGCGCGCTTCCCGAACAGGTCGTGCAACGCCGCCGACACGGCCGTGTGCGCCGACGCGTTCCCGGGCACGGCCTCGCGGAGCCGACGCTCGATCGTCTCGAGGCGGTCGGGATCCCTCTCCTCCGCGAGCACGGGCCGCATCGCCACGAGCGCTTCCTCGACGGTGTCGGCCGTCTCCCCGTAATAGACGTTCGGGTCCGCCTCGCCCCAGCCCTCGAGGCCGTCCGCCTCGAGCTTCGCCCAGACCCTCTCCACCTCCACCTTCACATCCCGGCTGATCCGGAACGGCACGGCGGCCCGGATCGAGAACCGCTCCCAGCTCAGCTTCATCTCTCCTCCTCCGGCCGCGGGGCCTGCGCGTGGCCGATCGCCGCCTCCACCAGCGCCCTCAGGTGCGCATCGACGTTCCGTCCCAGTTGCTTCGGGTCGTACCCGCCCTCCAGGCAGGACACGATCCGCCCCTCCGCGGTCGCCCGCGTGCGGCGCGCGAGCTCCAGGGTCAGCGTGCGGAAGTGCTCGGGCTCGAGCGTGAACCCGCCGAGCGGGTCGCCCCGCGCGGCGTCGAACCCCGCCGACACCAGGACGAGATCGGGCGCGAACGCCGCCGCCTCGTCGATCGCCTCCAGCAGCGCCTCGACGTAGCGCTCCGGCGCGAGACCGGGCGGCATCGGGAGATTTCTCGTCGTGCCCTCCCCCTCGGCCGTCCCGCGCTCGCCCGCCGCCCCCGTTCCCGGGTAGTGCGGGCTCTGGTGCAGCGACAGATACCAGACGTCGGGATCCCCGTAGAAGATCTCCTGCGTCCCGTTCCCGTGATGCACGTCCCAGTCCACGATCAGGACGCGGCGCGCGCGTCCCTCGTCGAGCGCCGCCCGCGCGGCGATGGCGACGGTGTTGAACAGGCAGAATCCCATCGCCGCGGACGGCGTCGCGTGGTGCCCCGGCGGCCGCACCGCGCAGAACGCCGACGCGAACCGGCCTTCGGTCACCGCGCGGACCCCGTCGAGTGCGCAGCCGACGGCCCCGAGCGCCGCGTCCCACGACGCGGCGCTCACCGCGGTGTCCGGGTCGAGCCGGAGGATCGTCTGCCGGCGCGCGGCCTCCTCCACGGCTTCCCGAACGCGCCGCACGTGTCCACCGTCGTGCACGCGCTCGAGCACGGCCTCGTCGGGCGGAGCACCGGTCTCCGTCCGGACGTGCCCGTGCAGGTCCGGAAGCGAGCGGGCCAGCGCCTGCACGACGCCGCGGAGGCGCCCCTGGTGCTCGGGATGGCCCCATCCGGTGTCGTGCAGGCTGCAGGATTCGTGCGTGTACAGGCCGACTGTTCGCGCCACCGTCGCCCATCCGTGCCGGGGTCGATCCGGGGCGGCGGCTCCGGGTCTCGGGGGAAGCCGGTTGATCGTCCCGGTGCGCCGCTCTAGCTTCCGGCCGTCGACGCGCGCGACGCGCGCCCCGAGCGTCCGGAGGTCACAATCTACCACCCGACCCGTACCATTCCAGCCGTGCGCCGGCGGGTCCCGTCCCGCGTGGCGCTGCCGTTCCTCGCTCTCCTCGTCGCCGGCTGCGACGTGGAGTGGGGAGGGGCCAGCATCCGGCTCGAGAACCCCGCCCCGGAGCCGGAGCCGGCGGCCGCGGCCGTCGAGGCGGCGGCGCCGGCCGCGCCACTCCCCGACGGACCTCTCCTGTTCGCGGTCTCCCTCGACCCGGCCGGAGGAGCGGCCCGGGCCTTTCCCCTGGCGCGCCTCGGCGCCGACGGGCCCGAGCCGCTCGCGCTCCCGGAGAGCTGGGACGACGCGTGGCAGGCGCGGTTCGACTCGGCGTTCCTCGCCGGGGGCCGTGCGCTCGAGCTGCATCACGGAGGCGGACGGATCGGCAGCCTCGTGCTCGACGGCCGGACCCGAACCCCGCGCGAGGGATGCCTCTCCGTCGCGCTCGGACGGGCCCTGCTCCCCGCCGGCTCGCCGGCTCCGGAGCGGGCGTTCGCGCTCCCGAGCGTCGGCACGCCGGGCGAGCCCACGGTGCCGCTCCGGCCCGAGGTCGACAACCGGATCCGGACCTTCGGACCGATTCTCGCCGAGCAGCTTCTGCGGGCGGGAGGCGAGTCGCGTCCCTACCTGGCGCAGCGGGTGGACATCCGGGCTTTGGCGTGGCCGGGCGACGCCGAGCCCGCGATGGCCGCGACCTATCTCGTCAACGACGTGCCCGAGGGGCCCGCCCCGGCGGGAGAGGCGACCTCGTTGTTCTTCGTGGCCCGTTTCGACCCGGAGCGCGGATACGTGCCGGAGTGGTCGGAGCTTCGGCGATACGGCGGCGGGTCCGGAAAGGAGTTCTTTCTCTACCGCGGCGCGCTGGAGGGGCCCTCGGGACGGATCGACTTCGTGGAGCGGCGGGACGGCGAGTCCGCCCGGCTGGCGGCGAGCCCCGACGTCGAAGGGCGCAGGTCGATCACGTGGATGGAAGACCCGGCCTGCCCCGCGGACGGGGTTCTCGGGGAAGCCGCGGGGGGCTGAAACGCCCGAGCCGTCGGCGCGGAGTCCGGCGGCGGAGAGACCGCCGGCTCAGGCGACGGCGAACGTCCGGAGCGACTTCCCCGACTCGCTCCGGCGAATGTCCAGGAGGGCCCGGTCCCGCAGCTGGCGGACCCGCTCCCGGGTCACGCCCAGGATCTGTCCGATCTGCTCGAGCGTGTGCTCCGACTCCCCCTGCAGACCGTAATACAGGCGCAGCACGCGAGCGTCGCGCGGACGGATCCCGGAGAGCGCGACCGCGATCTGCTCCTTGAGCAGCCGCCGCTCGACCTCCTCGGCGACGTTCGAGTCGTCGACGAGGAACCGTTCGATCAGCTTGCCGTCCTCGGCGTCGCCGATCGGCGCGTCGAGCCGGACCTCGGTCACGTTCAGCGCCTGAAGGAGCTCGACCACGGTGGGGTCGAGCTCCGCCACCTGGCCGATCTCCTTGGGCGTCGGGTCCCGACCGAGCGACTGCTTGAGCTCTTCCGTCACCCGGAGCACGCGCGAGAGCTCCGTGGCGCGATTCAGCGGAAGTCGGACCGATCGGCTCTGGCGCGCGAGCGCGGCGAGGATCGCCTGGCGGATCCACCACACGGCGTAGGAGATGAACTTGACGCCCTGATCCGGGTCGAACTTCTTCGCGGCCGTGACGAGGCCGACGTTTCCTTCCTGGATCAGGTCGCCGAAGGCGAGGCCGCGGTTCTGGTAGCGCTTCGCGACCGAGACGACGAACCGGAGGTTGGCGCGGATCAGCGCCTCGAGCGCGTCCTCTTCGCCCGCGCGCGCGCGCCGGGCGAGGCTGTCTTCCTCCTCGGGGGTGAGCAGGCGGTGCCGGCTCACGTCCTCGAGATAGAGGTCGACCATGCTCACGCGGTCCGACGTGAGCACCGTGCCCGTATACCGTCCGTTCCGAGCCATAGCCGCCGTCTTCCGAAGACGTCTGTCCCGGGGTCTCCCGAGCGGACGGAAAGCTACGGACGCGGCGGCTTCCCCGTCAAACAGGGCCGATTGGTCAAGCCCCTCATCGTCCCGGCGAGCCCCGGGCCGCGTCGCCCCGTCCCGACCCGTCGCTGTCGGGTTGTCACGGGCGGAGCTTGCGGGTAGATACAGGGAGGCCGGGTCCCCCGCTCCGCGTCCCGGGGCTCTTCCCGGACGTGACGCAGAGGTGATCATGGGACGGTTCTGGTGGACGTGTGCGGCGCTCAGCGACGTCGGTCGCGTCCGTGACGAGAATGAAGACTCCGTGTTCTGCTCCGCCGAGTCCGGCGTGTTCCTGGTCGCAGACGGCATGGGCGGGCATGCGGCCGGCGAGGTGGCGAGCGCGATCGCGTCCGAGATGATCGGGACGCGGCTGTGCGAGCTGCGGAGCGAGGAGGGTCTGGACGAGGCGCGGGAGCGCTTCGTCGCGGCATTCCGGGACGCGGGGAGCGAGATCGTCCGGCAGGCGCGGCAGGACGAGGCGCGAAACGGCATGGGCACGACGGCCACGGTGCTCGTCCTCCGGCCCGACGACCACTACATCGTCGGTCACATCGGGGACAGCCGGGCCTACCTTCTCCGCGACGGCGTGCTGGCGCGAATCACCACCGACCACTCCTGGGTGCAGGAGCAGGTGGCGCGCGGCGTGATCACGCCCGAGCAGGCCGAGCACCACCCCCAGTCCAACATCATCACGCGCGCCCTCGGCACGGAGCCCTCGCCGCGCCCCGACGTCTTCGTCGGCCCGATGAAGGCGGGCGACCGGTTCCTGATCAGCTCCGACGGTCTCACCGACATGCTGGACGAGAGCCGGGTGCGGAAGATCCTCGGCGCGGTGGACCCTCCGGAGGCGGCCGCCGGCCGTCTCGTCAGCGAGGCGAATCTCGCGGGGGGGGTCGACAACGTCACGGCCCTCGTGGTCCACGTCCACGCGCGCGACGCGGCCGGTCGAGCCCGGAAGGACGACGGGCGGTAGTCAGCCCAGCGGACCCGGCTCCTCCAGCCGGGCTTCCACCTCGTCCGCGGTCCGGGCCAGGAGGGCCAGCAGTCCGGCCGGGTCGGGGATCTCCGTCACCGGCTCGAGGCAGAACACGCGGAGCGCACGGGTCGCGTGGTGCAGGGAGAGACCCAGCCGGGGCAGGTCGATCAGCCCCTCTTCCCCGGCCGAGGTGAGACGCTGCACGCCTCCGCGACGCCGGACGAGGAGGAGCCGGAGGTCGAGCATGCGTGGGTTCGCGGGGTAGTCGAGGAGCACCGAGCCGGGCTCGCGACCCCACTCCCGGGCGAGCCGGTCCTCGACCCGGCGCACGAGCTCGCGCCGGCCCGGCATCCACGTCCCGATGTCGGCGGGAAGCTCGTCCCCCTGCAGCTCCAGCACGCGCTTCGGGAGGCGGCGGTCGACGAGCGCCTCGAGCAGCCGGTCCAGAATCGGCGGCGCGGGACGCTCCCGCATCCGGGCCGCGAGCAGGCCCAGCAGTTCCTCGTCCGTCGGTCCCGCGAGGTCCTCCCTCGCCAGCAGGCCCGCCTCCAGCGCTCCCTCGACGAGTCGTCGGAAGACGACCGTCGCCGAGCGGACGCCGTGGTGCCAGTAGACGTTCCGGAACATCTGGTACTTCGCGAACAGGAGCGACTCGAGGGCGCTGAGCCCTTTCTCCGTCACCGCCACCTCGAGCGGCGCGGCCGGCGTCTCCCGGGCGAGCGTCAGAGCTTCGAGCAGCCGCTCCACGTCGACCGAGCCGTAGGGCACGCCGCAGAACAGGCTGTCCCGCCGGAGGTAGTCGATCTTGTCGAGATCGAGCGAGCCGGACACGAGCCCCTGCAGCGGGTGTTCGGACGTCCCGAGGATCAGCGCGCCGACGAGATCGGCGGCATCGCCTCCGGCCCGCGGGAGCGTCGCGAGCGCGTCGCGGATCCCCGCGGCCCGCAGAAAGCGGGCGGCCACCTCCTCGTGGTGACCGGGGATCGCGTCGGGCTCGAGCTCCTCCATCGCGTGGGAGAACGCGTAGTGGCCCACGTCGTGGAGCAGGGCGGCGAGGCGGACCGCGGGAAGCGCGGCGCGCTCCGTCCCGGAGAGGCCGGCGAGGGCGCCCTTCCGCTCGAGCGCCTCGATCGCCCGGCCCGTGAGATGGTAGACCCCGAGCGCGTGCAGGAACCGCGTGTGCACCGCGCCCGGGTAGACGAGGTGGGCGAAGCCGAGCTGCTTCACCCGCCGCAGTCTCTGGAACTCCGGCGCGTCGACGACCGCGGCCGCCGCGCGGTCGAGCGTGACGTTGCCCCACAGGGGGTCGCGTACGGTGCGGGCTCCCTCCCCGCTCAAGGTCGCCGCGACCCCGCCGGCCGGGCCCGGCTCAGGAGCCGGACCCTTCGTTCTGGTGACGGCGCTGCTCCGCGTCGACGACGCTGATCGCCGCCAGGTTCACGATCTCCTGGACGGTCGCGCCCCGCTGGGTGACGTGCACCGAGCGGTCGAGGCCGAGCAGGACGGGGCCGATCGCCTCCGCGCCCCCGATCCGGGCGAGGAGCTTGTAGGCGGCGTTCGCCGCCGACAGGTTCGGGAAGATGAGCACGTTCGCCGGGCGCTTGAGGTCGGAGAACGGGTAGGTCCGCTCGAGGATCCCCTTCACCACGGCCGTGTCCGCCTGCATCTCCCCGTCCACCACGAGGTCCGGCCGGCGCTCCTTGATCAACCGCACGGCCTCCTTGACCTTCGCCTGCTCCGGGTGCGGCGCCGAGCCGAAGTTCGAGAAGGAGAGCATCGCCACGTACGGCTCGATCCCGAGCCGGCGCACGAAGTCGGCCGTCATCACGGCCACCTCGGCGAGGATCTCGGAGTCCGGGTCGATGTTCACCGTGGTGTCCGCGAAGAAGTAGAGCTGGTCGCGGAACACCATCATGTAGAGACCCGCCACCTTCAGGATGCCGGGCTGCAGGTCGATCGTCTGGAGCGCGGGACGCAGCGCCTCGGGGTAGCTCATGTTCGCCCCCGAAACGAGCGTGTCGGCATCGCCCCGCTCGACCATCATCGCCGCAAAGTAGCCCGGCTCGCGCAGCCATCCGCGGGCGGCGTCGGCCGTGATCCCCTTGCGGCGGCGTCGGGCGTAGAACGCTTCCGCGTAGGCGTCGAGGTTCTCCGCCTCCTCCGGGTCGAGGATCTCGACGCCCGCGAGGTCCGTCTCCGTCTCCTTCGCGATCCGCTCGATCCGCTTCGGCTTGCCCAGCAGGACCGGAGTCCCGAGCCGCTCCTCCACGATCGCGTGCGCGGCCCGGACGACGACGGGCTCTTCGCCCTCGGGGAGGACGATCCGCTTCGGGGTCCGCTTCGCCTTCTCCATGATCCCCCGCATCAGCTCGCGCGCCGGTCCGAGGCGCGCCTCGAGCTGCCGCCGGTACTCGTCGATGTCGACCGGCTTCCGGGCGACACCCGTGTCCATCGCCGCCTGGGCGACCGCGGAGGCCTCCCAGATCAGGACCCGGTGGTCGAACGGCGTCGGGATCAGGTACTCGCGCCCGAAGTGGAGGCTGCGGCCCTCGTAGGCCGCGGTGACGGACTCCGGCACGTCCTCCTTCGCGAGCGCGGCGAGCGCCATCGTGGCGGCGATGAACATCTCGTCGTTGATCGCGGAGGCCCGGACGTCGAGCGCGCCGCGGAAGATGAAGGGGAAGCCGAGGACGTTGTTCACCTGGTTCGGGTAGTCCGAGCGTCCCGTCGCCATGATCACGTCGTCGCGGGCGGCGAGCGCGTCCTCCGGGAGGATCTCCGGATCCGGGTTCGCCATTGCGAACACGATCGGGTCCTTCGCCATCGACTTCACCATCTCGGGCGTCACGAGACCGCCGATCGAGAGGCCGATGAAGACGTCGGCGCCATCCATCGCGTCGGCGAGCGTCTTCGCGTCGGTGTCGACCGCGTAGTGCGCCTTCTGAGGGGTCAGGTTGTCCCGCTTCGTGCTGATCACGCCCTTCGAGTCGACGAACCAGAGGTTCTCCCGCTTCGCCCCCAGCCGCTCGTAGTGCCAGGCGGTCGCGATCGCCGCCGCTCCCGCGCCGGAGAACACGACCCGTACGTCCTCGATCTTCTTGCCCACGATCTCGAGCGCGTTGATCAGGGCGGCGCCCGAGATGATCGCGGTGCCGTGCTGGTCGTCGTGGAAGACCGGGATGTCGAGGCGCTCCTTCAGCGTCTGCTCGATCTCGAAGCAGTCCGGGGCGTGGATGTCCTCGAGGTTGATGCCTCCGACGGTGGGGGCGAGCATCTCGCAGAACCGGATCACGTCGGCCGGCGTCTGCGCGTCGATCTCCAGGTCGAACACGTCAATGTCCGCGAACCGCTTGAACAGCACGCCCTTGCCCTCCATGACGGGCTTGGAGGCCTCGGGACCGAGGTCGCCGAGCCCCAGGATGGCCGTGCCGTTCGACACCACGGCCACGAGGTTCCCGCGCGCCGTGTACTTGTAGACGTTCTCCACGTCGGCGTGGATCTCCCGGCAGGGCTCGGCCACCCCGGGCGTGTAGGCGAGCGACAGGTCCCATCCCGTCGCACAGGGCTTGGTGGGGATGACCTCCATCTTCCCAGGCCGACCTTCGGCGTGGTACTGGAGCGCCACTTCCTTCCGGATCTTGGCCACGGTGCGTTGCTCCGTTCGGTGGTCCGCTTCGGCTGTCCCTCCCGGACCGGGAGGGACGATCGAAGACGTGCAAGTACCCTGCCTCGGCGGGGACTGCCGCGCCACCCCGCTTGCGACCGTCCGGCCCCCCGGGCACTTTCTCCCGGAGCCGCGTCAACCCGCTCTCCACAGGAGGGACCGTGGACATCCTGCCGGGTCGGATGATCTATCTCGGATACGGGAAGTACTGGCGCTCCGACGAGATCGTCGGCCTGCTCCCGATCGAGGAGGGGCGGGGCCCGGGCCGCCGTACGGAGGTCTGGGTGGCCACCCGCGAGGAGCCGATCGTGGCGTCCCGGTCCGAGCAGACGATCCTCGGCGAGATGGCCGCCCTCCCGGACGAAGTGTCCCGCGCGACGGCGATGCGGAGCGCCCTCGAGAGCCTCGAGGAGGAGCTGTCCGACCTTCCGCCGGTCCTGCGTCGCCTCCTCAAGCGGGAGGGCGGAATCGACGCCGACTTCTGGATCCGTCGCCTCCGGTCGCTGGTCGGGCAGGAGCTCCCGCTCGAGGACGAGCCGCAGGAAGACCTGTTCGGCGAGGAGTGATCGGCGCCGGCCGGCCGCGAGGGAAACCCCCGCGCGCCTGACCGGTACTCCTTCCGCGTGAGACCGTCCTTCGTCCGACCGCCGCGCCCACCCGGCCGGCCCCGCCGAGCGGGGCGGGTCTTCGCGCTTCTTCTCGCCGGGCTCCCCGCGCCGGCAGCCCCGTCGCTCCACGCCCAGGCGACGGCGCCGGGCTGGAACGACGCCCGGTCCCTGGAGCTCGTCGGGGAGGCGATCGCGGCCCGCCGCTGGCCTTGGGGAGACAGCGCCCTGGCCGGCTTCGACCTGCACGCCGAGGGGCGCGTCCACTACGTGGCGGACTTCGGGGGCGCGTCAGGAGAGCAGGCGATCCGGGCCGACCAGGTGGCGCTCGAGCTCCGGTGGCGCCGGGGGATCGGCTCGACGCAGGAGATCGTGGGCCGCCGGGAGACGGAGTGGCTCCCGACGAACATCCGCTACCACGTCGACCACCTCACCCTCGTCGTCGAGAACTACGGGGACCGGATCCGGATCGGGGAGGGCGACGAGATCCGCGACGTTCTCCACCCGCTCGCCCGCGGAGCGCGCCGGGTCTACGACTACCGGCTCGTGGATTCCGTCTCGCTTGGAATCTCGGGCACGTGGCACCGGCTCTACCGGATCGAGGTCCGTCCCCGCGACCCGGCGACAGCGGCCGTGGTCGGGACCCTCGACCTCGAGCGGACGTCGCTGCAGCTGACCCGGCTGGCCGTCAGTTTCACGCCCGCCGCGTACGTCGACCCGCGGCTCGTCCAGGTGAGCGTCGAGCTCGAGAACGCGCTGATCGAAGGCCGCGCCTGGCTTCCGTACGCGCAGCGCGTCGAGATCCAGCGACGCATGAAGTGGATGGAGCTTCCCTTCGGCTCCACGATCCGCTCCAGCTTCCGGGTGCTCGAGTACGACCTGGACCCCCGCAGCCGGGGAGTCCACCCGGGCCACCGGATCCGCGCGCGCCCCTCGGCCGAGCTCGCCCGCTACGCCGGCTGGCGCACGCCCGCGATCGAGGCATGGCCGGAGGAGGTGCGCACCGACTCCGTCCGGCTGGACGAGGTTCGGGCGGAGGCTCTGTCGATCGCCCGGAAGCGGTACATGGGGGGCGACGCCCGGCTCCGCCTCTACGTGCCCAGCGTCTCGTCCGCCTTCCGCGTCCGGCGGGCCGAGGGCGTCTACCTCGGCGCCGGGGCCCGCTGGGAGATCGACGGGCTGCACGCCCTGACGGCGGGCGGCGGCTGGGGGTTCGGACGCCGGGCCGGCACCCTCGAGGCGTCGCTCGAGCGCCGGTTCGGCGCCTCGACGCTGTCGCTCGAGGGCTGGCTCGACCGGCCGGAGGACGTCGGGCCGTTCGAGGCCGCGTCGGGCGCGATCGCGACGATCGACGCGGTTGCCCGGGGGGACGACTGGCTCGACCCCTACTTCCGGAGCGGCGGCGCGCTCGCGCTGCGCGGGGCGGTGGGCGCGGCGGGGCGGCTTCGAGCCGCGATCGTCTGGGAGGAGCACGAGGCGGCGGTCCTCGAGCTCGACCCTCCGGGCGGCACGGACGCGCGGCCCGTGCGCCCGGTGGACGAGGGCACGGACCTGCGTCTCGAGCTCGGCCTCGCGCGGGAGGTCGGGACCTGGCTCGGCTCGCGGGCCACGGCTTCCCTCGACGCCGAGCTCGCCGCGGGGGGGGACTTCGGGTACTCGCGGCTCCGGGCGGGGCTCGTCGCCCGGCCCCGGGAGCCCGACGCCGTGTGGGCCTGGGAGGGGACCGCCGGGGCCGGGATCGGACTCGGGACGCTCCCGGCACAGCGGCTCTTCCTGCTCGGCGGGCGGGGCACCGTGCCCGGCTACGAGTTCCGCCCATTCGGGGGCGACCTGGCTGCGTTCGCGAACGTCGCGGTCTCCCGGACCGCGTGGCACCCGTGGCTCCGGGTCCGCGTGCTCGGCGCGGTCGGGGGAACGGGCCTCGGCAGCCCGGGCCGCGACGCGGCGGCCCGGTTCGGCGCGGTCGAGACGGGAGACGTCCGGGCCTCGCTGGGCGCGGGCGTCTCCCTGTTCTACGACCTCGTGAGGCTGGATGCGGCGCGCGGTCTCACGGGCGGACGGTGGGAGTGGATTCTCTCCGTCTCTCCCGCCTTCCGGGCGCCGCTCTGACCCGGCTGCGCTCGCGGCTCGCCCGAAGGTCCCGGGAGGAAGCGGACGTCCGGTCGCACACCGTGACCGGGGACGCTACGGCGTGTACCAGATCGGCGACGTGTAGGCGCGCTCCTGGTGCACGAGCACCGCGTCCTCCGGGAGCTCGATCCGGTCGCCGAAGTAGGCCCTGTCGTACGCGAGCCACGTGGGCGTGGGAATCTCGAGCACGCGCACGTAATAGAACGCCCGCTCGGATGGATCGAAGTCGGGGTCCTGCCAGAAGCCCATCAGCAGCGCCTCGCCGATCGTGTTCGTGTAGCGAGCTCCCCGGACGGTGTTCCCGACCGGCGGAAGCCGGCCGTCGGCGCCGGGCCGCCGGTCGCCGGACCAGGCGATGTCGTAGACGGTCTCCTTCAGCGAGCCGTCCTTCTCGAGCCAGCCCTTGACGACCTGGATCCGGTCCAGGTTCGCGCCGTCCGGATCGCGCAGGGCACGCACGACCAGGCTCGGGGAGGTCCCCGCCGGGGCGGACTCCAGCTCGCCCCCCATCGGGACGCCGCGGGTGTAGCCGGTCCGCGCGAAGTCGGGGCGCTGCACCTCGTCGGCGGTGAAGTCCCACCCTGCGAAGACGCGCACCGTCATGCGGGTGCCGGTGGTGGCGTAGACCTCCTTGCGTCGCATGGCGTCGAACAGCGCCTCGCGG
>Ga0316577_10000427_pt1 | contig 16328 bp, 10 predicted proteins | sample S5NA_FD_203073 | JGI IMG/M metagenome (GOLD analysis project Ga0316577, IMG submission 203073) | Rhizosphere microbial communities from salt marsh grasses in Alabama, United States - S5-7_050615r2r1 | ecosystem: Host-associated > Plants > Roots > Rhizosphere | place: USA: Alabama | collected... | reverse complement strand
TCATTCACCAATATAGGCTTCTGACTTCTAAAAGAAACGATAAACACCCCTTGGGATCGAGGATTATCAAGATGAAATTCGCTGTCACGTAATAACAATTCTATTTTGTTATTGTAACCATATCCCGCGGTGTAAAAAAGCCTGGATTTATTTTTATCGGCCAGCATGACCAAACCACGATCAAAATCCATATGAATTTTCATAATATTGATTACAGTTTTAATGAGTTTGTCGATATCTAGAATTGAGGACGTCGCTTTCCCAATCTCTTGAACAAGCATTGCATTATTATGGCGAATATTTATTTCAGCTATGAGGTCTTTGGCTGCATCGCCCTGACTTTCGACAGTTTTTATCAACTCTTTCTTTTCAAGATTCTCTGAAAGAAATGCGAAACTCAGAGAAATGAGTGAACAGAGAACCACAAGAATCCCCCAAGTCATGGGGGGTAAAACAAAGTAAAGACTGATGGAGATTGTAAGACTGAACAGTAGAGAATAATTTCGGATCCGTTTCCATATAACAGACGCTGTTTTTTGCCATGTTATGATGTAATGGCAACTATCGTCACCTTTGTGAAGGCAAGTGGAGTGTTCAACAGTAGCTAATTTCTGAGTGAACCACATCGCCAAGGATTCAAAAGTGCCTATGCGGTTTTCACATTGGTAGGGTTTTTCATTTACACCCGGATTAGGGGTAGCAACGATTTCAACCTTGTTGGGGCTAATTTTCTTTGTCTTGATATCGGCAGCCCGACTCATGGTAGGATAGACTTTTCCCATCAAGAGATAAACAGAGGTTAAACTCATCAATCCCAGTGTATATTGTTTTACAGGCCCCAGTCCTTTATGGGAGGTTGTGAAACGTCCTGCCTCCCTGGCGATGTTTGGATTATTTGTTTTTTTAACTAAGATTTCCTGAAAGCGGTCGGTCTGATTCTGGCTGAACCAGTGTGCTTGGTCTTCTATTTCGTGTCGGGTCATACCCGCATATTCCAGGATAGAATCAATATCCAGATCTGGATAGCTGTCTTTTATATATTCCAAATATGTTTTAGTGATTCTGCTGTTATAAAGAGGGGATGTATCGGACACTTGTCCGGTTATTATTTGGCTTTGATTATTAGGCATTAACTGTCTGTCCAATTTCCAGAGATACTGGCGCTATTGTTTGATTGGATTTGGGATTTTGAAATAAAGGTTTTTATTTTTTCAATCGAAGATTACAAAAGAGCTCAGGTTATGTCAAGGGAAGACTGGACAGGACAAGACAGGAGAGTAAGTCGAAAAAAATATAACCTCAATTGAGCGTTTTAAAATTCCTTTCTTTTAAAAACGTTCGATCAACTTGTCAATGAGATACGTGCTCTCCCGCATCGCCTGCTCACTGAACGGCCCGAACCATTCCGCAATTTTATTAAATTCAGCAAGAAATGCTTCTTTGTCACCCTTTTCGACCATATCGAGATTATTTGTCAAGGAATCAAGATATTCTCTTAAAAGGGTACACCGTTCAGCTGATGCGAATATAATTTCCGAATAAAGGGATGGATCCTGGGCAAAGAGACGACCCACCATCCCGAGTTCAAGACGATATATGGGGCTGGAAAACTCCAATGTTCGCGGCAAATCAATCTTTTTGCGACGGAGAAATTGACCAAAAGCAAAAGTGGCAAAATGTCGCACCGTTTGAACAATGGACATGATCTTATCATGTTCATTGGCGCTGACTTGGAGTATAATACTACCCCAGGCACTGAACTGGTCGATCAACCATTGACAACCAGCGATATCTCTGCCCGGAGTAACCACGACAATCTGTTTGTCCATGGTTGAAGTGGTAGGGCCAAAAAGCGGATGTAATCCGATTACCGGGCCCTGATGCGCCTCGAGCATGGCATTTAAAGGAATTTCTTTTACACTGGTGATATCTGCTAAAACACAATCTGCGGGTAGATGAGGGCCGATTCTTTTGGCTACTGAGACGGTTACCTCGATGGGAACACTGATTATTGCCAGTTCGATACCTTGGCAGAGTCGATCTACGTCCGGCCAATCTTTCTGGTCCAGGATGCGAAGCTGATACCCGGCGTTTGCAAACCATTGATGAAAATATTGGCCCATACTTCCCAAACCTCCGATGAGAAGGATGGATGCTCCGGGTCGTATCCCTTTTTGAGCCATTTGGGCGGTTTGCTCTGCCCTTGACTGGCGAAGGATGCGGCGGTAAATTTCTTCAACATAATCCGGATCAAGTCCGGCTTTAGAGCCCTGGTTGCGACAGTGAGAAATCAGGTTTTCTTCCCTTGCAGGGTGATAAACCGGGAGATTGTGTGCTTTTTTGAGCTGAATAACTCGTTCGACTTCATCCTGGCGTTTGGAAAGGAGAGAAACGATCTGTTGATCAATGGCATCGAGTTGCAGTCTCAGGTGTTCGAGTTCCTTATCAACGTTTTGTTTTGCCGATTTTTCATTCAGTGGTGATTGTGGTTTTCCTGGATTTTGGTTTTTCATGATTTTTTCGATACTTTTTTGTTGTGGTTGATGCCTCGTGCAAACGCTGTCTGTTATCAAAGTTGTGGTTTATAGCATTAATCTAATGTGCTTGGCAAGGATAAGTAGAACCTATCTCAAAAACAATATAGGTGCCCATGGCAGTGTTGTGACACGGTTCAAAATGTATTGCTCATCCCGCTTTCAGCGGGACTCCGTTTTTTCACCGGACCACGCACGCCCCCGATTCTCGGGATTTCGCAAAGCTCAACTTGCTGTTCCTGAACCCTAATCTTATTTTTGAGATAGGTTTTAAAGAATTCAGGTTATGCTTGCCTTTGACATAAAATAAGGGTAAACATCAAGAGATAAAAATTATACAACCATTGAGAAACTGTTTATGAAACCGATTAAAATAGTTCTGTTTTTGACGATGGCTCTTTTATTAGGGGCGTGCGCAATAAAGCCGGTTCCTGAAAAGGCCGGTCCTGGATATCAACTTTTTTCACAAGCTGAGAAAATGATGCAGGAAAAATCTTATGAAAAAGCCTTGGCGCACTTTAAGGAATACTACGAACAATTCCCTGATGCTCCTTTGGCCGATGCTGCCTTAATGAAAATGGCATCAATCCATGCGACTCTTGGAGATTTCGAACAAGCGAGCAGCATCTATCATCGTCTAATCGGCGAATATCCAGGAAGCCCTTTTGTACCTGATGCCAGATTTGAAATCCTTGTCATGTATTATAATCAAGGAGAATATGACCACGTTATCGAACAGGCAACGCAATTTTTAAAACAAAAACCTTCCAGAGTTCATATTCAAAAAACGTATGTGCTACTAGGCGACACATACAAAGCCATGAGTTCTCCAAAAGATGCTGTCAGTTACTATATCATGGCTTTAAGAAAATCAAAAGATATAGAAAAGGACAGCATTTTCAAGAAATTGAAAGATACTTTCAGAGGACTTGAGCATCAAGATATCATAACTCTTTTTAATCAAGTTAAAGATAACACCCTAAAAGGGTATCTCATGTTTCAGCTTGGGCTTATCTACACTGAAGAAGAAAAATATGATGAAGCCTTGAAGATTTTAACGGCGTTTACAGAAAAATTTCCGGAACACGAAAATGTTCAGCAGGCAAAACGCCTCATTTCGTTAATCAATAAGAGATCTGTTTACAGCCGCTACACCATAGGATGTTTACTTCCCTTAAGCGGTCCTTATAAAATATACGGCAACGGGGCGTTAAAGGGTATTCAACTCGCTTTCAACCAATTTAATGCCAAAAACCCTGAGCGTTCCATCAAGATAATTGTTAAGGATACGGCTTCTGATTCGGCCAAATCTGAAATTGCTGTGAAGGAACTGTTCGAAGAAAACGTTGCCGCTATTATCGGCCCGGTAATTACATCTGGTACGGCTGCAAGAGCGGCACAAAATTATAGGATACCGATTATTACTTTGACACAGAAAGATAATATTCCCGAACTTGGAGAATATGTTTTTAGAAATTTTATAACACCCGGCATGCAGGTTAAGGCAATCGTGTCTTATGCCGCTGAGAAGCTTGGTCTTAAAAGCTATGCAATCCTTTATCCTGATGAAAAGTATGGTGAAACCTTTATGAACCTTTTTTGGGATGAGGTCATTGCCCATGAGGGTAAAGTTGTCGGGGTTGAATCTTATAGGCCCGATGGAACCGATTTTGCCGACCCCATCAAAAAACTGGTGGGTCTATATTATGACGTTCCTGAAGACCTAAAAAATATCGATGAAACAGCAAAGGAAAAAGAAAATGACGAAGCAACAGAAAATATTATAGAAACCCTGCTGTCGCCTTTGGATGAAAAATCTGAAAATTGGGATATAAAAGAGAATGAGGAATCAGAGGCCATCGTCGATTTTGATGCTGTCTTTATTCCCGATGCGCCTAAAAAATCAGGTCTTATTATTCCGCAGCTTGCTTTTTATGATGTCAAGGATACATATCTTTTTGGGACCAATTTATGGCATTCGGACAATCTGATCGATATGGCTTATAAACATGCCCAGGGTGCTATCATGCCGGATGGATTTTTTGCTGAAAGCAAGTCGCAAAATGTCAAACAATTTGTCAACGGTTACAATGAGATTTTCCACCAAGAGCCCGGATTCATTGAAGCTGTAGCTTATGATACCGCCCTGATACTATTTCAAATCGTTAGCAGGCCTGATGTTCGATTTAGAAGTGTGATTAAAAATGAACTCAAACGACTTGACGGTTTTCAGGGAGTAACCGGTCTAACATCGTTTGACAACGATGGAAATGCCATAAAAAATCTATATCTTCTTCAAATAAGAGGTCAACGTTTTGTAGAACTGGAGCGACGTTAAGTGTATGAATTTCGCTTATAAAGCGTACAATTTTATTAACATAGGCCTATTCTTCATATTATTTCCGCCCTTCTGGTTTTACACTCGTCTGACCGGTCGCTACAGCGATGGCCTAGGTCAGCGTTTCGGATTTTACCCCAAGTCACTTGTGAACGATATTTCCGGCTCTCCAAGAATATGGATCCATGCCGCTTCAGTTGGAGAGGTGAACGGAGCGGCGGCGATTATTGAATCTCTGACACGATTAATGCCGGATTGTGCCATAATCCTCTCAACGACAACACAACACGGTCAATCTTTGGCCAGGGAGAGATTTGGAAAAGAGACAACATGTATTTACGCACCACTTGATTTTATCGTTTCTGTTCGTAAAGCACTTTCATCGATTCGACCGGATGTCCTGGTTTGTCTCGAGACTGAAATTTGGCCGAACTGGCTGTTGGCAGCCCGCAGAGTGGGAGCAAAAGTTGCTCTGGTAAATGGAAGGATTTCCGAAAGATCCATTAAGGGATATTTAAAGATTCGATTTTTAATTCAAGAAGCCTTAAATCAAATCGAAACGTTTAGCATGATTCGAGAAGAAGATGCTCGGCGATTAATGATGCTGGGTGTTCCCAAAGAGAAAATAGAAATCAACGGAAACGCAAAGTTCGATCTCTTGCTTCGGCAGGTTACTCCCTCCCTTAAGAATAAGAATGAAAAGATATACAACTTAAAAGGGAATGAACCGGTTTTGGTTGCCGGGAGCACACGGGGTTCAGAGCACGATATCATTTTGAATGTTTATGAAGAAATCCTTCAAACCCTGCCAGAAACTCTGCTGATAATAGCACCACGGCACGTTGAAAAAATTCAACATATCATCGATATCGTTAAAGCAAAGGGATTTTCATATCAATTAAAAACAGAAATTGACTGCCCTGAATGCTCCAGAACAGCTTCCGTTGTCATCATTAATACCATCGGAGATCTGAAATCCACGTACAGTATTGCTTCGATCGTTTTCTGCGGTGGCAGTTTAGAACCTTTGGGTGGACAGAACATTCTTGAAGCGGCTGTATGGGGCAAACCCGTATTTTATGGGCCTTCAATGGAAGATTTTCTGGATGCCAAAGCCCTTCTCGATAAAACGGGCGGCGGTATTCAGGTCAAAGATGATCGGGAATTGGCCGACAGAATGCTATATTATCTGACCCATCCCGATGAGGCGGATGCTGTCGGCAAATTGGCGAAAGAAGCGGTCATGTTAAACAAGGGGGCTGCGGATAAACATGCTGCCGTAATATTCAAACTGATCCGCTCTTGACTTGCTAATGGATATAAAACCTAAACCCTCTGCAAGTGCCTAAAGTTTGAAGTGATCTAAAGTGCCTAAAGTTATGGAGTCGCTTTGCTCCAGCTATTTTATAAAATTGTCACAATTCCTTAATCCCACCGGGGCGGAACTCACTTTAGCTCATTTTGCACTTATTACTTTATCTGCCTGATATTAAAGTTAGTATATCAGTAAAACATGCCGACTAAGATTCGTGCTTTTTAATAAATAAAAAGATGAATCAATCGTTTTTTAACGATCCCTGGCCCGTTGCGCCTAACACGCCAAGCCATAATTTTCCCCTTGGATCGATCTTTTTTCGCTTTCCTGCAGAAGCGCTCATGGGGATATGTACAAAATGATTGTTCCATCGGCCAACAAGGAGTTTTGTCTTGCCCGCCATGCCCGCATGGACTGCATCACGACCCAAAAAACTGCAGAAAACGTTGTCATTAGCATTGGCAGGAAGACTCCTTATCATATAACTGGGATCGATATATTTTAGAGATACATCGATTTGTTTTTTTTCAAAATGAGACAGTATGGCATCTTTGATGTAATAGCCGATGTCTTTGAGCCTGATATTTCCTGATTCATCCCGTTCAGTTGTTGTGTTTTCAAAAAACTTCTGACCGGCGCCTTCAGCTACTACAATGACAGCATGCCTTCTTTGTGTCAGCCGTTTTTCCAGGGCAGCCAAAAGGCCGTTCGGTCCTTCAAGGTCAAAATCCACTTCCGGTATCAGTACAAAATTTACATCCTGTTGGGCAAGTGTGGCGGTAGCTGCAATAAAGCCCGAGTATCTTCCCATGAGTTTGATAAGACCAATTCCATTAGGGTATGCTTCGGATTCATTATGTGCGCCTCTGATGGCTTGGGTTGCAACATCCACTGCTGTATCGAACCCGAAAGAACGAGAAACCAGGTAGATATCATTGTCGATAGTTTTAGGAATTCCGACAACGCTGATTTTGAGACCTCTTTCGGTGATGGAATCCGCGATTTTTGCCGCAGCCATGAGCGTTCCATCACCACCGACCATAAATAATATGCCGATGTTCATCCGTTCCAGTGAGTCAACGATCTCTTCTATGGGCTGAGGACCCCTTGAAGATCCCAAGATCGAACCGCCCATCTCATGTATATTGGCGACAGTTTCCGGTTTGAGATCCACAATTTCATGCATGTATTTTGGAATAAACCCCTGAAGGCCGTATTTGAAACCGAATATATTTTTTACATCATATCCGTAGAAAAGCTCCAGAACAATGGCCCGAATGATATCGTTTAAGCCCGGACAAAGCCCGCCGCAGGTTACTAAACCACACCTGAGCTTGCTCGGATCGAAATATAATTCCTTCCTGGGACCGGCCAGCTCAAAAGCGGTCAAACTTTGCCCATTTTTGATCCTATCGGTAATTTGACTAAAATCTACGTTCATCAATACCTTGTCCGAATCATTTACAAAGCTTCTTCTGAGTTCATTCTTATCCCCCCTTTTGATGGGCGATGGTACCTTAAGTGGCCCAAGGGTTGGAATCGTGGTGTCAATGGCCTCAAATTTCATGATATCCTCTGTTTGTATACTTATATTTTCTGAATCAGGTTCCGTTGAATTTAAATTCGCCTTTGCCTAAAATGTCGTGCAGGTGTAAAATGCCCTTAACTTTTCCTTTGGCAGTCGTTATTGGAAGCACTGTGATCTGGTGTTTTTCCATCATGTTCAGGGCATCATAGGCCGGAGAATTCGGCATGACTGTTCGCGGATTTTTTGTCATAACGTCCTCAACGGTTAAATCGACGATAGATTTCTTATCGGCAATCAGACGTCTTAAATCACCATCGGTAATGATGCCGACAAGTGTTCTATCTGATTTAATAACAAGTGTTACCCCTAATTCCAGCCGATTGATTTCCTTTACGGCATCTTCTAAAGTACTTCCTTCAGGAACCTGTGGAATGGAAGATCCGGTCAGCATCAGATCTTGAACGTTACTTGAAAGTCGCTGCCCCAATATGCCACCGGGATGAATTTTCTTGAAATCGCTCGATTTGAAATGTTTCTTGTTAATCAGGGCAACGGCAAGGACGTCTCCCATGGCCAGCAACGCAGTTGAACTGGCGGTTGGTGCAAGGCCCATAGGACAAGCTTCCCTTTCCACACCAACATCAATAATAATATCACTTTGTTTTGCCAGAGTCGATGTTTTGTTTCCGGTAAAGGCGATGGTCGTACATCCGATTTTTCGTATACTGGGTATGAGTGAATTAAGCTCTTCGGTTTCACCGCTATTTGAAAGCGCGAGAAATATATCATCCGGGTCCACCATACCGAGATCGCCATGCATGGCCTCGGAAGGATGCAGAAAAAGTGACCGTGTTCCTGTGCTGTTTAACGTCGCGACAATTTTTCGACCCACCAGGCCGGATTTCCCGATACCGCTGATGATCAATCTTCCGTTGGAACGGCAGATGAGCTCCACCATCTTAGGGAAGTTGTCATCAATTCGATCTATTAGGCCTAAAATGCCTTCAGCTTCTATTTTTAAAACTTTTATGGCTTCTTTGATAATCATTTAGAATGTATTCCCATTATTCAGTTTTGAAAAACCTGGTCTTCACCGTATTGCGGGAGTCAGGGACCATTGGCGGTCCCAGTAAGCAATCCAACTGGAATAATGGAATGATGGGGTGATGGAAAAATGGGTTGCAGAATGCTATCAGCCTTCTTGATAGGGGTTTATTTTGATATTCTTAAAATGGTAACCTTCTTAATTCCCCAATATTCCAGTATTCCAATATTCCAGTATTCCGGCATCTTTTTAGAAATATGTGAATGCCAGGAGCACCTTGACTTGCAAAATTAAAAGTATTTTAGACACCATTGAATGTGTATCTTGTTAAATTTTTAAAGAATATCTTACAGGACAATATGCAACTTTTATAGAAAAAATCAAGAGTTCTTTTTTTTCCCAAAATCCAAAAAAAATGTAAAATTATGGTTGACAAGCTTTGTTTGGCTATTTATATTGCGCAAACTTTTTGAGTGTTTCAAAAAGGCCGGGTGAATCCGCTCCCGGCCTTTTTTTTAATTTTTTATGAAGGGGGGTGATTCCGATGGTTTGTGCAACGATTAGAAAAGGTTTTGAGTGCCCTTTTATGACGGCTAAAGGGTGTTCCTATAATGGCGGTGTTTGCCACGAGGTTGTAGAGAAGTGCGATGGATGTAACCGCAGTGTTGAATATTCATCCAGATGGTATTGCACGGCATGCCCCGATCCTTCCTTGAAATGGAAGGTGGGAGACTGCAATTTTGCCTCACATATTGCCAGAACCGCTTCTGCCTCGAATGGAAAACTTAATCCGCTTAAAGCGTCCAAGAGAGGAAACAGGTAATGTCGCTTTCAATTTACTTATGAACCCCGCTTGATTGGCGAGCGGGGTTTTCATCTTTTTAAAATTGAGGCTGTGTGCGTATATAGTTCTCATCTCCCCGATTTTTCAAGCTCTTTTCACTTGACATAATTTATGTCTGCACGATAGAGTTCATTCATAACTTAGTTTTCAATCGGTATTTTTTGTTTTAAGACATCATCAAACACAAGAATTCTTGATTTATCCATGCTGTTTAATAAAGTTGGTTGGGTTGTATTTATGATGCATTAAAAAGTGAGTCCATTTGAGTATCTACAGAAGGAGGTTGAATTTATGAATCCTATTGCTCATTCCCTTAATCAGATCATAGAAAGCGGTAATCCATATTTAATGGAAATGCTATCTGATATTGGAAAAAACCTTTTTTTCCCAAAGGGGATTTTGAGTCAGAGTGCTGAAGCAAAAGAAAAAGCCCATAGGTTAAATGCGACCATTGGTATAGCTACGGAAAAGGGAAGAACCATGTATTTCCCTTCAGTGATGGATTCCATTTGCAACATACGGCCCAAAGAATCGATAACCTATGCACCATCCTTTGGCATTCCAGCACTGCGCAGGGCTTGGCAGGATTCTTTATTCATAAAAAATCCCTCGCTTTCAGGAAAAAGCATCAGTCTCCCTGTGACAACTTGCGGCATTACCCATGCGATAAGCATGTTTGCGGATATGTGGTTAAACCCGGGTGATGTGATTATTTTACCTGATATGATGTGGGGAAACTATAACATGATTTTGAATGTTAAAAAAGGAGCGGTCATCCGTCATTTCCCCTTATTTTCTTCAGCAGGAAAATTTAATCTAACGGCTTTTGAAGAAACCATCAAGTCCGAAGCTGAAAAACAGGATAAAATTGCGGTGCTTCTTAATTTTCCTAATAATCCAACCGGTTATTCGGTAACTGTAGAAGAAGGAGAACGAATCGTTGAAATCCTTGCTTCCGTTGCCGATGCGGGAAAAAATGTCATCGCTGTTACCGATGACTCCTATTTTGGGCTTTTTTACGAAGATCAGACTCTAAAGGAATCCCTTTTTGCAAATCTTTGTGATCGGCATTCCAGGTTGCTCGCCGTTAAACTCGATGGCGCTACCAAGGAGAACTTTGTCTGGGGGTTGAGGGTCGGTTTTATCACTTACGGATGTCCTGTCAACGGCGATCCTTTGACGGTATATGATGCACTGGAAAAAAAGACAGCAGGAAGTATCAGAGGATCCATTTCCAATGCTTCCCACTTGGGCCAAACTATTGTGTTAAGGTCAATACAGGGAGATAGCTTCACAGCAGAAAAAGAAGAAAAATTCCAGATACTTCAAAGCAGGGCCAGATGTGTGAAAAAAGTCGTTTCTGATTCAAAATACAAAGGGGTCTGGGATGCTTATCCCTTTAATTCCGGTTATTTTATGTGTCTTAGATTGAAGACGGTTAATGCAGAGACACTCAGGCTCCACCTTCTTGAAAAATACGGTGTGGGCCTTATTTCCATTGGAGATAAGGATTTAAGAATCGCTTTTTCTTGCTTGGAAGAAACCGATATCCCCGTATTGTTCGATATTGTTTTGCAGGGTGTAAAAGATTTGGAAAAACGAAACGACTAAAAAGATTGAAGTTAACCCATTGAGATATCAAACCCATGTCGGCATGAGTTGACCTGTGACACTTTTAAGCAGTTTTAAAAAGGTTTCCGGCTCCACTTCCGATAAAGAGCCTTCCGTTGATATCGCTCTCGCCGGTAAATGGACCTTATACTTTGTACTTATCGGTGTTATTGCAGGGCTGGGTTCCGTCGTTTTTCATTACCTGTGCCAGATCGGCGGGCATTTTTTTATGGAACTTATTGCAGGTTACCGGCCTCCGGCACCAGCAGGTGAGCATCATCTCATGCCGCCGACGAACACGCCGTTTAATCCTTTCATTCTTTTATTTCTCCCGGCATTTGGAGGTCTTCTAAGCGGATGGTTGGTGTATACGTATGCACCGGAAGCTGAAGGTCACGGAACCGATGCCGCCATCGACGCTTACCACAAAAAAGGTGGTTTTATAAGAGGCAGGGTTCCGATCATAAAAACTATTGCTTCCGCACTTACTCTAACAACCGGTGGATCAGGGGGAAGAGAAGGCCCCATTGCGCAAATCGGAGCGGGTTTTGGATCATTTCTGGCAACAATATTAAAGTTGTCGGAACGGGAACGAAGGATTATGATGGCTGCAGGAGTCGGCGCTGGAATCGGCAGCATCTTTCGTGCACCTATGGCCGGAGCGCTTTTTGCCGCTGAAGTGCTGTATCGTGATCCGGAGTTCGAATCTGAAGTGCTCATACCGGCGGGCATCTCCTCGGTTGTAGCCTACTGCCTGTTTTGTCTGGTAAACGGATGGGGATCTTTATTCGAATCACCGGATTTTATCTTCCAAAATCCCTTGGAATTGGGCCCTTATCTGGTGCTATCGCTTGTTGTTATTATCGTCGGATTTTTATACGTAAAGTGCTTCTATGGTGTCGTACGTATTTTTAAAGCCATCAGAGTTCCCAATCACATAAAACCCGCCATAGGCGGGTTGTGTACCGGTCTCATCGGCTTCTTTTTGCCCCAAACTCTGGCTTTTGGATATGGATTTGCACAAAAAGCCATATCAAATGAACTGACAATTCCATTTTTATTTTTTCTAGCCATCGGCAAAATATTTACAACATCATTTTCCATTGGATCCGGCGGCAGCGGAGGGGTTTTCGGCCCTTCAATTGTTATCGGCGGTGCCATGGGAGGTGTTGTGGGCAAGATGTTTCATCATATTCTACCAGGAGTGGTCACTGAGCCCGGCGCCTTTGTCATTGTGGGCATGGCCGGTTTTTTTGCGGCAGTTTCAAACGCACCGATTTCGACCATCATATTTATCAGCGAAATGACCAATTCATACCATCTGCTTCTTCCAAGTCTTATGGTGTGTTCCGTATCTTATATGGCCTCCAGAAGATGGACGATTTATGACAAACAGGTCAAAAGCAGGATCAACTCCCCAGCCCATGCAGGAGATTTCTTCGTGGATATTTTGCAGGCAATCCGGGTTAAGGACCTCATGCATCTGGTGAAAAAGGTGGAAGTTATACCCCGGGATATGACCTTCGGGGAATTCAGAAATTTTTTTTCCGAGACAAAACAGCATTATTTCCCTGTAGCGGATCAGAATAAAAGACTGGTAGGAATATTTTCCAGTACGGATATTAGAGGCGTGCTTTTTTCACGAGGAATAGGAAATCTAGTGGTGATGAATGACGTTGCGACTTTTGATATTATACTGACAACCCCTTCGGAAGATTTGAATACCGTATTACAAAAATTTACCATAAAAAATATCGACAGCCTGCCCGTGGTCAGCGATGACGATCATGGCATCCTTGTTGGGATGCTGAACCGTAGAGAGGTTATTGCGTATTACAATGAACAAGTGCAAAAAATGACCGATATGTCAGAACGTTAACTCTTAGAATCTAAGGCAGAATCACGCAGATTCACCACTCTATCAAACACACTCAACTTCTTTTCCACAATAGTAGATTCCCTTTATTTCTGAAGTGTCTGGAAATTAATTTCCACTAATAGTTTGTGGTTTTTACTACCGTCTTTTTACTACTTGCTATTCCTACTACGGATTTATTTTACTTCTCTATGAAACCCTTGTCCCTTACCTTTTTAAAAAAAGATCGTTGAAATTTGGCACTCTATGGCACTCTGTTTTTGATTTGTGGCTATTCGTTGTCATTGTTTCCAAACCAATCTTTTACTTTCTTGTCATTATGAAACGCCGACTCATGAAAAAAATCAAAATGGCTGTTCATCCTGTCTTTAAGATCATCCAAATCCAATAAGTCTTTTTCGCTTAATGAATTTGCATCTAATCGCCGTAATGCATCTAGAAATTTCTCTCCAAGAATCATAATGTTCTTTATTTTTTCCATAAGCCCCTCGCTTTCTCCCTGAGTTTATCCACGGACAGAACGGTTAGAGACGTCTTTTCAGCAGCCTGTTCTTTTTTCGGCCTGTAGTTTCTATTCCTTTGAATTGTGACGATTATATGATCGATCTGTACTTTTCATGATTAAGAATTTTAACATTGATTTTTAGACCAATAATATATAGAAATTTAATTTAATATAGCATAATAAAATCCAACTTTATTAAATTATATATTAATTATGCATAATTTTGCTTGACACGGTATAAATATATGGTCTATAAAGAATTTAACTTGGTGGTTATGAAATAATTTCTTTTTTGCACGTGCATCTTAGTTCTCGTTTAGATTTATAAATTTATAAAACTTAACCAACATCGAGCTAATAACGGCATATAAGGAAATCATTTCAATTAGAATTTGATTCAGCCTCCTTTTCTTGACCACCAACCCCTCATAGCCCCTGGGATTCGCCGCTCTCTCAGGGGCCTTTTATTAGTTCATTCATTGTGCCTCTCCCAAAAAACGCCAACCAAGAATTTAATAATACCTGAAGCACCTTTGAAATTTGATTTGTTATAGAGGGTTAAAACATTACGAAGCTTTTTACTTGGTAATCGAAATATTTAATATTTTACTTCCATCAAAAACAGTCCGTTGGCCGGAGCAGTGATTCCTGCGAGGTTGCGATCTTTTGAGATGAGTATCTGTTTGAAGTCATGGGGTGTAATTTTATCAAATCCAACGTCCACAAGAGTTCCCACAATATTACGTACCATAAATTTTAAAAATCCGTCACCTTCTATTTTTAGGACCAGATAGTCATTTTCTGCTTTTACAAGATCAGCGTTTATAATACACCGAACCGTGGAAGCCCTTGGACTTCCAGATCCCTCGAACGCTTTAAAATCATGGCTGCCGATGATACAGCGAAGCGCTTCTTGCATGGCGCTCAGGTTGAGTTTTTTGCGGATATGCCAGGCATACTGACGTGAGATAGCGGCAGGGAGTGTTCGATTCAAAATTCTGTAATGATATACTTTGCTTTTAACATCGTATCGGGCATGGAACTTTTCCGGGACTATTTTGCATGAACTTATGACAATATCTTCGGGCAAAAGGCTGTTGAGTCCTTTTAGAAAAACTTCCGGAGTCAACGATGCAGCACATCGAAAATTTGCTGTCTGGTTCAAAGCATGTACACCGGCGTCGGTTCTGCCTGAGCCTGTCACAGCAACGCAATTTCCTGTCATAGTTTTCAGTGCATTCTCGATTTCTTCCTGAATGGTTCGTTCCGAGGATTGTCGTTGCCAACCGTGATAGGCGCTGCCATCGTATTCAATGGTAATTTTAAAGTTTGTCATGAAAAATTCGGATTAGAGCCTATTGCAGGGTATATTCCCAAGCTGGCGTTCGAAGAATTCATCCATCGAATCGGCGAATTCGCTGAGCGAATACTCGGCGTTACATGCCCTGCAACGCAGATAAACCCGTCGTCAAGATTTTTGAATCACCAGCCGATCGTCACATTCGGGGCATCGAGGGTATCGTCTATTCATATATTATCTCTTTAAGGATTATCTCATCTGAAATTATAGAATGCAGATTGACAATATTGTGCGATTCTGTCAAATAAAATCTACAAGCCATCTCAAAAATGTATCTAACACCCAATTACGGTGTTGCCCCGCACTGCGGGACTCCCCGTTAAATTTTATTTATAGAGGTGGATCGCGAGCCTGTTCAAAACGTTCACATAGTGGCGTGAACTCATATTTTAAGGATGAAGGAAGAATAACAATGGAGATAGTCATGTGCCCTGGTTTTAAAGCCGCCGGGATAGCCGCGGGTCTCAAGAAAAAAAACAAAAAGGATCTCGGTCTCATATTTTCCGAGGTGTCGGCAAATGTCGCCGGTGTTTTTACCAGGAATCGGATAAAAGCGGCGCCGGTAATTCTTGACAGAGAACGGATAAAATCGGGTGTTTGTCAGGCGATTATTGTTAACAGTGGAAATGCTAATTGCTGTACCGGTGAACAGGGAATTCGAGATGCTGAAACCATGGCAAGTTTATCCGCATCTGAACTCGGGATTTCAGAAGATCTGGTGCTTGTAGCATCAACCGGTGTGATCGGAGAGCCGTTACCCATTGAGAGGATTAAAACAGCCATTCCTGATCTTGTTGGGGCACTTCAACCGGGAGGGATTTCTGATTTAGCCGAATCGATCATGACCACGGATACGGTTCCCAAAATAGTTTCCTCACAGGGGGTTGTAGAAGGGAAATCTTTTATTGTTACCGGCGTTGCCAAAGGTGCTGGAATGATACGGCCGGATTTGGCGACAATGCTCTGTTTTGTCTGTACCAATGCAAATGCATCACCAGATGTTCTAAAGGGAGTTTTGATTTCAGCAATAGATCGGACTTTTAACCGGATTACAATTGATGGAGATACCAGCACAAATGATACGGTGTTGATGTTGGCTAACGGTCTGTCCGGTGCGGTTATTGAAACACCCGGAGATAAAGCAATTTTTCAAGAGGTTATAGATCGGATTCTCCTGGATCTTGCTAAGCAATTGGTCAGAGACGGCGAAGGTGTAACAAAGCTGGTTGAGATCATCGTTCAGGGCGCGGCTTCGGATTCTGATGCCAGAAAGGTTGCAGATACAGTGGCCCATTCCCCCCTAGTGAAAACAGCATTTTTCGGTGAGGATGCCAACTGGGGAAGAATTATCGGCGCTGTTGGTAGAGCCGGT
>Ga0316577_10000426_pt1 | contig 16353 bp, 9 predicted proteins | sample S5NA_FD_203073 | JGI IMG/M metagenome (GOLD analysis project Ga0316577, IMG submission 203073) | Rhizosphere microbial communities from salt marsh grasses in Alabama, United States - S5-7_050615r2r1 | ecosystem: Host-associated > Plants > Roots > Rhizosphere | place: USA: Alabama | collected... | reverse complement strand
GGAGAGGACGTGACCGTGCCGACCCCGAGGAGGGGGCTCTGGAAGTGGGACAAACACGTGGTGAATACTGCCATGGCTCCAAAGTCCGGAGCCCTCTCATGGCGCCTGGACCAGCGGGGAGTGGACCGGGAGTTCCCAGCCCGGATGCTGGCGACCCTGGACCGGCACCACGGACAGGTGAATGGAATGTTCACGGGAGATGAATGCCTGGCGGGAAAAAACCCGGTTCAGGGGACCGAGCTGTGCGCCGTTGTGGAGTTCATGTATTCCCTGGAGATCCTCCTCTCCGTCTTCGGAGAACCCATATGGGGAGACCGTCTGGAAAGGGTAGCCTTCAACGCCCTCCCGGCCACATTCACTCCCGACATGTGGGCCCACCAGTACGATCAGCAGGTGAACCAGATCCAGTGCATCATCAACCCGGACCACATGTGGACCACCAACGGTCCGGAATCGAACCTGTACGGCCTGGAGCCGAACTTCGGGTGCTGCACCTCCAACATGCACCAGGGATGGCCCAAGTTCGCCGCCAACCTCTGGATGGGAGCACCGGACGGGGGGATCGCAGCCGTGGCCTACGCACCGAGTGAGGCAAGTTTCCGTTCCGGGGAGGTCCCCGTTCGGGTGACGCTGGACACGGACTACCCCTTCAGGGAGAGTCTGGAGTTGGCCGTTGCCCTGGATGACTCCGCTCGATTCACCCTCTTCCTGAGAGTGCCCGGGTGGGCCGTCGAACCCACCGTTCGGCTCGAAGGAGGGCCGGAGGAGCCCATGACTCCGGGCACGTTCCACCGTATCGAGCGGGACTGGCAAGGGGTGACTCGCCTGAGCCTTCAGTTCCCCATGCAGCCGAGGGTCACGCTCCGCTACAACCAGGCCGCTTCCCTGGAGAGGGGGCCCCTGGTCTATGCACTGGCCCCTGAAGAGAACTGGGCCCGCGTGAATGCAGACGAGCCGCATCGGGAGCTCCCCCACGGAGACTTCGAGGTGCGACCGGCATCCACATGGAACTACGGGGTGCTGCTGGATGACCGGGCTCCGGAGGAAGGGGTGGCCTTCCGGGAGATGCCGGTAGGAGAACGGCCCTTTTCACCGGAGGGAGCCGGGATGGTGGCCACGCTCAGGGGACGAAAGCTCCCGGGGTGGAGAATCACTCATGGGTGGGCCGGCGAGATCGCCCCGGAGCTCCAAGAATCGGAAGAACCCCTTCAGGAGCTGACCCTCATCCCTTACGGATGCACCAACATCCGCGTGACCGAGTTTCCACGACTCAGGAGGTAAATGCCCCGCCAGGAGTGCGGAGACCCATCGGACCCCACTTAGTCCCAGTCCCTCTCCTCGCGAGGTGGGGGGGTGCTGTGGAGCGGTTCGGCCACGATATCCCAGGGCGCACCGAGGAACTCCACCTCGAACCAATCCTCGAAGACCTCCCAGGATCGGTCCTCCGGCCAGCGTGCCGAGTCCGGTGCCCAGCTCCAGAGGGCCGTATCGAAGAGGAGGAAGTGGTTTTCCCGAATCCAATCCCAGGTCGTGTCGGGCTCGTCGAGAAGGGGCACCATGAACGGCACCGGGTGCTCCGCGGCCGCGTGCAGCTCCTCCGCCCCTTCTCCAGGCTCCCGGAACTGCTGAGCCCACAACCGGAAGGGTTCCTTCGGGTGGAGGAGCACCAGTAGCCGGTTGGCGTACCAGATCTCCCGCTGGTCGTCCTGGGGTACGGAAACGATCACCTTTTCCTCTCCTGAATGGCCTCGATCCACCCGAGGACAATCACACCACCCGCCCTCTCCGTCCACCCCCTCCGGCACCTCCCTACCCCCCTTCGATCTCCCCTTCCTGCGCCACGGGCCCTTCCGGTCCCTCCTCCGAACCCGGCGTGCCAGGGCCGGCCGGCGCCAGATGCTCGTCCAGCGCCAGCACACCGGCCAGGATCGTCCTGATGGCGTTGACGAAGAAGGTCGGGTCCACACGGGCGAACTCGTCCGTGGGCCGGTGGTAGTCTTCGTGATCCTCCACGCCGAAATACACGAAGGGGATGCCTTCCTCGTGAAACACCCGGTGGTCCGAGGACCCCGTCCAGTCGTCCACCCCGTTCACACCTGGTTGATCGTGGCCGAACCGGAGAACCACAGGGGGGCGGGGAGAAACCGTTTCCAGGATCGGACGAAGCCGAGGGTAGTGGAACGGGCCGGCGACGAAGAGGAGTGAATCGCTTCTGGAGACCATGTCCAGGTTGACGTTCAGCACGATCTCATCCGGCCACCCGGTCTCCATGAAGGCACGGGCTCCCCTCAATCCTACCTCCTCCCCATCCAGGGCCGCGAACACCAGAGTGTGACGCGGTTGGTTCCGGACCATGAAACGGGCGATGGAGAGGAGAGCCACCGTTCCCGACGCGTTGTCGTCGGCCCCGTTGAAGATGGAGTCCCCCAGTGCCGCTTCGGGAGTTCCGGGGCGAGGCGCACGCACGCCCAGGTGATCGAAATGGGCCGTGATCACGATGGCTCCGAGGCTGGGGTCCCGCCCAGGGAGGAAACCGACCACGTTCGCGGCGTGGGTGACCTCCGCCGGGGCCCCGCGACCTCTGAACTCGAAGGGTTGGACGAATCCCCCCGCCGGTTCGTGGAGGCCCGCGTCCCGGAAGGCGGACCGGATGAACTCCCGGGCCAGCGCGTTACCCGGCTCCCCGGTGCGACGACCCTCGAGGGAATCGGAGGAGAGGAATCGCAGCTCTGACATCAGCTGCGCCGAGTCCGCTGCCACGAAGGAATCTGATGGCTCGCTGGGAAGCTGGGTCAGCGGGGGAGTCTCCCGGCTGGCGTTCGTCTCCGCCCCACCGCTGCAGGCATGGAGGGGGAGGAGGGAGGCGAGGATCCACGCGACCCCGATCAATCCCGAAGGAGTGCTCACGGTAGTCATCCCTCCCCCACGGGCACGTGGTCCATGAGGTACCGGGTCAGCAGGCTGTAGACGTGCAGCGTGGTGCCGGGCCCCTCGTAGATGCCGTGGCTCCGGTTGGGATAGGCCATCATGTCAAAGGGCTTCCCCACTTCGATGAGGCGGTTCATGAGGGCTTCCGTTCCCTGGTAATGGACATTGTCGTCCCCGGTACCGTGGACCAGGAGGAGGTTTCCCTCCAGCTGATGGGCGTAGGTAATGGGAGACCCCTTTGCGTACCCCTCGGCGTTCTCCTGGGGAAGTCCCATGTACCGCTCCTGGTATATGGTGTCGTAGTATCGCTGGTCCGGCACCGGCGCCACGGCCATCCCGGTACCGAAGACATCGGGATAACGGAACATGCAGTTGAGGGTCTGCGACCCGCCACCGCTCCAACCCCAGACGGCCACCCGCGCCGGATCCAGGAATTCCTCTCGGGAGACCAGCATCCTCGTTCCCATGGCCACGTCGTGGGAGGCCAGAGTCCCGATCTCTCCGTACACGATCTTCCGCCACTCTCTCCCCCGAGGGGCGGGAGTGCCCCGGGGATCCAGGCTCACCACGACGTACCCCTGCTGGGTGAGATAGTGGTGCCAGAGCATCCGGAGTCCCCCCCATTCGTCCTGGACCGTCTGCCCGGCGGGCTCGCCGTAGACGTGGACCAGGAGGGGATACTTCTTCCCTGGATCGAAATCCGCGGGCTTCATCATCCAGCCGTCCAGCGCCACCCCCTCGCCGATGTCCAGGCGGAAGAACTCCACCGGCGTCCTTCGGACCGCCGCTACCCTCGACCGAAGCCGGTCGTTGGTCACCAGGGTCCGGACCCGCCGGTGCCGCGGCAGATTGACGAGACTGATGGTGGGAGGATCGTCGAAGCTGGACACCGTGTGGATGGCCCACCCCACTCCCGGCGCTACCTGGTAACTGTGGGTCCCCGACGCCGCTGCAGGGGTCACCCGTTCGGCCCGGTCGGGAGCTCCCTCCAGCGGTACCCGGTACAGATATGAGGCCTTAGGATCGTCGGGAGAGGCCATGTAGTACAGCCAACCGCCGGGCTCGTCCACCTCCACCACGGAGATGACGTCTTCACCGTCGGGGGTGAGAGGAACGGCGGTCCCATCTCCTCGGGCCACCCGATAGACCCTCCTCCATCCATCGGCCTCGCTCACCCAGGTGAAGGACCGGCCCTCGTCCAGCCAGGCGAGATCGTCCACCACCTCCACCCAGGCCTCGTCCACCTCGGTCAGGACGGTACGGACCGCACCGGTCCCCGCGTCGCCCAGGATGAGCCTCAGGTGGTTCTGGAGTCGAGTCAGGTACTGGATAACCACCTCGTCGGAGGAGGCGGCCCAGTCCATCCGGGCCGGGTAGTGGTTCCGGGGATCACCCTCCAGAGCCATCCACACCGTTTCACCCCCGCTGGCCGGAACCACGCCGATCCGAGCGGCGGAGTTCGTCGTCCCGGCCTTCGGGTACTGGATGGGTATGGTGAATGAGTAGAGGGAATCGGTGTCGTTGATGAGGAGGAAGTCCCTGATCCCGGTGGCGTCCAGCTGCCAGTATGCGATCCGGGTGCCATCGGGGCTCCACCGGAAGCCATCCTGGAGGCTGAACTCCTCCTCGTACACCCAATCGAAGGTGCCGTTGATCGTGGTCCTGGAGCCGTCTGCGGTGAGGGGCGTGATGAGGCCGCTGGCCAACTCCTGCACGTAGATGTCGTTGGCCTGCACGTACGCCACCCGCGTCCCGTCGGGAGAGAACTTGGCGAACATCAGGCTCGCCTCGGGGAAACCGGCCCCCATCTGGGTGAGGGTCCCGGCATTCCGATCCAGGACCCAGTAATCGCCCCGGGTGTTCGTGCGCCAGACGCGACGGGTGTTCGTGAAGATCAGGAGCTTCTCCCCGTCCGCCGACCAGGAGTATCCCTCTACCCCGACGGGCTCGCGCCCTCCAGGCGGGACCAGCTCGGAAGCCGGGATCAGCACCTCCCGAGCGCCGGTGGCGGCGTCATAGGCTACGATCTCCAACCCTCCCCGGAACTCCCGGGACGGCTCCAGGGTCGTGTAACGGTCCTCATCGAGCCATTCGGCCGGGCCGAAGGGATCTCCGAAGAACTCCGGAGACGCGAAGAGAGCCTCCAGGGAGAGGGCCCTTTCCTGAGCCGAAAGAGCGGGCAGGCGCACTCCCACCACCTGAGACGAGAGCAGGAGAAGGAGGGCCACTCCCCAGGGGGCGCGGGGACGGGTCAGGGAGGAGAGCATCACGTGGTTTCCTCTCGAGTTGCGGGTGTTCCAGATGACGGCATCTTCGGGGCCTGGCCTCGGGGGCGCAATCCTGTCGGAAGCGAAGGCGTCTCCATCCCGCCGGCGGACGGACCGGGGAGCACCCGGCACCCCTCCGCCAGGCACCCTTCCAGGAGGCTTGACACCGGTGTCCCCTCCCTCCATCCTCCCCGCATGATGTACCGTGAGCGGACCTTCTGGTTTCGATTCTGTTTTCAGCCCCGGGCCGCCTGGCCGGGGACGAGGCCGGAGGACTGCTCCACCTGATTGACCCGCTGTCCAAACCTGGCTTCTCGTCCGACCCGGCTCCCGCCGGGTCTTCGTTTTTCTCAGGGAGTGAAGAGACGATGGAGAGGAACCGACAGCCCCCCCTCACCGTGGCGATTCAGGGGGAGCCCGGATCGTTCAGTCACATGGCTGCCGAGCAACTCTTCGGACCCGACCTTCGACTCGTCCCGAGCCGCACCTTCGATGCTCTCTTCGAAGCCGTCGTCTCCCGACGCGCGGACCGAGGGCTGGTCCCGGTGGAGAACACGCTGGCCGGCTCCGTCCAGGGGAACCTGGACGGTGTGTTGCGTCACTCGGTCCACGCCGTAGCGGAGACTCGGGTCCGAATCCGGCTGTGCCTCGTGGCACGGCCAGGGATGGTGCTCTCCGCCATTCGAACCGCAGCTTCCCACCCGGTGGCGCTCCAGCAGTGCCACACCTTCTTCCGCCGACACCCGGAGATGGAGCCGGTGGCCGTCTACGACACGGCCGGGAGTATTCGGGATCTCATGTCCGGAAACGCTTCGTATGACGCCGGCATCGGATCCGAGTTGGCATCTCGGATCTACGGTGCCGAGATCGTCCAGGAGGAGATCGAAGACGACAGGGAGAACTACACACGCTTTTTCGCGGTGTCCACCGAGCCCGGGAGCGACCCGGGCCCGCGCCCGAAGACCAGCCTCGCCTTCGTGGTGGCCCACGAGCCCGGATCTCTCCACAGGGCCCTCGGCACCTTCGCCCACCGAGGCGTCGACCTGACGAAGCTGGAGTCCCGCCCCATCTCTGGCCGCCCCTGGGAATACCGCTTCTTCGCCGACGTCCGAGGAGATCCCCGTGGCGATCTAGCGGCTTGTCTCGAGGAGCTCCGGGGCCTTGCCGCCGAAGTCCACGTTCTGGGAACCTATCCGGAGTGGCCCGGGCTGGCCGAAAGCTCGACCGGGGATACCTGAGTCCCCACGTGGGCCCCGGCTCCGGTTCGAAGTACGGAGACAGTGGACCCGGGTCCCATGGCCCCGCCAAGCCTGTTGCCAGCACCGTTCGGGGACGATAGGGTCTCTCCAGATCCACCGGGAGAGGGGGCCGGGATTCCATCGGAGACCCCACCTGCGCTGCGTTTCCCGGGCACCCGGATCGCCACAGAGATCCTGGAAGGCACACCTGGAGGGTGAGATGAGACACGTTCCGACGGTGGTCACGCTTGCGTTACTTCTTTCCGCCTCCACCGCCTCGGCTCAGGTGCCGAGGCGCCCCTTCCTCTTCAAGGACGCCCGAGGGGAGCTGGCCCAGGCTCGGGCCAGAGGGGAGTCCGACGTGCTCCTGGTGATCGCGTCCATGCCCGGGCAGAATCAGCGGGTGGCCGCGCTCATCGGCCGCCTGGGCGGGAGTGTGCAATTCCGGGACGACGATGTGGATTACCTCAGGGCGCGGGTCCCCGTCGACCGGGTGGACGAGCTGGCGGCCCAGGAATCGGTCCACAGCGTCGACGTTTCCATCACGGAGGTGTCGCGGGCCTTCGGCATGGCCGACCGGGCGGGTCCCGCCGACACGATCCTGCCCCTCCGTGGGCTACCGGGGGACGTCGGGGACGGATGGCCGGTTCCATCCACCGCACCTCCTCGAAGCCCAGCCGACACGATCCCTCCCGTCTGGCCACCGGTCCTCTCCGACTACCCAATCACGAACCGGTACAGCCCCCGGGGAGATCTCCGTGCGACGGAACTTCTGGAAGCCAACCCCACCTATGACGGCCGGGGCGTGAAGGTCGCCCAGATCGACATGAACCCCGACATGCTCCTCCCGGAGCTCCAGGAGGCCCGGGCCCTGGACGGAACGCCCCTCCCGAAGGTGGTGGCCTACGGCACGGCCCTGGATCCCGACGAGGAGGATGACGGCCGCTGGCTCCGGATGGACGACGTCGTGGAGGTCTCCGCACAGAGCTTCTCCTATGGGGACACCGCCTTCGTGGCCCCCAGGGCCGGGACCTTCCGGATCGCCATGTTCGACGAGGCCAAGGCCGACACCATGGGTACCTACGGGGCGCAGGGGATTGAACGGGATGTGAACCGTGACGGGAACCCCGAGGGTTCCAGTCGCCTTTTCGCCGTCCTGTGGGACGAATCCACCGATGACGTGTGGGTGGACACGGACCAGGATCTGGACTTCACCGACGAGAAGGCCCTCACAGACTTCCGGGTCCGCCCGGAGTTCGGCGTCTTCGGCACGGATAAGCCCGACACGCCCGTCCGAGAGTCCATCGGGTTCGGTGTTCAGATCGACGGAGACCGGAAGATGGTGGCCCTCAACCTGGGAATCGCCAGCCACGCCTCTCTGGTGGTGGGGGCCAGCGTGGGCAGCCGGGGACCCGAGGGCCGTTTCGACGGCATGGCGCCGGGGGCCCAGCTCATCTCCATCTCGGAAGGGGGATCGGCCTACGGCCAGACCGAGTCCACCATCCGCTCCGTGAAGGAGTTCGGCGCCGACGTAGTCTACTTCGAGCAGAGCTCCCTCATCACCCGGGATTACCTCCTCCGGGACGGTCGCCTGGTGCCCACCGTGATCTTCGACCGCCTGGTGGAGAAGTACCACCCCATCATCCTTTCCCCCACCCACAACTACCCCATCCTCGGGGGCATCGACGACTTCGTCATGGCCCGGGGAGTCATCGGGGTGAACGGCCACGAGGGGAAGGACAACTTCTTCACCAACCACGGCGTCCGGGTGGAGCACGACGACAACCTTCTCATCACCGGGGGATATGGGCCCATGGGGAACGGGGCCCTGAAGCCCGACATCATCTCCCCCTCGAACTACGTCAGCACCGCCCAGGGATGGGTGGAAGGGAGAGCCATCCCCGGTCTGTTCCAGCTTCCTCCCGGCTACACCATCGCCGGGGGCACCTCCACCGCCACACCCACCGCCGCCGGGGCCGTGGCCATGCTCGTCAGCGCCGCGAAGCAGGCGGGGGTCCGCTACGACCCCTACCGGATGAAGTACGCCGTGACCCGGGGCGCCCGCTGGGTGGACCACCTGCCGGCGTACAAGCAGGGGAACGGGGTGCTGAGCGTTGCCGGAGCCTGGGAGATCCTGAAGGCTCTGGATGGGGGCGCGCCGATGGTGGAGATCACCGGCCGGGCCCCGGTTCGACACCCATACAGCCACCTCCTTGCGACGCCCAACGAAGGGGAGGGCTTCTACGAGCGAGACGGCTGGAACGTGGGGGACCGGGGTGAGCGGACCCTGACCCTGACGCGGACCACCGGCCCCGGGGGACCCATGACCTTCGACGTGAGCTGGGCCGGGAATCAGCATGGCACCTTCTCGGCGCCCTCCACCGTGACCCTCCCCCTGAACCAGGCGGTCCGGGTGCCCATCACCATCGCTCCGAAGGAAACCGGAGCCCTGACGGCCCACTTCACCCTCACCCACCCCGACATGCCGGGTTTCGCGTACCGGACACTGGCCACCGTCGTGGTCCCGGAGGTCCTGGATGCTGGCGGTGACTTCACAGTGGAGAGCAAGGCCGAGGTCCCCCGGCCGGGCATCCAGAGCTTCTTCTACCGGGTCCCGCCGGGGGTGACCGCGGTGAAATTCGAGGCCTCCTGGGGGGAGCGGGCGGTGACGATGGCCGTCTCCCGTCCCGACACCCGGGCCCAGCGAGGGGAGCAGGTCTCCACCGGAGGACGCTCTGCGGCACAGGTGGTGGCGGATCCCATGCCGGGCATCTGGGAGGTGCGCCTGACGGACGTCGAGGACACCCGGACCTTCGACTGGGAACAGGCCAAGAAAGACGAGCCCGTCCCCCCCACGGAAGCCACCCTCACCGTCACGGCCCTGGCGGTGGACGTGGACGTCCCCCGCGGCGGCGCCGAGAACGTGGGCGGCCCGAGTGCAGGGCCAGATGAGGTCTGGATCACCAACAGGATGTCGGGTTTCGACGGGGGTGCCGTGAGCACCCCGGTGGCCAGCGCCCGCCGGGAGCGTCTCCGGATCACGGACAAGGAACAGCTGGTCTTCGAGTTGGAGGTGCCGCCTGGCTCCACTGCCCTTCTCGCCCGGACATTCAACGTCTCGGATCCCGGGGCGGACCTGGACGTGTACCTCTTCAACTGCGCCGACGTGGAGGAAGGGTGCCGGGCAGCCCGGGTGGACGGTGACCCCGTCGGGGATGAGACCGCCATAGTGCTGAACCCCGAGGCCGGGGCATGGAAGGTGGTGGTCGACGCCTCCGACGTCCCCTCGGAATCCACGGAGCTCGAATACCTGGATGCGGTCTTCAACCCTACCTTTGGGATGGTGGGCACCTCGGATATTCCCCAGGAGCGGGCCCGAGACGCACGCTGGATGGTCAAGACTCACGTGTGGATCGCTCCGGCAGTCCACGAGGACGGCCGGATGCCGTATGCGGCGCTTCTGATACAGGGACAGACTGGTGGTGGAACGTATATGGTGAACCTCGGGGAGCTTGGCCCCGGGAAGCTCCAGGAAGGGTCGGAGGAAGGCGCAGGGGGACAGGGAATGAGATGACCACGGAATCGACAGCGGCACCTGTCGCCGGGCCGGGCTCCCCCGAGGATTGGCCCGCGGCCATCCACAGGGCTCTCTCCCACGGGGGTGTTCGTCTGGTGTCCTACGTCCCCGACGCGGGACACAAGCGCCTTATCGAGCTTTGCCAGGCCGACAACGCCATGCGAACCGTTCCCCTCACCACCGAGGAGGAAGGGATCGGACTGGCCATGGGGGCCTGGCTGGGAGGGGAGAGGAGCGTCCTGCTCCTCCAGTCCAGCGGTGTGGGCAATCTGGTGAACGTCTTGGGGGGGGCCCGGGAGTGCCGATCCCCCCTGGTGATGATCGCCACCATGAGGGGAGAGTATGGGGAATTCAATCCGTGGCAGGTCCCCATGGGGCGGGCGACGCCAGCAGTCTTGAAGGAGATGGGTGCCGTGGTGGAGCGGGTCGTCGAGCCCTCCGCCGTGGGGCCTGCGGTGGAGGCGGCCCTGCGCCTGGCCTACCGGAGCTACGCCGCGGTGGCCGTCCTCATCGCCCAGAGACTGGTCGGCATCAAGAGCTTCCAGGAGCAGGTGGACCGATGACTGGCCCGACCCTCCGCAGGCGCGAAGTGGTGGCGGCGCTCCTGGAAGAGCGGGGCGACCTCCTGGTGGTGGCGGGCCTGGGGTCGGCGGCATGGGACTGCACCGCCGCCGGAGATCACTTCCTCACCTTCCCCCTCTGGGGAGCCATGGGACAGGCCGCCATGATGGGACTCGGACTGGCCCTGGCCCAACCCCAGAGGAGGGTCCTCGTGGTCACGGGAGACGGCGAGGCCCTCATGGGGCTGGGTGCCCTGGCCACCATCGGAATCCAGGGCCCGGAGAACCTCGCCATCGTCGTACTCGACAATGGACGCTACGGGGAGACAGGGATGCAGGAGAGTCACACGGCCTTCGGAGTGGATCTCGCCGGGATCGCCGGGGCTTGCGGGTTCCCATGGGCGGAGACCGTGACCTCCGCGGATGAGCTCCCCGAACTCCGGCAGGCCGTGTACGCCCACCCGGGGCCGAACTTCGCCGTGGTGAAGGTGATGGTCGAGAAGCCGCCGCTCGTGCTCCCTCCTCGGGACGGGGCTCTCCTGAAGGCCCGCTTCCGCCGGGCCCTTCTGGGTCCCGAGGCGGACACGCAGTAGGCCGTATGCCGCCCTCCCTTCGGAACGGGGGACCATGACCCTCCTCACCTTCTCTTCCGTCGCCATGGAGTTCGGCGCCGACACCCTCTTCCGGGAGGTGAGCTTCACCGTCGCACAGGGGGAGCGCTGGGGCGTGGTGGGAAGGAACGGCACCGGCAAAACCACGCTTCTCCGCCTCATCACCGGGGCCCTTCAGCCGGCTTCGGGGTCCATCACCCGTCGGCCCAATCTGCGGATCGCCCTCCTGGACCAGCATCGGGACTTCGGGAAGGCAGGGACCATCTGGGAGGCGGCGGCTCAGGGGTACAGGGAGCTCATGGCCCTGGAGAGAGAGCTCGCCAGGGAGTCGGAGAGGCTGGGGGAGCTGGGCAACTCCGTGACCTCGGCGGATCTGAAGCGCTTCGACGACGCCCAGGAGCGGTTTCTTCACCAGGGCGGATACGGCTTCCACGCCCGGGTGGACGCCGTCCTCCAGGGACTGGGGTTCGATGCACAGGAGGCGCGGGAACGGCCCCTGGCCGGGCTGAGTGGGGGGGAACGGGGGCGCGTGGGCCTCGCGGCCCAACTCGCGGCTCCCGCCGACCTCCTCCTCCTGGACGAGCCCACCAACCACCTGGATCTGGAAACCATCGAGTGGCTGCAGCGGCACCTCACGGAGCCGGGCCGCACGGTGATCGTCATCAGCCACGACCGGGCGTTCCTGGACGAGATGGCTGATCACATCCTCCATTTCGGTCACGGCTCCGCCAGCGCCTACACGGGCGGATACTCCTCCTTCGTCATCCAAAGGGACGAAGCCCTCCTGGCACAGGAGAGGAGAGCGGCGGAACAGAAGAAAGAGATCGCCAGGCAGGAGGATTTCATTCGAAGAAACATCGCCGGACAGAAGACGGGGCAGGCTCAGAGCCGCCGGAAGCTCCTGGCTCGCCTCCCTCGCCTCTCCCCACCCCCGGCGGAAGAGGATCCCATGGCCGTCCGGTTCGAGCTCTCTGCCCGAGGAGGAGACCAGGTTCTGGTGTTGGACGGGCTGGGGGTGGGAATCGGCGGCCGGATCCTCCTGACGGGCTTCTCGGTGGTGGCCAAGAGGGGAGACGTCATCGCCGTTGTGGGACCCAACGGATCCGGGAAGTCCACCCTCCTGGCCACCCTCCTGGGGGAACGGGCCCCCACCCGGGGAACGGTGCGCCTGGGAGCCGGAATCACACCGGCCTGGTTCCGGCAAGACCACGCCCATCTTCCAAAGGAGAAGAGCCTCTACGACTGCGTTGCCGACGCCCGTCCCACCTGGAGCCGTGGCCAGATCCAGGAACACCTGGGGAAATTCGGGTTCTCGGGGGACGAGGTGAAGCGGATCACCGACACCCTATCCGGTGGAGAGAGGGCTCGGGTGGCCCTGGCCCTCATCACCCTCCAGGGGTCCAACCTGCTGGCCCTGGACGAGCCCACGAACCATCTGGACGTGGAATCCATCGAGGCTCTCGAGGACGCTCTGGACGGGTACCCCGGAACCGTGCTCCTGGTGAGCCACGACCGGGCGCTCCTCCGGGAGCTTTCGAACCGTGTCTGGGCCTTCCGGAACGGGAAGCTCCTGGATTATCCCGGACCGTTCGTGGACTGGGAGCGGAAGGTGGCGGAGGAACAAGCCACCCAGGCCGCCGCCGCGCTCGAGGCCCAGCGGGAGGACCGAGAGGCGAAGAGGCTCCGGTCCCGAAAAGCAGCCGACCTGAAACGAAAGGAAGGCGCGCCTCTCCGGGCCGCCAGACGGGAGGTGGAAGGAGCAGAGCATGCGGTCCAGGAGGCCGAGGAGAGGATCGCAGAGATGGAAGCGGCGCTGGCCAGCCCGGAGCTGTACCGGGGATCACCGGAGGAAAGCGCCCGGGAGGCCGCGCGACTCGGGGCCGCCCTCAAGGACGCCCGTAGGGTCCTGAACGAGGCCATGGACCGGTGGACCCGGGCCATGGCGAGGCTGGATGAGATGTCCCAGGATAATGGGGGGTAACGGCTACGCCTCCGTCCCGTCTTGCCACCGGGAGCTCGTTCCCCCACCGTTGGGCCGATCCGAGTTCACTGACACCTGAATGGAATCGCCCCCACCCCCTCGAACGGCCCTCGCATGCTTCGGAGCTTCAGTCTTCCCCACCCCACCCTCGTCGCCGCTCTCCTCCTGGCCCCCACCGCCCTCCACGCCCAGGGCGCCTCCCAGGCACCGGCTGGTGCCCACGATCTCCGGGAGCTTCCCCGGCCCACGCTCCACGCGGTGCCGACCCCCGAACCGATCCGCCTGGACGGAGAGCTGGATGACGCGGTCTGGAGCCACAATCCTCCCGCCGGTGACTTCGTGCAGGCCGAGCCCCACGAGGGAGACCCGGCCTCGGAGGACACCGAGGTCTGGGTGGCGTACGACGACGACAACCTCTATGTGGCGGCCCACCTCCGTGACTCCGATCCCACCGGGCCCGTGGTGAACGACATCCGAAAGGACTTCGACGACCAGACCCAGGACGTGTTCAGCGTCATCCTGGATACCTTCGCCGACCACAGGAACGGCTATGTCTTCATGACGAACCCCGAGGGGGCACGGGGGGACCGCCAGGTGGCCAACGAGGGTCGGGAGATCAACACCAGCTGGGACGCCATCTGGTCGGTGGAGACCCAGCGGACGGAAGACGGGTGGACGTTGGAGATGGCCATTCCCTTCCGGACCCTCCGGTTCGATGCGCAGGGGGACGGGCATTGGGGGCTGAACTTCGCACGCACCATCCGGCGGAAGAACGAGACGGACTACTGGGCCCCCGTTCCCCGGGCCTACAATCTCATGCGCCTCTCCCTGGCCGGGGACCTCCAGGGTCTTCCCACCCAGGCCACTGGCCGGGATCTCCGTGTGAAGCCCTTCGGCCTGGCAGGTACCGTCCGGGAAACCGGGGGCGACGCGTTCGAACGGAAGCTGGAGGTTGGGCTGGACGTCAAGTACGGGCTGACTCGGGGGCTCACCCTGGACCTGACCGCCAATCCTGACTTCGCCCAGGTGGAAGCCGACGAGCAGAAGGTGAATCTCACCCAGTTCTCTCTCTTCTTCGAGGAGAAGCGGGAGTTCTTCCTGGAGAACTCGGGTGTCTTCTACGTAGGGGACGCGGCCCGGAACAACCGCGTGCGCCTCACCCCCACCCCGGACGAGGACCTCCTCCTCTTCTTCAGCCGCCGCATCGGCCTGGACGACCGGGGGCAGGCCGTTCCCATTCGGGGAGGCGTGCGACTGACGGGACAGGTGGCTGGGCTGGAGGTGGGGGGAATCGCCATGCGCACCGGCGACCTGGACCAGTCCCCCGGAAGCGACTACGCAGTCCTCCGCCTCAGGCGGAACGTCCTGTCGGCTTCGGACGTGGGAGCCATCTTCATGATGCGCCGGGGCGTGGACCTGACGGACGACTACAACCGGGTGTTCGGCATCGACGCCAACATCCGTTTCCCCGGGGAGGTGGACTGGAGCAGCTACCTCATCCGTACGGAGGCTCCGGAGATCAGCTCGGGGAACTATGCGTTCCGAACCTCCCTGAACCGGGAGGGGAACTTCCTCCACACGAAGGTCGGCGTCATGCAGCTGGGTGACGGGTTCCGGGACGACCTGGGGTACTACCGGAGGATCGGCGTACGGAAGTGGCTGACGGACGCCGGCCTCCGGCCAAGGCCCCAGTGGTGGCGGGACCTGGGGGGTCGGGAGATCCATCCCCACATCACCTGGAACTACTTCGAGGACCTGGATGGCCGGATGGTGGCCAAGAAGCTCCACAGCGGGCTCAGCTTCTTCATGGAGAGCGGCGCCTGGGTGGAAGCGTCGGCCAATCCGGTGTTCGAGCGGATCGAAGAGCCCTTCACCATCGACCGCCGCGTGGATCCGGTGCCCTCTGGGGGCTACCACTGGAATGAATGGATGATCCGGGGGAGCAGCGACCAGAGTCGACGGGTCTCCCTCTCCGTCACAGGCATCGTGGGCGGGCTGTGGAGTGGAACCCAGAGGACCATCCAGGCCACCCTCACCGGAAAGCCCTCCTACCGGCTGGAGGCTTCTCTGGGGGTGCAGCGTACGACGGCGGAGCTTGACCTTCCCGAGGTGGAGTTCGTCAAGACCTTCTGGACCGGGAAGGGAAGCTACTCCTTTACCCGGAACATGTTCGTGGATGCCCTGGTCCAGTACGACCCCGCCACGGAACAGTTCAATTCCAACGTCCGGTTCAACTTCATCCACCACCCCCTCTCGGACCTCTACGTCGTCTGGAACGAGCAGCGGTTCTTCACCGGAGAAGAACTGGCCCCGGGGAGGAGCCTCACGGTGAAGGTGACCCAGATGGTGGCGTTTTGACCGATGGTAGAAGGGCCAGGAGAGCCCGCACGACCCGGTGTAGAGGGAGGGAACCACTGAGATGTCGTTGAAAACCGCCACCCGGGGAGCGATCCCCCCCTTCATCGTCATGGACGTTCTGAGGGTCGCCAACGAGCGGAATGCGGCGGGAGGAGCGGTCTTCCATCTGGAAGTCGGCCAGCCTGGCACCGGTGCCCCGGCGCCGGTCGTGGAAGCCGTGCGGAAGGCGGTGGGTACGGGCCGCCTCGGGTATACGGACGCCATGGGCATTCCCCCGCTGCGTCGTCGCATCGCCCGGCGCTACGCGGAGCGTTACGGGGTGGAGGTGGCCCCCACTCGGGTGGCCGTCACCACCGGCTCCTCCGGGGCTTTTCTCCTGGCTTTCCTGGCGGCATTCGACGCCGGAGACCGGGTGGGAGTGCCCACCCCGGGGTATCCGGCGTATCGGAACATCCTCCGGGCCCTCGGCGTGGAGGTGGTGGAGGTCCGGACCCATCTGGAGGAGGGCTTCCGCCTGACCCCCGAGCTCCTGGAGGCGGTGGATGGCCCCCTGGACGGACTGATCCTGGCCAGTCCCGCCAACCCCACCGGAACGGTGCTGAGCCGAGACGAGCTGAGCGGCATCGTCCGGGCCTGCGCCGACGGGGGAATCCGCCTGGTTTCCGACGAGATCTACCACGACATCACCTACGGGTCGCCGGCTCCTTCGGCCCTGGAGCTCACCTCCGACGCCATCGTCATCAACAGCTTCTCCAAGTACTACTCCATGACGGGGTGGCGTCTGGGATGGATGGTCCTCCCGGAGGAGTTGGTCCGACCGGTGGAGTGCCTGG
>Ga0316577_10000425_pt1 | contig 16356 bp, 12 predicted proteins | sample S5NA_FD_203073 | JGI IMG/M metagenome (GOLD analysis project Ga0316577, IMG submission 203073) | Rhizosphere microbial communities from salt marsh grasses in Alabama, United States - S5-7_050615r2r1 | ecosystem: Host-associated > Plants > Roots > Rhizosphere | place: USA: Alabama | collected... | reverse complement strand
TCCAGGGCGGGGCCCATTCCGGGGGCCCCCTCGTCAGCCGAATAGACCATATGCAGGGTGCGGGTGCGGAAGGCACCCCCCGAGTTGTCCTCGATGTGGCGCACCCGCTCCAGGTCCTGGTTGGTCAGCACCGGCTGATTGACCTCCAGTCGCCAGTTCCGTCCCGCCTCCTTGAGACCCAGCAGATTGGGCCGGGGACCAATGAGGGACACCAGCGACATGACCAGCTCCTCGCGGATCGGATCGATCGGCGGGTTGGTCACCTGGGCGAAGTTCTGCTTGAAATAGGTGGACAGATGCTTGGGGCGACGTGACAGCACCGAGGGCGGATTGTCGGCCCCCATGGAGCCCACCGCCTCCTGGCCCGTCACCACCATCGGGGTGAGCAGGAACTTGATGTCCTCCTGGGTGTACCCGAAGGCCTGCTGCGCATCGAGCAGGGTCTCCAGGTCCGGGGCCATAGGGGCCACGTTGGTAGGCAGATCGTCCAGGTGGATCTGGGTGCGGTTGAGCCACTCGCGGTAGGGCCTGGCACCCGCCAGCTCGGCCTTGATCTCGGCATCGTCAATGATGCGGCCCTGCTCCAGATCGATCAGGAACATCTTGCCCGGCTGTAGGCGCCACTTCTTGACGATGCGCTCCTCGGGCACATCGAGGACGCCCATCTCGGAGCCCATGATCACCATGTCATCGTTGGTAACCAGGTAGCGCGCCGGGCGCAGCCCGTTGCGGTCCAAGGTGGCGCCGATCTGGCGCCCATCGGTGAAGGCGACCGCGGCCGGTCCGTCCCAGGGCTCCATCAAGGCCGCGTGATACTCGTAAAAGGCCCGGCGCTCGGCATCCATCAGCTTGTTGCCGGCCCAGGCCTCCGGAATCAGCAGCATCATGGCGTGCGCCAGCGAATAGCCGCCCATCACCAGGAGCTCGAGCGCATTATCGAAGCAGGCGGAGTCGGACTGGCCCTCGGGGATCAAGGGCCAGATGGTATCGAGATCTTCGCCCAAGACCTCGGAGCGCATGGTGTAGCGACGCGCCGCCATCCAGTTGACATTGCCGCGCAGGGTGTTGATCTCCCCGTTGTGGCAGATCATGCGGAAGGGATGCGCCAAGTCCCAGGTGGGGAAGGTGTTGGTGGAGAAACGTTGATGCACCAGGGCGAGGGCCGAGGCGAAGCGCTCGTCCTGCAGGTCCCGATAGTAGGCCCCCACCTGATTCGCCAGCATCATCCCCTTGTAGACGATGGTGCGCGACGACATGGAGGTGACGTAGAAGGCCGTCTTGTCGTAACCGGCCGCGCGGATCTCGTTGTCCATGCGCTTGCGGACCACGAACAGCTTGCGCTCGAAGGATTGCTGGTCCGGGCAGTTACTGCCGCAGGCAACGAACACCTGGCGCACCACCGGCTCGGTGGGGATCACGCTCTCGCCCAGCACCCGGTTGTCGACCGGCACGTCGCGCCAGCCCAGCACCTGCTGCCCCGCCTCTGCCAGACGGCGCTCGACGGTGGACTGGGTCTCCTGGCGTGCCGTCTCTTCCTTGGGCATGAAGACCATTCCCACACCGTAGGCGCCCGCCGGGGGTAGCTCGAAGTCCACGACGGCTCGGAAGAAGGCGTCCGGTATCTGGACCAGGATGCCGGCTCCGTCGCCGGCCTTGGGATCCGCGCCCACGGCGCCCCGGTGAGTCAATCGCTCAAGCACCTCCAAACCCTGGAGGATGATGGCATGGCTCTGCACATTCTTGATGTTGCAAACGAACCCGACGCCGCATGCGTCGTGCTCGTGGGCCGGGTCGTACAGGCCCTGCGCGGGCGGAAGGGCACGAAGGCTCATCGCTGACCTCGTCTGAAGCTCGGCCCTAGGGCCGAGACGGAATTGTTCGAGATTGTGTCGCGGGCAAATCCGATCATCACCCGAGAGCGCTCAGGGGTATCAGGCCGTGACCGCCGACAGCCACGCCGAACCCCGGAAGTGCGGCCAGAGGCCGACCGGACCCCGGATTCACGGTCCGGGCATGCGCTTGCAACTCGCTGGGTCGGCAATCATAGCCCCCAAGCATGGGTCATGCCACGGCCTTGCCGCAGTTGGGGGACGTGCCTGACGTCGCAGACAGGCGCATGGGACCAATCAGCGACCGGACCAGATTGGGGCGCGACGCACCGAATCGGGGCGCGTTCGCGTCCATTCAGCCGAGATCTGCCCCCTCTTCGCCCAGAGTGGCCCGTAGCAGGGCGGGATCGAAGTCGTCCGCGACTTGCGCCTCTCCGATCCCCCTCAGAAGGACGAGTCGCAGGCGCCCGTCGAGCACCTTCTTGTCGACCGCCATGAGCTCGACGAAGCGGTCGGCAGAAAGCGCGGCTGGCGGATCGACCGGCAGACCCGCGGCGGCGATCACCCGCCGGATTCGAGCCAGATCGTCCGCCCGGATCCATCCGAGCCGGGCCGAGAGATCCGCCGCCATGCACATCCCCACGCCCACCGCCTCGCCATGGAGGCAGCTGCCATAGCCCATGCCGGTCTCGATGGCATGGCCGAAGGTGTGACCGAAATTCAGCAACGCCCGCTGCCCGGACTCCCGCTCGTCCGCCGCCACCACGTCGGCCTTGTTCTCGCACGACCGGCGGATCGCCTCCGCCAAGGCATCCGAATCCCGGTCCCGCAGCAACGGAAGATGGGACTCGATCCAGTCGAAGAATTCGGAATCGCCGATCAACCCGTACTTGATCACCTCCGCCAAGCCGGCGGAGAGCTCCCGGTCGGGCAGGGTATCGAGGGTCAGCGTATCAGCGATCACCGCCCTGGGCTGGTGGAAGGCCCCGATCATGTTCTTGCCCAGGGGGTGGTTGATCCCCGTCTTGCCACCCACCGAGGAGTCCACCTGGGCGAGTAGGGTGGTGGGGACCTGGATGAAGTCCACCCCCCGCTGATAGCAGGCGGCGGCGAAGCCCGCCATGTCCCCGATGACGCCGCCGCCCAGGGCAATCAGGGTGCAGTCGCGCCCGAAGCGACCCACGAGCAGCGCATCGTAGACACGATTCAGGACCTCCTGGGTCTTGTAGACCTCGCCGTCCGGCAGGATCACGACACCGAGCCGAAGCCCCTGCAGGGCCGCCCTGACCAGCTCCAGATACAGCGGCGCCACGGTCTCGTTGGTGACGATCATCGCCTGGTGGCCCCGGACATGGGGGCGGTACAGGTCCGGGTTGGCCAGCAGCCCGGTGCCGATATAGATGGGGTAGCTGCGCTCGCCGAGCGCGACAGTCAGCGTCTGGATCATCGCCAGAAAGACCTGCGGGTGCTTGAGGGTTTTTGGGGACCCTGGGAGGCTCCGGGAGTCCCGGAGGACTAGACCGACTCGGACTCTAGACGCCGGCGAATCTCCTTGACCACCGAGGCCGTGCCCCGCTTCTCCGTGGAGACCACCACATCCGCGACTTGGCGGTAAATGGGATCCCGCTCCAGCATGAGCTCCCGCAGGCGGGCCAGGGGATCCTCGTTCTGGATCAGGGGGCGGTTGCGATCCCGGGAGGTTCGGGCGTATTGCTGCTCGGGGCTGCAATGGAGATAGATCACCACCCCCCTGGAGGTCAGGTTCTGGCGGTTCTCGGCGCTCAAGACGGCCCCGCCACCCGTGGCGAGCACGATGCGATCCTCGGCGACCAGGTCCTCGATGACCTGTCGCTCGCGGTTGCGGAAGCCTTCCTCCCCCTCGAACTCGAAGATGGTGGGAATGTCCACCCCGGTTCGCCGCTGGATCTCCAAGTCACTGTCCCTAAAGCTATAAGACAGAGACGCGGCAAGTTGACGCCCCACGGTGCTCTTGCCGGCTCCCATGGGGCCAATGAGAAAGATGTTTTGCGCACGGATCATGCCCGCAAGGTATGCCAGATTTCGGCCGCCTGGGCAAGATTGCAGTCGGCGGGGATGTGCGCAGAGCCGGACAACGGCAGAACCGTGGCACCGCGGGAGGCGCCCCTTCCTGCCGGAGCCGAGGCCCGGGACCCGCAAGGGGGCGACTAGCGCGCGAGGTCTTTAGGGAGATCCTGGCCGAATGCCGTCCTGGAATTCGATCTGCACGGACTTCTAGACGCGTAACTCTCGAACTGCCCCATTTCCCATCGCCTAGGGCGCTGGACCATGCCAGGCCATCCATGGCCCGGACGGGAAAGCAACAAGTCGGCGCTTCCCTAGTTGCTCGCGATATCCCCTTTGAGGATCTTGGGGGTAACGAAGATCAGGAGCTCGGAGTTGTTGTCCTGACGCTGCTCGAGCTTGAACAGCCGACCCAGCACCGGAATGTCACCCAACCAGGGGACCTGCTCCCGCTGATACGTCTTCTCCCGCTCGTAGACACCGCCGAGGACCACCGTCTCCCCGTTGTCCACCAGGACGGAGGTCTCGACCGATCGGGTGTCCACCGGCGGCTGGCCGAGGACCGTCCGGGTAAAGTCGGGAGCGTCCTTATTGACCTTCAGATCCATGATGATGCGGTCATCGGGAGTGATCTGCGGAGTCACGTCGAGTTGCAGCACGGCCTCCTTGAATTGGACATTGGTCCCTTGGTTGGCCGACACTGATTGGTAAGGAATCTCTTGGCCGACCTTGATCGTTGCTTGATGGGCGTCAGAGGTGATGACCCGCGGACTGGAGACGATCTCGCCTCTCCCTTCCCGCTGCATCGCCGAGAGCTCGAGCTGCAACAGGTACGAGCCCACCTTGCCGATAAGAAAATTGACAGCGCCGGAAGGAGTCGGCACCGGCAGGTTGACCATGAGGGCATCGTTTCCCGAGCCGGCCGGGTTCTCGATGGCGGAATTGAACGGGGCCCCTGTCTCCACACTGCGCCCAAATCCCCCTCGTTGGTAATTGAAGGTGGACAGATTGCCCGGCAGGCCCCCTGCGGTCAGCAACTGGGTGTCGCCGCTCGTCCAGTTGACAACCTCTCCGGTTTGTGGGTCGCGAATAGGCTTGGGTCCAGATCCCGTGGATCCGGAAATCCCGAAACGGACACCCAAGTCTCGAGCGAAATCGTTGTTTGCGATGACGATGCGCGACTCGATCATGACCTGGCGCACCGGGATATCGAGGCGATCAACGATCTTGCGGATATCGTCGAGCTTGGCAGTGGTGTCCTGTACGATGAGGGTATTGGTGCGGCTGTCCACCGTGACATTGCCCCGCTCCGAGAGCATGTTGGTGTCCTTGGACTTGATCATGCTCGCCAGCTCACCGGCCTTCGCGTAGTTCACCTGGATGAACTCCGAACGCAGGGGAGACAGATCCTCGATCTGCTGCTGGGACTCCAGCTCAAGCTTCTCTTGGGCGGCTATCTCCTGGGTGGGTGCCACCATGATGACGTTGCCGGTCTGGCGCATCGACAGGCCCTTCGTCTTCAGGATGATGTCCAAGGCCTGGTCCCAGGGGACGTTCTTGAGGCGCAGGGTAATGTTGCCACTCACCGTGTCACTCGCCACCAGATTCAGGCCGGTGAAGTCGGCCAGCAGCTGGAGCACCGCCCGCACCTCGATGTCCTGGAAGTTGAGAGACAGCCGATCCCCGGAGTAGACCACCTTCTGGCGCTGAGCGGCCTCCTTCTCGCTGGGAGTCAGCGAGCGAAACTCCAGGGTGAAGAGGTCGTCGGTCTGATAGGCGAGGTGCTCGAAATCACCCCCGGTCTGGATCTCGACCTCGACATTGCGGCCCCTGGGCCTGGACTCCACCGTGCTCACCGGAGTGGCGAAGTCCGTGACGTCTAGCCTGCGAAAGAGCCGCTGAGGAAGCGAGGTGTCATAGAGGTCGACGAGGACCCGGCTCCCCTGCTCCCGGACCGCCACACGGGTCTCCGCACTGGGCAGCTTGATCACCACCCGCCCTTCCCCGGTTGCGCCTCGCCGGAAATCGATGTCCCGCACGGCCGGCCCCGAGCCGCTGCGCGCGTAGGTTCGGGCCCGAGCCGCAACCGGGCTTGGCGTAGCTCGGGGGGAGGAAGCTGGAGGTGACGGGGACGTCACCGCTTGCCGCGAATTGGGCGCCGGCGAAGGCACATCCGCACCGTCCGTGTTGAGTTGGATCGTAACTCGATTGCCGCTGCTCGTTACCTCGTATGGCACCGAGTCCGTCAGGTTCAGCACGACCCTGGTCCGATCGCTTGCCTCCACCGCCGCCAGGCTGTGCAGGGGACCGACCCCAACCGGGACGGCCTTGCGGTCCAGCTTACTGGCGACCCCAGGGAAATCGAGCGCGATACGAGCCGGCGACTCGGTGGAGAATGCCTCTGGGGGGGGAACCGGCTCGGACAGGGTGAGCTGGACCTCCACCCGGCTGCCGGGAAGGGCCGCGAACTGAACGTCCTGCAAATCGGCGGCGCCGGACTGAATCGGCGCGGCCAAGCCCAAAAGAAGGACCGAGCGCCAACACCACCCCCGAAGAAGAGGATTGGCCCCGGCCGCCGGGATGGCAAACTGGCCACGGATGGACGGGACTGGGGCAAGTGGGCTCTTCATGGCGTCAAGCCTATCGAGATTACTGGGTCAAGGACACCGTCGCCTGGCGCTCTCGCCAATCGCCGGGCACCTCCGAGACGACCTCTGTCAGCAGGATCGCGTCTTCCCTGATACTGGTAATCTGGCCATTGTTCTGTCCCAAGTAGTTACCGACACGAACCCGGTGCAGCGTGCCGTCTTTGGTTTGGATCAATCCCCACGTGGTCCCACCCTGCTCGAGGGTGCCGACCATGCGGAGGGCGTCCAAGGAATAGCCCTCCAGTTCCTCCTTTCGGCGCAGTGGGTCAGGCGCCAGACTGTCACCAGCGGAAATTTCAATAACAGGATTGGTCTTGATGTCCGCCACGAAGGGATCTCGGCGATCGCGGGGCTCATAGACAAAGGTGCTTATCTGTGGAATCTCCGGGAGGGGCTCCAGCGGCTGCGAAGGCCGGGCCCTGACCTGTCGAACGTAGTCTTCCAGCTCGCCCAGATTGGGGTTTCCGCACCCTGCAAATCCCGCCGATGCAGCCAGGGCTGCCGCGAGGAGCAGGGATCGGGGCCAGAAACCGTCAACGGCCATCATTTCTCTGCCGCCTCGTCCAAATACCGATAGGTTCTAACCGTGGCCTGAAGAGCCAGCTTCGCGTCTTCAGCACCCGAGTCCCCCCCCGCATTCCCGATCTTCACATCGTGAATGGTGACAATCCGGGGCAGCGCCGCCAGCCCGCTGATGAAGCGGCCGAAGTCGTGGTAGTTTCCCGTGACCCGCACGTCGATCGGGAGCTCGGCATAAAACTCCTTTGACTGCTCGCTCTGGGGCTGGAAGAGTTGGAACTCCAATCCGGCCGCCAGTCCAGTCTGGGATACGTCCACCAACAGCGCCGCCACCTCGGTCCGATCAGGTAGCTGACGCAACATGGCGCCAAAGGATTCCTGCATCTCCTCGATCTGCTGCCGGTACAGCTCCAGGTTGGCCGCCTTGCGTTGCTTGGTCTCGAAACTGCGTCGCAGATCGACCTCGGCGGTACGCTCTTGATCGAGGCGAAGCAGCTGGGACTGGGTGTCCAAGTAGTAAACGCCGAGAGTAAGGCCGATGCAGCCGAGCAGGATCACGATCGCCTTGATCGCGACCGGCCACTCGCCAACATTGTTCAGGTCAAGCTCGTTTAGTTTGTTGAGATCCATCGCCGGCACTCGAGGGCTTCTGGGTCGCTCAGCTCGCCTTGGGAGGCTGGTCGGTGACGCCCTGGGCTCTGGGTCGGTCTCCGGCCGCATCTCCGTCCTCTGGGCTTGCACCGATCTGATCGAAGGAGAGACGGAAATGACTCAAACCGGTGCCGGTCTTGTCCTTGTTTTCGATGAGCAGGAGCCTCGGGCCGCCAATCCACGCCGACCCCTCCACGTTACGCATGAAGGCGGAGACCCGGGCATTGGATTGGGCACGCCCCTCCACCACGACGTTGCGGCCGCTCTGCTCGACCTTCGTGAGAAAGACGCCCTCGGGGGTGGAAGTCACCAGCTCGTCGAATAGGCGTACCACCTCGGGGCGGCTCTGCTGGAGTTGCTGGATGATGTTCATGCGTGCCAAGAGTCCCGCCTTGGTCTCCTCCAGGGTCTCGATCTCCTTGATCTGGCCGTCGAGCTGCCGGATCTGCTCGCTGAGGAACTGATTGCGAGACTGCTGAGCCGCAATCGAGGCCTCGATCTGGACGTGCACCAGAAGGGCCACTACGGCCGTCAGGCCCAGGGCGATGGCCCCCGCGACGGCGAATTCGCGCTGGCGACGCTTGCGCCGCGCCTCACGCCAGGGAAGCAGGTTGACGCGGGCCATTAGTCGAAGCCTCGCAGGGCAAGGCCAACCGCGATCATGAGGGCGGGGGCCTCGCGAGTGAGCTCTTGGATGTTGACTCGGGACGACAAGGACATGTGCGCAAAGGGGTTGGCCACGATCACGGGCAGTCCCAGGCGCTCTTCCGCGAGCTGGTTCAGTCCGCGGATACTGGCTGCCCCCCCCGCCAAGACGATTTGATCTACCCGATTAAAGCTGGTCCCCGAGTAGAAAAACTGAAGGGCCCGACTAATCTGTTGCACTAAGGCCTCTTTGAAGGGGCTCAAGATCTCCCGTTCGTAGCCTTCGGCAACGCCTCCCTCAAAGACCCCTTGGCTGGCCTGATCGCGCGGAAGGCCATAACGGCGCTGGACCTCATCGACGAGCTGACCGCCACCGAAGTTCTGCTCCCGCGTATAGACAATCTGCCCGTCGTGGAGCACGTGCAGGGTGGTTGTTGTAGCGCCCACGTCGGCAACCGCGACAGTTTTTTCCCGGCGCTCCTCGCCCGGCGCACCGGCGATGAGGGCGCAGGCGTTCTCCATGGCATAGGCCTCCACGTCCACCACCGCCGCGGTGAGGCCAGCGATCTCCAGGGCATTTACCCGATCGTCGACGTTTTCCCGGCGGGAAGCCGCCAAAAGCACATCTACCAGCTCGGGGCTCGATTGGGAGGGGCCGATCACGCCGAAATCGATGTTCACCTCTTCGAGTGGATAAGGAATGTACTGGTCCGCCTCCAGCTGGATTTGGCCCTCCATCTCGGTCTCGCTAAGGGCGCTCGGCAGGGAGATAATCTTGGTGATGACCGCGGAGCCGGAAACTGCCACTGCGGCCTGCTTGGCCTTGGTGCCGGCCTTTGAGATGGCCCGGCGGATGGCCTGACCTACCGCGTCCACGTCGGCGATCTTTTTCTCCACGATCGCATTCGAAGGGACAGGCTCGATGGCGAAGCTCTCGACGCGGAACAAGGCCGCAGCGGAGCCGGCACCCTGGGACAGCTCGATCAGCTTGATGGCGGTCGATCCTATGTCAATTCCGAGCAATCCTTTGCTCTTGCGGGCAAAGCCAAACATCAGGATTCTCTTCGCAAGTCGCTCTTTCAGATCGACGCGACCCGGGTGAGCGCTCGAGGTCGGATACGAAAGACAACAGCAGCGCTCATTGAGGTCACTTGTTCCGGGGCCCGCTGGACCAACAGGGGACGAGGGGATTATAGCCAGCCAGCGATGCCCAACCGGGGACCAGTGCTCGTATTCTGACGAAGTCCGCTCAGCGGGCGGGGTAGACTAGGGCGACGATGCACGAGCATCCAGCCCATGCTAACGTTTTACGTGCGGCCGGTCCCAGAATGCCTCGTTGGGTTCAGCCGACGCAAGGGCGGGAAAGGCTGCACGTTTGATGTGCAGCGACCAATCGCCACATCTACCTCAGCAGGAGCAACCGAATGGCCGGATCTGATCGAGCCAACGGCGCACGCCAGCGCATGGCCTACGAGGCGGCGCGGATCATGGCCGAACAGGGACTAGCGGACTTCGACCGGGCCCGCCGCAAGGCCGCCGAGCGCACCGGCATCCTCGACCGTCGAAGCTGGCCATCAAACGACGCCATCCAGGCGGCGTTGATCACCCAGCGGCGGCTTTTCCAGGGCCAGAATTACGCTCGCGATCTCGAGCAGCTGCGGCGCGACGCCATCGAGGCGATGCGCACCTTCCAAGGGTTCTCCCCCCGCCTGATCGGCCCCGTGCTAGACGGCACCGGAGCGGTGGAGCTCGGCATACAGCTCTACTTGTTCGCGGAACGCCCCGAAGAGGTGGTGTTTCGACTCCTCGACCGACAGATTCCCTGGCAGGAACGGGAGCGCGGCTTCCGCTATCGTGGTGGGGAGCGCCGCAACCACCCGGTGTTCCGATTCTTTGCCGGAGAGACACCGGTGGAGCTAATCGTCCTTCCCCGTACCGCGCTGCGCAACCCGCCCCTGGATCCGGTCACCGAGCGGCCAGATCGGGGGGCGGATCTGGCCGCGCTGGAGCGGCTGCTATCCGAGCACGGGGATCTGGACCAGCGCCTGTAACCGTCCCGGGAGTCCCGACCTCAGCGCTGGGAGATGGGCAAGTAGTCCCGCTGGGCTGGACCGTGGTAGATCTGGCGGGGCCGGCCGATCCGGTTGTTCGGATCAGACATCATCTCCATCCAATGCGCGACCCACCCCACGGTACGTGCGATGGCAAACATGACCGTGAACATGTTCCGCGGTATTCCCAGGGCCTGGTAGATGATCCCCGAGTAGAAGTCGACGTTGGGGTAGAGCTTGCGCTCGACGAAATAGTCGTCCGAGAGGGCGATCTCCTCCAGCCGCATGGCCAACTCGAACAAGGGGCTGTTGGCGTCCGCCAGCTCCTCCAGGACCTGGTGGCAGACCTCTCTGATGATCTTGGCACGAGGATCGTAGTTTTTGTAGACGCGATGCCCGAAGCCCATGAGCCTGAAGGGATCGTCCTTGTCCTTGGCCTTCGCCATATATGCCTGCACGTTCTTCACGTCCCCGATCTGCTCCAGCATCTCGAGCACGGCCTCGTTGGCCCCACCGTGGGCCGGGCCCCAGAGGGAGGCGATCCCGGCAGCGATGCAGGCGAATGGATTCGCCCCCGAGCTTCCGGCCAGGCGCACCGTGGAGGTGCTTGCGTTCTGCTCGTGGTCTGCGTGGAGGATGAAGAGCAGGTTCAGGGCCTTCTCGGCGATCAGCCCCGGCTCGTAGTCCTCGCAGGGAGTGGCGAACATCATGTGGAGAAAGTTGGCGGAATAGCGCAGGTCGTTGCGCGGATACATGATGGGCTCGCCGGCGTTGTGCTTGTAAGCCGCGGCAGCGATCGTGGGCAGCTTGGCGATCAACCGGTGGGCAGAGATCTCGCGGTGCTGATAGTCGTGGATGTCCACCGAATCGTGGTAGAAGGCGGAAAGGGAGCCAACCACCCCGCAGAGCATGGCCATGGGGTGTGCGTCGTAGTGAAATCCGTCGAGAAACTTGCGAAGCCGCTCGTTGAGCATGGTGTGCCGCATGATCACGTGCTCGAAGCGCAGCAGCTCTCGCTCATCCGGCAACTCGCCGTAGAGCAGCAGATAGGCCACCTCCAGGAAGCTCGCCTTGGTCGCGAGCTGCTCGATGGGATAGCCTCGATAGAGCAGGATCCCTTGCTCTCCGTCAATGTAGGTGATGGCGCTATGGCATGAGGCGGTGGACATGAAACCGGGGTCGTGGGTGAAGATTCCCGCCTCTTTGTAGAGGGACGAGATATCCACCGCCGCCGGTCCCAGGGTTCCGCGCAACAGGGGATATTGATGGCTCTCCCCGGTGGCACCGTTGGTGATGGTGACGGTCTCTTTCGCCATGGTTTCGCTCCTGGCCGCGGGCTCAGGGGCCTAGGCCCGGCCTGCAGCGGTGAGAGGCTTGTGAGTCTGGACCGATGACATCGGCCACTTCGGCTGCAATGCCGGCCGGTCCCGCAATCGCGCCCCAAGGTTAACCCAGGTGGCGCGATTGCGGCACCCCATTGCCCGTTGCCATCGCAACAACTTAGGCAATATTCATGCCCGGTTAACCCGATGAGATCTCTTTGAGACGTGCGATATCGTCGCGAACCGCGGCGACCGAGCGGTCGAAATCCGCCCGCTCCTGTCGATTCAGGTCGAGCTCCACCACGGACTCGATCCCCTTCTCGCTCAGGATGCAGGGTACCCCCATGGCGATATCCGCTTCACCGTACTCGCCCTCCAGAAGGGCGACACAGGGCAGGAGGCGCCGACGGTTGTGGCTGATCGCGTCCACCATGGTCGCGATGGCCGCCGCGGGCGCGTCGTAAGCGCTGGAATTCTTGCGCAAGGCCAGGATCTCAGCTCCGCCCTTGCGGGTGCGCTCAAGGATCGCCGCGATCCGCTCCTCCGAGATGAAACGCGAAATCGGGATTCCGTTGATGGTGCAGAACCGGGGCACCGGCACCATGGCGTCCCCGTGACCCCCCAGGACCAGCGTCGTGATGTCCAAGGCCGAAAATCCCGTCTCCTGAGCAATGAAGGCGGCCATGCGGGAGGCGTCGAGTACCCCCGCCTGGCCGAAGACCCGGGAACGCCCCCAACCGGTGCGCTGGGCCAGCCGGTACGTCAAGGCATCCACCGGATTGGAGACCACCAGCACCAAGGCGTCCGGTGCATAGCGCAGGATCTGATCCGATACCTCGTCGATGATGCGGACGTTGGCCTCCAGCACGTCCGAGCGGGACATGCCTGGCTTGCGGGGAAAACCGGCGGTCACGATCACCAAATCGGAGTCCCGCAGGATCTGGGGATCGTTGCTGCCGCTGAGGACACAGTCGAACTCGAAGAATGGGGCGGTCTGGAGGATATCCAGGGCCACCCCTTGAGGCACGTCCTCACGCACGTCCAGGAGCGCGATCTCTCTGCACAGCTCCTCCTCCGCCAAGATCTGGGCCGTGGTCTCTCCGACACGCCCGGCTCCGACGATGCTGATTTTCTTCATGGCTCGTCTCCGATTGGTGGTACGCGACCCGGGCCGATCGCCCGAGTCTCTTTCTGATGGGGCGACGCGTCTGCGCGCGCCTGCACCTGCGATTATCGCCCGCGGCTCAGCCGGGACAAGGGGCCGGGTAAGGCGCTCGGGCCTCCCCCGACTGGACGGCGCCACGGAACGCGGCCGGCGGAACCCGGCTCCACGGCCCTGTGTCGAACTGTCTGCGTAATGACTTACCCGGGGGCTCGAAGACCGGGGAGTCCGGACCGCAGGCGACCAGACCGCTCGGGGCGTGAACTCTCGCGTGAGGTTGTATAACGCCTGGACGGCGGCGCTCGGCATGTCCTTGTGGACTCTCGATGCGGGAACGTCCAGGGCACCTCAAAAGATGAAGAGGAACCCGAGCACGTTGTAGATCTGATTCGGGTAATCGTCGTGGCCAGCGGCCATGATCAGGCCGCCCCCTCAGTCCGGCCATCGAGGCTGAAGCCGGGGCCAATTATGGACCCGGCCCCAGCCTGGAACGCCAATGGGGGAAATGGGGAGAAGGGGATTCGCGATCCGAAGGCGGTCCTTCGGCGCCCCGCCCCCATCGGAGGGGCGGCTGGGCGGGTCAGCGGGAGGGGCGCCCCCGCTCACCAAAGGGGGGACGGCGCACCCTGGAGCGACGGCGAAGGGAAATCAGCGGACGCTGCGCGCCTCGACCGGTCAACGGGCGTACTTGCGCCGGAACTTGTCGACGCGACCCGCGGTGTCCACGATCTTCTGCTTGCCCGTGTAGAAGGGGTGGCAGGCGGAGCACACCTCGATGTGCATGTCCTTCCCAAGGGTGGACCGGGTGGTGAACTCGTTCCCGCAGCTGCAGACCACCTTGACCTCGCCGTAGGTGGGGTGGATTCCGTCTTTCATGCTCGACCTCTGCCCTGATGGGGGCCACGTAACCTTTTCAAACGGAACACAGTAGCACTGTCAGCGCTCGCGAACAACCGCGGCGTGTCGGCTATCGGTCGCCAGTCCGAGGCTCTCTCCGGCAGGAACCGCGCCACCAGCTCGTCCACGAAGGCGCGTCCAAGCTCCGTCGGTGCCACCTGCGCGCCATCGAGGCACAGCAGCCCGTCGCTGACCGCCATGGACACCAGGGCCTCCATCCGGAACCAAGGAAGACCGGTGGCCGACTCGAACAGGGACCGCTCGAACCCGCAAGTGAGACGAAAGGCGTTCAGGGCGAACTCGAAGATCAGCTCCCCTTCATCGAGTATCCGCTGACTGCTTACCTGGGCACCGACCGGTGCCGCAAGATAGGCCTTGGGCTGGCGGAGCTTGGCCCGGCGACGAACCCGACCCGTCGCCGAATCGGTGAGCTTGCCATGGGCCCCCGCGCCAATCCCCAGGTAGTCGCCGAAGCGCCAGTAGTTGAGGTTGTGCCGACAACGTCCTCCAGGTCGGGCATAGGCCGAGACCTCGTACTGGTCGTAGCCCGCGGCCGCCAGCAGCGCTCGCCCCTGCGCAGCGATGTCCGCGGCCAGATCCTGGTCCGGAAGCTCGGGCGGATTGGCATGGAAGGGGGTGTTCGGCTCCAGGGTAAGCTGATAGTAGGAAATGTGCTCGGGCCCCAGGTCGATCAGCCTGGACAAGTCCCCCCGCGCCTGGGCCAGGGTCTGGCCGGGAAGGCCGAACATCAGGTCAAGGTTGAGTTTCGCGAAACCGGCCCCGCGGGCGGCGCGGACCGCGGCCCGAGCGGCGGCAGGGTCATGGACGCGGCCCAACCGCCGAAGCCGGGTCGCCGAGAGGCTCTGGACCCCGATGGAGAGTCGGTTCACCCCGGCCCGGCGATAGTCAGCGAAGTTCCCGCTGTCGATCGCCCCCGGGTTGGCCTCCAGGGTGATCTCACACTCGGGGTCGAGACCGGTACGCGCCCGAATACCGTCCAGGAAGGCCCTGATCGAGGTACCGGGAAACAGGCTCGGGGTCCCCCCGCCGATGAAGATGCTGGCGAGCGGTCGGCGCGCGGCGACGTCCAAGAACTCCTCGTCCAGGTCCCGCAAGAGGCGCTGGATATAGGCCGGGTAGGGAGGCTCGGCGGGTACCTGATGGGAGTTGAAGTCGCAGTAGGGGCACTTGCGCACACACCAGGGGGTGTGGACATAGAGCGACAGCGGCGGCGGACGCCCCCGCCAGACCGCGGAGGATTCCCCATCTGCCGGACTCAGGGAGACGCCGAGCCCGGGGCGCCGCTGCGTACCCCCGCTCGGACCCGGACCTCGGCCGGGGGATGGCCCGGGATCGGTCGCCGACACAGCACCCGGTGCCCCCTCATCCCGCCCCTTCAACGCCGCTTGTCCAGGCTCTCCTTCAACAGGGCACCGAAGCTGCCCAGGGCCGGCTGGCCTTCCGAGGTGCCGGGCCGAGCGGCCGCCGGCTCGGCGGGCTCCGCCAGCGCCTCGCCCCCCTTTTCCTGGTCCAGGGTGAGACTGATGCGGCGCCGCTCCATATCCACCCCGAGCACGGACGCCTCCACCCGGTCCCCGACCTTGAGCACCTCGCTCGGGTGGTTGACCCGGCGTCCCGCGCCGAGCTCACTGACATGGACCAGACCGTCGACCCCCGGCTCCAGCTCCACGAAGGCGCCGAAGGGCTGGAGTCGGCTGACCGTACCCTGGACCCGCGTCCCCACCGCGAAGCGCTGGTCGGCATCGCTCCAGGGATCCCGGGCCAGGGCGCGGATGGACAGGGCGATCTTCTCCGCCTGCCGCCCCCCCGTGGCGGGCTCGATGCGCAGCACCGCCACCTCGACCGGCTGGCCCACCCGCAGCACCTCGCTCGGATGCTGGACCCGACCGAAGGCGAGCTCGCTGACATGGATCATGCCCTCGAGACCGCCGATATCGACGAAGGCACCATAGTCCTTGAGGCTGGTCACGGTCCCGCTCAGGACCGCCCCTTCCTTGAGCTGGGCGCGGGTGGCCTCGGCCCGAAGCCGCTGCTCCTCCTCCAGAAGAACGCGGCGCGACACCACCAGGTTGGGACGCCGCCCCCCTTCGAGCTTGGTGATACGGAAGTCGAGCCGCTGGCCGACAAACTCCGCGAGATCCTCCACGAACCGGATGTCCGCTTGAGAGGCGGGGCAGAAGGCCCGCAGCCCCGCGATCTGGACCTCCAGGCCGCCCTTCACCGCACCCGTCACCTGTCCCTGAACCGGCAGCCCCTGGCTATAGGCCTGCCGCACCTCTTCGAGACCATGGTACTTGTGCCCATGCTGACTGCCGAGGAGCAGGGTTCCGCTGTCCGGGTCCGTGCCGGTGACGGCGGCCTCCACGGTGTCGCCCACCGCCAGGGTCAGCTCACCCTCGGCATCGCGGAGGGCGGCGACCTCCAGCCGCCCCTCGGTCTTGCCCCCAAGGTCTACGAAGGCATAGTCCTCCGCGATGGAGACCAGGGTGCCCCGCACCCGCTCTCCTACCTTCGGCCCCCCCGGGCCCGTACCAGGGTGCGCGCGGTCATACTGCTTGAGTAGATCTT
>Ga0316577_10000424_pt1 | contig 16369 bp, 11 predicted proteins | sample S5NA_FD_203073 | JGI IMG/M metagenome (GOLD analysis project Ga0316577, IMG submission 203073) | Rhizosphere microbial communities from salt marsh grasses in Alabama, United States - S5-7_050615r2r1 | ecosystem: Host-associated > Plants > Roots > Rhizosphere | place: USA: Alabama | collected... | reverse complement strand
CTCGCGGTGAAGGGAGTGAAGACCCGGGCGGAGCTCGGCGAGCTCTCGCTGCGGCCGCGCGGGGGAAGCGTGCGGGCGGTGTTCGTGCCGCTGGCCACGCTCCAGGGGACGTTGGGCCAGCCGTACCGGGCGAACGCCCTGCTCGTCTCGGCCGGGGAAGACGACGTCGCCCCGGGAGACCTCGAGGCCGCCCTCTCCGGGGTGGTGGCGCTCGAGGACCTGGGCCTGCGGCTGCGTGTGCTGCCCGAGGCGGGCGCGTTGCAGCTCGAGACCACGAGCGCCCTCGTGGACGACGCCCTGGCCGAGACCGCCACCGCGGTGGCGAGGGACCAGGGGCTGCGGGCGAGCGAGGTCTTCGTCTACCTCGCCAATACGATCCGCGTCGGGACACGCGAGGTCCCGTACTCTCTCGTCGCCGCTCTCGATCCCGAGACGCTTCGCGGCCTCACCGGCGGGGACATCGACACCGACGGCGAGCTTCCGCCCATCGTCCTGAACGACTGGGCCGCGTCCGACCTCCGCGCCACGCTGGGGGCGCGGGTCACCCTCGACTACTTCCTCTGGGAGGAGGAGGGCCGACTCACGACCGGGACCACCGCCTTCGAGCTCGCCGCGGTCACCCCCGTGAGCGGGATCGCCGCGGATCGTGATCTCGTCCCTGATTACCCCGGGATCACCGAGTCGTCGCACCTGTCCGACTGGGATCCTCCGTTCCCGGTGGACCTGGACCGGATCCGGCCCCGTGACGAGGCCTGGTGGGATCGCCACCGGACGACACCCAAGGCCTTCGTGCCCCTCGCGGTCGGGCAGCGCCTCTGGGGCCACCGCCTCGGACGGCTCACCTCCCTGCGACTCGTCCCCGGCGAAGGAGTCCCGCTCGACGAGGCGCACCGGAGATACGCCGAGGCCCTGCGTGCGCAGCTGAGCGCCGGAATCGCCGGTCCCGACTCCGGATCGCATCGCCTCGTCGTCACGCCGGTGCGCCAGGCCGCGCTCGCGGCGGCCCGCGGCTCGACCGACTTCGGTGAGTACTTCGTCTACTTCAGCTTCTTCCTCGTCGTGTCCGGGCTGATGCTGGCCGGGCTCTTCTTCCGTCTCGGCCTCGAGCAGCGGCTACGCGAGGTCGGCCTGCTCGAGGCGCTCGGGTTCTCTGCGGCCCGCCTGCGGCGTCAGTACCTCGGCGAGGGTCTCGTGCTCTCGTCGCTCGGGGGGCTCGTCGGGACCCTGGCCGCCGCCGGGTACGCGGCGCTCGTTTTGTGGGGGCTGCGCGCCACCTGGTCGGAGGACCTGGGTGCGCGCGATCTCCGCCTCCACCTCGGCCTGATGTCACCGCTGCTCGGCGCGCTGGGGGCGACGCTGGCGTCGGTGGGCTCCGTGGCCTGGACCCTGCGGAGGCTGCGGCAGCTCTCGCCGCGGACGCTGCTGGCCGGGTCGCTCGCGCCCTGGGTGAGCCCACGCGTGTTCGGGCGGGCCCTCGTTCCCGCCGTGCTCGTCGTCGCCGCTCTCGGGCTGGTCGCGGCGTCCGCCACCGGGGCGGTGTCCCCCACCGGGGGATTCTTCGGGGCGGGCGGCCTGCTGCTGGTGGCGGCCCTCGTCCTCGCCCGCCGGTTCGTGGCCGGGCGTCCCCGCAAGGCCGCGGCCATCGGGGGCCTGGGCGCCCTGGGGTTCCGGGGCGTGTCCTTTCGTCCGGGTCGCAGCGTCCTCTGCATCGCGCTGGTGGCCGCCGCCACCTTCGTGATCGTGTCCGTGGGTTCGTTCCGTCGCGACGGCCCGATCGACGTCTCCGACCCGAAGGGCGAGAGCGGCGGCTACCGGTTGATGGCCTGGTCGCTCGTGCCGCTGCACCACGATCCCTCGACCACGGAGGGCCGGGCCGCCCTCGGTCTCGAGGACTCCGATCTCCAGGGCGCGGCGATCACCCGCTTCCGCGCCCGTCGGGCCGACGACACGAGCTGCCTGAACCTCTACCAGCCGCGCGAGCCCACGGTGCTCGCCCCCGCCTCGGCGTTCCTCGAGGAGGGGCGCTTCCGCTTCCAGTCGTCGCTCGCCGAGACGCCGGAGGAGCGCACCAACCCCTGGCTCCTGCTCCGGCGGGACCGCGACGCGGAAGGAGCCATCCCGGTCGTCGCCGACGCGGGCTCGCTCACCTACATCCTTCACCGCAAGCTGGGCGACGTCATGGCGATCGGCGACACCGGGGTCCGGGTGAGGTTCGTGGGCGCGCTCGCGCCCGGGCTGCTCCAGGGGCAGATCCTCATGGGCGAGCAGCACTTCCTCGAGGCGTTCCCCGAGGAGAGCGGCTACCGGTTCTTCCTGGTGGACGTGCCGGGGGCGCGCGCGGCCGCGCTGACCGAGGTGCTCGAGGGGCGGCTGAGCGACTTCGGCCTCGACGTGAGCGCGACCGCGGGGCAGCTTCACGACTTCCACCGCATCGAGAACACGTACATCGCCACGTTCCAGGCCCTCGGGGCCCTGGGCCTTCTCCTGGGAACGGTCGGCCTGGCCAGCGTCCTCGCCCGCAACGCCCTCGAGCAGCGGGGCCAGCTCGCCCTCCTCCGCGCCGTCGGCTACCGGCGGGACCACGTCACGCGGATGATCCTCTCGGAGAACGCCGCGCTCGTCGGCCTCGGCTTCCTGGCCGGGGCGATCCCGGCGCTCGTGGCCATCGCCCCGGTCCTGCAGGCCCGCCAGGGCACCCTGCCGCTCGGTCTCCTGGGCGCGCTGCTCATAGCCCTGGCCGTCACCGGCCTGCTCGTGTCGTGGCTGGCCGTCTCGTTCATTCAGCGACTCCCCCTCGTGGAGTCGCTCCGTGCCGAGTAGGAGGTCCTGCCCGTGAGAGTCGCTTTCACCGTTCTCGCCGCACTGATGGCCGTGGGGCTGGAGGCCGGGGACTGGCCCCAGTGGCGGGGCCCGGAGCGCAACGGCCGCGCGACGGGGCTGGAGGCGCGAGCCGACTGGCCCCCGTCTCTCACCCCGGCCTGGACGGTCTCGGTCGGGGAGGGCCACGCCTCGCCGGTCGTCGTGGGAGACCGCGTCTTCGTCTTCTCCCGCGAAGGCGGAGACGAGATCGTCCGGAGCCTGGAGCTCGCCACCGGCACGACCGTGTGGCGCCAGTCCTACCCCGCCCCCTACACCATGAACCGGGCGGCACAGAGGCACGGCAAGGGCCCCAAGGGGACGCCGGTCGTCGCGGACGGGCGGGTCTGCACGCTCGGCATCAGCGGGATCCTCTCCTGCTTCGCCACCGGCGATGGGCGCCTCCTCTGGCGAAAGGAGTTCGGCTCGGAGTTCTCCGGCACCTCACCGCTCTACGGGACCGCGATGTCGCCGGTCGTGGACGGTGGGCACCTGATTGCCCACGTCGGCGGACCGGGCGATGGGGCCCTCACTGCGTTCGACGCGGAGACCGGCGACGTGGTCTGGGCCTGGACCGGCGACGGGCCGGGCTACGCGTCCCCGGTGGTCGCGGAGATGGGGGGTGTGCGCCAGGTCGTCACGTTCAGCGAGTCGTTTCTCGTCGGCGTCGCCGCCGACGACGGGACGCTGCTCTGGAAGCTGCCCTTCACCACGTCATATGTCCAGAACGCGGTCACCCCGATCGTTCAGGGCGACACCATCATCTACTCCGGTCTCGATCATCCGCTGCGGGCCCTCCGGGTGGTGAAGGGCGCCGCGGGATGGACCACCGAGCCGGTCTGGGAGAACGACGAGGTGGCGGCCTACATGAGTACTCCGGTGCTGGTGGACGGGAGGGTCTACGGGCTGTCGCAACGGAAGCGGGGCCAGTTCTTCGCCCTCGACGCGGCCACCGGGAAGACGATCTGGCTCTCCGACGGGCGGCGGGGAGACAACGCGGCCGTCATCGCCGGAGGCGGGATGCTCTTCCTGCTCACGACCGGGTCGGAGCTGATCGTGGCCCCGCTGGCGGAGGAGGCGTTCACCCCGACGCGGACCTGGCGGGTGGCGGACACGCCGACCTGGGCGCACCCGGTCATTCTGGACGACGGCGTGCTGATCAAGGATCTCGAGACGCTGGCGTTGCTGCGATTCGAGCGGGAGGCGGGTGCGGACGCACCCCGAAGACGGTCGCCCACCGGGGCCGTCACCAGCTCGACGGGGCGTAGTCCTTGAGGAACTTCCCGTGGACGTGCTGGCCCGTTCGGAGGCCGCACAGAAACGGGTCGAGCACCCGTGCCGCGCCGTCCACGATGTCGAGCGGAGGCTGGAAGCCCAGCTCGTCGCGCTTGCGGGCGGCGTGGACGAAGGGGTCCTCGTCGGTGATCCAGCCGGTGTCCACCGCGTTCATGTGAATCCCGTCCCGCACGTAGTCGCGGGCGGAGGTGAGCGTGAGCATGTTGAGGGCGGCCTTGGCCATGTTCGTGTGGGGGTGACGGTCGGTCTTGGTCCCGCGGGAGAAGACTCCCTCCATGGCCGAGACGTTCACCACGTGCTTCTCGCGACCCGGGGTGCGCAGCATCAACGGCTTCAGACGGGCGCAGAGGATGAACGGGGCCACCGCGTTCACGAGGTGCACCTCGATCATCTCGGGGGTGGACACCTCGGCGAGGGCGAGCCGCCACGAGTTGACCGCGCGCAGGTCGACCTGCTGGAGATCGGCGTCGAGCATCCCGCTGGGAAAGAGGTCCTCGCGGCGCGCATCCTCGTCGAAGGCGAAGCGGACCTGCGACAGTCGGGCCGAGTGACGCAGCCCGAGGCCGGCCCCGCCCCCGCCCCAGGCCACCAGACCACCGAAGCGATCGGGCACGGCGCCGGTCTGCGGGGCGGAGGCACCCTCGAGGAGACGAACGCTCTCGTGGTGCGACCCGACGATCGGCTGCAGCTCCGCGGGCAGGGCCTCGATCGGGCGCTCCTCGAAGTCGAGCAGGTGCTCGTAGAAGCCCGGCGGGCGGCGCACGGTCTGGCAGGCGTTGTTGACGAGCAGGTCGAGCCGTTCGAGCTGGCGCCGGATCTGGTTGCAGAAGATCTCGACGCTCGGTGCGTGACGCAGGTCGAGGCCGTGGACCCGGAGCCTCTCGCTCCACTCGGCGAAGTCGGGCTCGGTAGCGTAGCGCCGGGCGGCGTCGTGGGGGAACCTCGTCGTGGCCACCACGGTCGCGCCCGCCCGCAGGAGCTTCAGGGCGGCCTGGTAGCCGATCTTGACCCGAGCCCCGGTGACGAGGGCCACGCGACCCTCGAGGTCGGCGGTCTGGAAGCGCTTCTCGTAGTTGAGGTCCGCGCACCCGGGGCACATCGCGTCGTAGAAGAAGTGCACGCGCCGGTACTCGGCCTTGCAGACGTAGCACGACCTCGGGTTCAGGACCTCGCGCGGGGGCTGCCGCACTTGCGTCTTCGCCGTCAACCGGCGCGGGGGCGGGACGAAGACCTCGGACTCGCGGGCCTCCCTGATTTCCGTCCGCGCGAGGAGGGCCCGGTCGCGGGCCTCGATCCGGCGTCGCCGCGCCGCCCGCAAGGCCTTCACCAGGCGCCGCTTCTGCTCGGTGTCGGGGTGAACCGCGCGCCCGGCCGCGGTGAGGAGGCGGGTGCGCTCCTCGATCGGCAGCTGGGCCAGGAGCGAGCGATCGCTCACGACCCCCTCGAGCACCTCCCGGGCGCGGCGCAGGTCCGCCACCCCCAGGGCACGGCGCGGGAGGGCGTAGGCGGTCGGTCCTCCGTCCTTGGCCATCCGCACAGTGTAGTCGCGCGGCGGCGAAGCCGCCAGCCGGTGACCGGATGGTAGTCTCTTTGTAGTACTCGGGAGCGCTGTTCAGCGCTGCGTTCCCGGAGTGGTCTTGATTGAGGACATGAGCTCGAACCACCGGCGATCACGGGGCGCGGTGCGATGACGTCGGACCCGCCGGACTGGCCGGACATCGAGGAGACCGGCGACTCCTGGGAGCCGCCCCGCCCCGCCCTCGGCGGGCCCGGTCAGCTCATCGCCGCCGTCGTTGCCGCGATCGCGGTAGCCGTGGCGCTCGTCGGCGTCGTGGCCGTGCTGTCCTGGCTCTTTCGCTGAGTCACGCGTGCCAGACTCGCTCTCCTCCAGGGAGCCGCTCCCGGGCGCGCCAGGGGGTCGAGGAGCGGGGCGTGGAGCACCCTTGCTGCAACGACCGGGCAGCTATTCCTCCGGACCGGTGAGGCACTTTGCTGCATCGGGACGGGCGGGAGCTGAGCTCCCCCTAGAGGTAGCGTCCCACCGCCATCGTGATGATGGTGATGCCGAGCAGCCGGACCACCCAGCGCCCGCTCTTCCGCATGCGGACGCGGAGGCGGCTGATCTCCTCCTGCAGGGTCGCCTGCTTCTCGGCCGGCGCCTGGGCGAGCTCCGCGCCGAGGGCGCCGATCCGCAGCGCCGAGGGCCGGAGGAGACTCACGCCGACGAAGAAGGCAACGAGGGCCGTGATTCCACCGAGGGCGTACGTCAGCTCGGCGACCGACGCGCCCGGTCCGGGGTGCGCACGCCCGAAGTCGCGCCAGTACAACCCGAACCCGGAGAGAAGCGTCAGTGTCGCGACCATTGGCACCACCTCGAGATAGTGGTGCTTCCGCAGGGCCTGCATCACCTTCGCCCCGTCCGGGCCCGCGTCACGCACCGCTGGCTCGAGGAAGTGCACGACGAAGAGGATGGCGCCGGCCCAGAAGACACCGCCCCCCACGTGCACCACGCGCAGCAGGAGCAGAAAAGGGTCCATTGGATCGACCGCAGTCTACCTCACGAGCCGGCCCCGGGTCGCGGCTGCGCCGGGGGGCGCACGATAGCGGGCTGCTTCCTCGCGAGCGCGCCACGTCGGCGTGCTCGTGGCCGGACTCGCGCCGCCGGCGCTCGCGAATGCCGGCTCAAGGATGCCGTCGGGGGAACCGGGGACTACGGTGTGCGCCCTTGCACGTGGCGCCCTAGTCGCCTAGACTCCCGCCAGACACCTCTCCAAGATCCACGGCAGCCGTCGACGCTGCGCGAATGACAGGCACCTGACGTCAAGAAGGCGTCGGTGCGACGGGTAGTGGTGTGCCTGCTTCGTCCCGAACCGGGCTCGCGGGCCAGTCCGGACGAAAAGGCCCGTAACAACCCGACGCGAATGCCTCTCTGCCCAGCAAGAGGAAGCAGTGCGTGACGATCCCCCAGGGGAGAAGGAGGTCCCATGAAGAGGATAATCCTGGTGGCCGCGTGTGCCGCCACGATGCTGATGCCGGCGTGCGGGGGCGACAGTGGCTCCAGTCCGTCACCGGCGCCCACGCCCACGCCCGTCCCGTCGGCGACCATCACGTCGGTGGGAGCCGGTGCGGTCGTCGTGCACCCGAGTGCCGATCCGGCGTGGACCGTTAGCCTCTACGTCCCGATTCGCATTCAGGAGACGAGCGGAGGCACGGCGACGTGGAACTACGCGCGCATGTCGCTGTGGCGCAATGGCGTCGAGGTCGAGCGCGGTGAGATCGGGGCGGACATCATCGCCTCGCCACCGTCGTGGGCCGACATTCAGGCGCGGCAGAACGAGACCTACGCCATGGTCTTCGGTTTCAACAGCGACGACTTCGATCTGGTCACCCTGACACTGGGGTTCAGCGACAAGAGGGACGGCCGGCAGTTCCAGGTCAACGTGCCCGGCGAGACGTTCGACGGTGTCAACGTCTCCCTGGAACCTCTCAGCCGGCCGACGCAGAGCGTCCATCGTCTGGAATAGCCTCTCGACCCCCGCGGGGTTGACCCCCGCGGGGGCGGGTCGTTGGCGGTTCCTTCCGGAAAAGGCTCAGTCGCGGGCGATCGCGGCCGTGCGTTTCGCGTCGCGCAGGTCGTAGCAATAGAGGCTGTCCTGCTCGCGGACGTAGAGCCGTCCGTCGGCGATCGCGAGGTGAGGCCAGCTCGGGCCGGCCACGTCGGGGATCTCGAAGCTTCCCTTCTCCACGTAGGCGCCGGGGCTCGCCTCGATCAGGATCATCACGCCGTTCTGGTACCGGTAGTAGATCCGCCCGTCGGCGTAGAGGACGTTGGCGGAGTCGGTTCCCTTGTTGCGGATGTCTCCTCCCCAGGCCACCTTCCCAGTCTCGAGCTCCACGCAGATGGGGAAGCCCTTGTTGTGCCCGTGGCCGGCGTAGAGGTGGTCGCCCACGAGGACGAGGCCGCCGTGGTGGTTCTGGAGCGTCTTGGCGTCGAGGAAGTAGCGCTCCCGCGCCCTCACCCCGTCGCCGGAGCGCTCCAGCTCCAGCAGCACCGACCCGGTCTGGTAGCCGGTCGACGCGAACACCAGGTCGTCCTCGACGATGGGCGTCGGCACGTTCGCCACCCCGTTGGCGACCCGGTTGTACCCCCAGAGGAACTTCCCGTCGGAGGCGCGGATCCCCACCAGGCCGCGGCCCATGAGCTGGACGTACTGCTTCACGCCGGCCCCGTGCGAGACGACGACGCTCGAGTAGCCGGCGCCGTCCTTGCCCTCGGGCCCGAGGTCGGGGATGGCGGCCCGCCAGATCTCCTTCCCGGTGGCCTTGTCGACGGCCACGAGGGCCGCGTCCCTGGCCCCGGGGGTGAAGATGAGCCGGTCGCCGTCGACGAGCGGCGACTCGCTCCATGCCCACCGCGACATCATCCGCCCGCCGAAGTCGCGGGCCAGGTTCCGACGCCAGATCTCCTTCCCGGTGGCCGCGTCCAGGCACACGAGGTCGCCGTCGGTGCCCAGAGCGTAGACCCGTCCCTCATCGACGACCGGGTTGCCCCGTGGTCCGCCACCCTTGCTCTCGTCGAAGGTGGGGCCCAGCTTGGCGTGCCACAGCATCCGTCCCCCGTTCCGGTCCAGGGCGAGGACCCGCTGCTCCCCGTCCTTGTCGCCGGTCGCGAAGATCCGGTCGCCCACCACCGCGACGCTGGAGTACCCGGTGCCGATCCCGGAGGCCTTCCAGGCCAGGGGCGGCCCGCCCGGGCCCCACTCCTGAAGGAGCCCGGTTTCGGTGGACACGCCGTCCCGGTTGGGCCCGCGCCAGTCGGGCCAGTCCCCGGCGAGAGCGGGAGCGGCCGCGATCAGGGTCGCGAACACGGCAGGCGTGACGGCGGCCAGGCGGCGGGTGAGAGCAGCCATGGAACACTCCTTGGAATCGGGTGAATCCGCGTATTGTGCGTCATCGGGCGAGCCCTGAGAGGCGCAGCTGCCCGCGCGGCCCCACTCGAAACATCTTTTGACAGGGCGGCCGGCCACCGGCCCGACGGAACCCTTCAGCGCCGGCCGAGGCAGTACAGCTGGCCGTCGACGCTCCCGATCACCAGGCGGCCGCGAGCGAGGGCCGGCGACGCGGTGATGGCCGAGCCGGTGTCGAAGTCGGCGGCGAGCGTCCCCGTCTCGAGGTCGAGCACGTAGAGCCGCCCGTCGCCCGAGCCCACGTAGACCCGTCCGCCGGCGACGGCCGGGGAGGAGTCGATCCGGGCGCGCGTGGCGAACGACCAGAGCTCTTCTCCGGTGGTGGCGGAGAGCGCGTGCACGAGGCGATCACGCCCTCCCAGAACGACCTTTCCGCCCCCGAGGGCGGCCGAGGAGTAGAACGGAAAGTGCCGGGTCTCGTGCTCGTAGCGCCAGACGATCCGTCGCTCCTCCAGATCGACGCCGAGGACCTCGTTCTCGAACGTGCCGTAGTAGGCGCGGCCGGCATCGAGAGCCGGCGAGGCGCCGGTGTATCCGCCGGAGGAGACCGAGAAGACCTGGGTCCCGTCCGCGATGCGCAGGGCCCTCAGCTCCCCGTCGCACCCCGAAACATAGGTGAGACCGCCGTCCACCGCGGCGGTGCAGTGCACGGGGCCTTCGGTCTCGAAGCTCCAGAGCCGGGCACCGGTCTTCGCGTCGAGGGCGTAGAGCAGCTGATCGTAGGACCCGATCAGCAGCCGCCCCCCGACGACCACCGGCGAGGCCCGGATCTCGGAGTCGGCCTCAAAGGTCCAGGCCGGCTTTCCGTCCTCGATCCGCACCGCGTGGACGACGCCGTCCAGGTCGCCGACGGACACGATCCCGTCCGCGACACACGGCGACGATTCACCGATCTCGGACCCGGTGGCGTAGGTCCAGCGCGGGGCGCCCGTCTCGAGATCGAGAGTCAGCAACTGGCCGGACACGGTGCCGACATAGACCGTGCCGCCCACGATCGCCGCCGAGGACTCGATCCCCTCTTCGCCGGCATCGTGGGTCCAAAGGACGTCGAGGGACGGCGGGGGCGAGGCGCTCACCCCGGTGAGCCGGGGACCACCCCGGAACTGGGGCCAGTCGTCCGCCGCCGGACCGGCCTCGGCGCCCCCGGCGCGCGGCGCGCCCCAGGCGAGGGACACCGTGGTTGTCGCCGCCGCCTTCAGGAAGCTCCGTCGGGAAACGTTGTCTCGTGTCTTCACGTGGCCCCCGGAACGAGCGATGGGTCAACGAGCGTGGGTCGCAATGCTAATTTGACCACACACCCGGTTCGACGTGACACCGCGCGGCGCGCCGGTGTCGGTTGCACCCCGGCCAGGTCATTTGCGTCCTGTTGTCGGTATGATCTCGCTCCATGAGCGCCCTCATCTTCGTCGGTGTGCTGGCGGCGGCGGTCCCGCAGGCGGCCGACACGGCAAGTCCAATCGCACGTCCCATCACCGTCCAGGACTACTTCGCACTCAGGGACATCGCAGACCCGCGGATCAGCCCCGACGGCGAGTGGGTGGCCTACACGTTGACGACCCAGGACCTCGCGAACGACACCCGGGAGACGCGACTCTGGCGGGTCCCGCTGCGCGGCGGGGAGTCCGTGGCGATGACCGCACCGGGCCACTCCGTGAGCGAGCCGCGGTGGAGCCCCGGCGGACGCTACCTCTCCTTCCTCTCCGAGCTCACCACCGGAGACGAGAAGGTCCAGGGCTACGGGACGAGCCAGGTGTGGGCGCTCGATCGGCGCGGGGGGGAAGCGCATCGGCTCACCGCCGTCGGGCAGGGAGTGGAGGCCTACGAATGGGGGCCAGAAGGGCGTCGCCTCGTCCTCGTCGTTCAGGATCCGAAAGCTGAGACGAAGAAGGGCGAGGAGAAGGCGGGCCCCTGGGTCGTCGACCGGCTCCAGTTCAAGGAAGACGGCGTCGGCTATCTCGACCGGCGACGCACGCACCTCCATGTCCTGGACCTGGAAACGGACAAGACGGTTCAGGTCACGTCTGGCGACTATGACGATTCCGAACCCGCCTGGTCCCCCGACGGCCGATGGATTGCCTTCGTCAGCAACCGAACCGACGAGCCGGACTCCAACTACAACACCGACCTCTGGAAGGTGTCGGCTCCCGCCGCCGGGTCGAAGCCCCATGACCCAACCGGAGTGGTCACGGCACCCGTCCGGATCACGGCCGGCCTCGGTGCCGACAGCCGGCCGGTCTGGCACCCCGACGCGACGTACCTCGCCTACTCGACCACGTCCCGGCCCGAGCTCGGCGACTATGCGCAGACCCACGTGGCGGTCGTCGATGCCGGCGGTGGCACCGCGCGGTTGCTTTCAGAGGGGCTCGACCGCAACGCGTGGAACCCCCGCTTCTCCCCCGACGGAAGCCGGCTCTACTTCGAGCTCGAGGATCACGGCGCGGTGCATCTCGCGGCGGTGCCCTGTGCCGGGGGCCGGGTCGAGCGAATCGTCGGCGGCCACCGACTCGTGAAGGCGACGGCCGTCGCTCCGAACGGCACCCTGGTCGTCCTGGTGGACGAGCCCCATCTTCCCGGGGATCTCTTTGCCCTGGATGCGCCGACCACCACGGACCCGGCGGGCGGGCCGGGCGGCGCGCAGTTGCGGCGGCTCACCCGGGTCAACGCGGCGCTGCTCGCACAGCTCGATCTCGCCCCGGTCGAGAAAGTCCGGGCCACGAGCACCGATGGGACCGAGGTCGAGTGGTTCCTCTACCTGCCCCCGAATCGCCCTCCGGGCGAGCGGCATCCGACGCTTCTCTGGCTCCACGGCGGCCCGATGGACCAGCACGGCTACGGTTTCGACTTCAGGGGACAGCTCTTCGCCGCCCACGGCTACGTGGTCGTCATGCCCAACCCGCGCGGCTCGACCGGCTATGGTCAGGACTTCACGCTGGGGATCTGGCGCGACTGGGGCCACCTCGACACGATGGACGTCCTCGCCACCGTCGACCACGCGGTGGAGCTCGGCTACGCCGACCCCGACCGGCTGGGGGTGGGCGGTTGGTCCTACGGGGGCATCCTCACGAACTACGTGATCACCTCGACCGACCGGTTCAAGGCCGCCATCTCCGGGGCGGCGGGAGGCCTCTGGGTCGCCCACTACGGACACGACATCTACCAGCGCTGGTACGAGACCGAGCTGGGCCTCCCCTGGGAGAATCGCGACCTCTGGGAGCGGTTGTCCCCGTGGAACAAGGTCCAGAGGATCACGACGCCGACGATGTGGATCGGCGGCGAGAAGGACTGGAACATGCCCATCCTCGGCTCCGAGCACATGTACATCGCCGCCAGGCGCCTCGGGCGCGAGGCGCTGCTGGTGGTCTACCCCGGCGAGGACCACAGCATCGACGAGCCCACGCACGTCGAGGACCTGTACGAACGCTACCTCGCCTGGTTCGACCGCTACTTGAAGTAGGGCCTCCGCCTCAGTGCAGCTCCAGCTCGTCCCGCGGGGGGAGCTCGGGGAAGGGCGCGTGGGGCTCCCGCTGGTACCAGAACGCCACCGACGCGATGTCGTCCTGGAGCGGGAGGTAGCGTCCGCCGGACTGCCACCCGAGGGACTGGATCGTGACCCGCAGGTCCTTCTCGAACCGCACCGGGTCGGTGATGTGCCAGCGGTACAGGCTGAAGCGCTGCTGGGATTCATAGAGGCCGTCGGGTCGGATGACGAGGGGCATCCCGGAATAGGGTGAGGAGTACTCCTGGTACCGGTTGGTCTTCTGGTTCTCGAACCCGTACGACCCTCCGAAATAGTCCTCGGTCCCGGTGCCGCAGATCGTGGGGAAGCGGTCGTCGCCGTCGAGGAAGAACTTGATCTCTCCCTCGCCCCACCAGCCATTGGAGCGGGTTCCCCACAGCACGTACGTCCCCACGTAGTGGCCCCAGCCCCGCACTCCGTCGAGGAGGACGTGGTCTTGTTTGAACGGGAGCGGGTTGGACCGCCGGAACTGCGCGTGCAGGTACGCCGCGTCGTCCGGGATGTCGGTCAGGGTGTAGTTGATCTGGTAATAGACCGACCGCTCCTCGTCGTCCAGGTTCTCCATGGTCACCCGGCACGAGCGGCGGAACGGCATGATCCAGTAGGAGTTCAAAGCGCTTCCCGGGTTCACCGCCACCGGCAGCGAGTTGATCTGGGCGTAGTGCCCGGACACGGACGCGAAGAAGTCCCCCACCGGCACCTCGATCGAAGGGGTCTTCTCGCCGTCCCAATAGAAGCGGATCACCCAGAAACGCCAGTTGCCTGCCGGGGTCATCCAGATCTGCTGGATGGCCCCCGGTCCCTCGATCTCGGCGAGGGTGAACGTCTCCTTCGGCTTGACGACCACGTAGGGCGAGACCTTCCACCCCTGGCCCAGATCCCGCGCCGCACGGGACGCTGCGCCGTCGGTCGACATCCCGCCTTTGCCCTTCTCACCGGTGAAGTTCTCGGGGCTGATGGAGCGGGATTGCGCATGCGAGAGCCGCACAAGATCGCCGAGGTTCGAGGTCAGCCCGTCGAACCCGCTCCCCTCCCCGGAGTCGGCTGCGCCGGCACCCATCCCGAACAGGCTCGCGGCGATGGCCACGCCGATCATGTGTCTCTTCATCTTCGTCTCCTTGCCTCGATCAGGGTTCGCGCTGCGGCTATCGTGCCTGACGCCTAGCCGAGGAGTCCGCTGAGGCCCTCAGGGCTCCTCCTCCGTCCGCGCGGGAGTATATTCCCTGCGTCCAGCAAAGGGCTCGTCGCCCCCGGAGCTGGGATCGGAGGCGGAGATGAAGATCACGAACGTCGAGGGTCTCTACCTGCGGCTCCCCGAGATCCAGGCCCGCACGGACAGCTCCCAGGACGCGCTGATCGTCCGTATCTCGACCGATGCCGCCATCACCGGCTGGGGCGAGGTCGACGCCTCCCCCCACGTGGTGAAGGCCATCATCGACGCCCCACCCTCACACACGCTGGTGAACGGGCTACGGCACCTCCTGGTGGGCGAGGACCCCCTGGACACGGACCGGCTGTGGGGCCGGATGTACGAGGGCACGCTCTACTACGGGCGGGAGGGCGTGGTGATCCAGGCGATGGCCGGCGTCGATCTCGCGCTGTGGGACATCAAGGGCAAGGCCCTCGGCGAGCCCGTCTACAAGCTGCTGAACGGGGGCTACCGGACCTCGGTGAGGGCCTACGCCTCGAACATGTTTCAATCCACCCCGGGGGCGACGGCGGAGCGGGCGCGGGCGGCCCGGGACGCGGGCTACACCGCGGTGAAGTTCGGATGGGAGCCCTTCGGCGAGGATCCGGAGCAGGACTGCGCGTTTCTCGAGGCGATCCGGCGCGAGATCGGTGAGGACATGGAGCTCATGCTCGACGTGGGTCACGCCTGGGATGCCCACACGACCCTCGAGCGGGCCCGGCTGTTCGAGCCCTACGACCTCTTCTGGATCGAAGAGCCGCTTCATCCCGACGACCTCGACGGCTACGCGGTGGTGTCCCGCGAGTGCGAGATCCCGATCGCCGCCGGAGAGGAGGAGTGCACCGTGACCGGTTTCAATCGACTCATGGAGATCGGCCGTGTCGACGTGGTGCAGGTGGACCCGAGCCGGGTCGGTCTGACCCAGGCGATGACCATCGCGATGCTCGCCCAGAGCAGCGGCATCCCGGTCGTGAACCACACCTTCACGACGGACATCAACGTGGCCGCCTCGCTGCACCTCCTGGCGAGCGTGCCGAACGCCTTCCTCATGGAGTACTGCGCGGAGCCGAGCGAGATCAGCCGCTCGCTCGCCCGGAATCCAATCGTCATCGTCGACGGCCACGCCCGGGTCCCGGAGGAGCCGGGTCTGGGGGTGGAGCCGGACCCCGCGGTGATCGAGAAGTACCTCGTGCGCCCCTGAGCGCCCCCGCTCGGGCGCCCGCCGTGTCGCCCGACCCTCACGTATCTCTTCTTCCAGCCTCCATTCAATTCATTGAATGGAGTGAGGATGGCTGACCGACCCCAGACGTCCTCACCTCCGCCCTCCACGGCGGGGAACCGTCCTCGGTAGAGGACGCCTCGCACGGCCGACCCCCTGGATTCACGGGTTTTTGCGTCGGCATGAGAAGTGCTTGTCCTTCGTCTGTTCGGCGAGTCGGGCCCGACAGCCTGGACAGTGTGGAGGAGACCATGAGCTCTTTGATGAGAGTCGTTTTTGCGGTCGCCCTCGCCTCTTCCGGAGCAGCGAGCACGGCGTGGGCGAACGCGGTCGTGATCGTCGCGGAGGGTGCCGACTTCGAGCCGGAATCACTCGGGACGGTGAGATCCATTGCCGCCACGGAACTACGCGCGCGGGGTGTGCCGGTCATCGAGGACGGCCGCCTCGAAGGCGTGCATCCCCTCGGCCCCGAAACCCTGAGCCTCACCGAGGACCTTGGGGCCGACCGCCTCTTTATCTTCCGTCTCGGCCGTCTTCAGAAGAAGGTCGTGATGTCACTCGAGGAGATCCAGCCGCCGAGCCAGACGCCCGTTCACGTGGCCCGGCTCACCGCGAGCAGCCTCGACGAGTCCGACATCGTCGTTCCCCGGCTCGTGCGCTCGGTTCTCGAAAGGGCGCCGGTCGAGGAAGGTCAGCGCATCGCCACCATGACCGACCAGGAGACCGTGCCCTTCAAGAAGAAGCCGGGCGAAGGCCTGTTCATCCTCGGGGTGGGCCTCTCGCCCCTGGGCGGGTCGATCGGGTGGAGCTACGAGGCACAGTACTGGCGCCTCGGCGTTCTGTTCCAGGGAGCGGAGAACGACCCGAGCTTCTTCGGTGTGGAAGGGGCCTGGATCCCGCTCGATACGAACATCTCGCCCTACGTGAGCGCGGCGCTCGGCGTCGTGGGTGCGGCTCACGACGGCGACGGAACGGCACTGGGAACGAAGCTCGAGGTGGGGGCGGAGTTCTTCCGTCTGCACGGGGTGCGCCTGTTCGCGGGGGCGAGTGTGGTCATCCCCTTCGAGGACCTGGCCTTCACCGATTCCGCGAGCTTCGGTGCATTCGTGAGGGTCGGCTTCTGATATGGAGCGACCGGTCAAGTAGTCAACTTGGGTGACTCTTCATGGGGGGTGGCGAGCGCGGTGCTCGCTGCCCCCTTTGTCTTGTCATGACGTTCTCCTGGCGAGGCGGGGTGCGGCCGGGGCGATCTCAGTCGACGGTTGATCAGTCTGATATTCGCGGATCGAGCCGAAGCTCGCCGGCATGGTCATGATTCGTCGGGA
>Ga0316577_10000423_pt1 | contig 16375 bp, 17 predicted proteins | sample S5NA_FD_203073 | JGI IMG/M metagenome (GOLD analysis project Ga0316577, IMG submission 203073) | Rhizosphere microbial communities from salt marsh grasses in Alabama, United States - S5-7_050615r2r1 | ecosystem: Host-associated > Plants > Roots > Rhizosphere | place: USA: Alabama | collected... | reverse complement strand
AGCCAGGGAATGCCACGGAACAAATCGGGAAAGACAAACTGCAGGGCCAGGGTCAAACCCATGAGCACGCCAACGATAAGCCAGATCGCAGCGCTCAACATGAAGTGGGCGCTGGCACTGTTTTTCTTATTGAGCATGAGTCACCTCCAAACGCCATTGGGTATAGTGAGATTTGTAAAGAAACACATTTGCGCCATGAAGCGATCAGTCAGGTAACGCAATACGTTACTTAACAGTGAACACTTTTTGGCGACAAATCACCATAAGGGAAATCCTGAATCATGGTGCGAAAACCACCAATTTTAGAAATCTTCTGAAAAACTAGTCTAATAGGGCTGAGGCGAAATCGGCTGCCGTTATTCCAGGCGTCTGCGGTTCATTGACCCTGTAAAAATCGTTGATGCGCGCCTCGATCGGAGCGTACTCTGCCGTGGCGCCCTCGAGAGCAGCCTCTAACGCCAGCAGCGCATCAGCCGGGTAAATGAAGAAATCGCCGGAGTAATGCACGTCGCGTAAGGTGCCATTGTCTTGCACGGCCGAAGCCCTGATCAGACCGCCTGGAGCTTTATAGACGCGTTCAATAACATCCACTCCCTCAGCAATGCGTACGCCGCGAAGAGCGGGCCTTCGCAGATCAGGCCGGCGCCTATCGTTCACCATCAACCAATCGGGACGGCCAAACTGCTCGCGCCACAGCTGGTCAGTCATCGCCCGCATTTCATCATCAACCTCTCTCTGGACCAGACTGCCAAGCAAAGGCTCGTAGTTTTCGATGACCCGTTCTGAAAGCATCTCCAGCGAGGGCGGCGTTTCCAACTCACGCGTGAGCGTGGTCAAGGCTTCGCGCATCGACTTTTTCACCTTATCCCGGAACTTCTCACTGGGGACGCGCAGACTTCTGGCCATCATCTCATAGTTGAAGTCGATCAGAAAATTGCCGACGAGAATGACCATCCCGTTTATCTCTGCCGCGCCATTGCCGGAGATCTTTCGGCCGTCGACGATAATATCGTTTACCGGCTTGAATATGGCATCCACACCGGCATCGCAAAACGTTTTAACAACCGGCCCCAGAAACTTGCGATAGAACGCATCTTTGGAAGCCGGCACATCCTCCCTATCGCTTCTTAAAATCAGCTGGTAAAACAATTGACCGCGATCAAGATAGACCGCCCCGCCGCCGACCTCCCTGCGGAAGGCCGGGATCTGGTTCTCTTCCAGGAAATCCAGTTCCAGTTCCCGTTCAGCATCCTGGTGGTAGCCCAGGCACACATAAGGGTTCCCCGGCTGCAATAGGATCAGGCCTTCCCTTCCCAGGTGAGCAAGCGCATGATAAAGCAGCTGGCTGTCCCGCCAGGGAACGGTACCGAGATTATAGAGATCCATATTGTTTATCCTCGCGACAATTAATTAACAATCCTTCTAGAGGAATCGAGGACGCTGACGAGGTCGGACAAGAACGGATAATTTTTTCCGTTTTCATCCATACCGACACATCGTGTCGGGCCTCGTCCGCATCCTATATATCTTCTCCGGCGGCAAGCAGGTTGACGCCCCACGCGCTAAGCACCCGGGTCGCTCGATTCAACATCTCCGGAAGCGCTGCCTGCACTTCCGGACTGAGATCCACGCCGATGGCCAGGCTCGCCGGTTGAATTCCAATCACGTGCAGGTGTTCAGGCAACTTTTTGCGAATAAGCGCCAGCCCCAGCACTTCTTGAAATGTCACCTGGTGCTGCGATAGTTTCATAGCCCCCTGGTAAGGGATTTGCTCTTTCTTGAGTTCAACGAGGGTGCCGGGTGACTCGCCGACATCGACGGCATCCAGCAGCAGCAGGTGCGTGGCCTCCTCAACAAGCGGCAGGAGACTCAAGCCGAGGGTTCCGCCATCCTGTAATTCAACGCCCGCAACCGCGGCCTCCACCTCGGCGAACTCCTGCCTCAATTTTCTGATGGCGTGAACACCGACGCCCTCATCCGTGTTCAACACGTTGCCGATTCCCAGGACAAGTACCTGACGATTCATAGGCCCGCACCTAAATGTCGAACGACTGACCTGATTTTATTTCAGATCATGCTTGTCATCCTTGAACCGCCGTATGCCCAAGGCGGCATCGACCTGCCCGTTATCTTGACCGGTTGCGTCTATGAGATGGACAGCACAAGCCATGCAAGGATCAAAGCTGTGGATCGTGCGCAGGATCTCCAGCGGCTGCTCCGGATCTGCCATAGGCGTGCCGGGCAGCGAGGCCTCATAGGCCCCAGCCTGCCCCTTCTGGTCACGGGGAGAGGCATTCCAGGTCGTGGGAACAACCATCTGATAGTTGGTAATTCGGCCTCTATCGATAACGATCCAATGACCCAGTGCACCGCGCGGCGCCTCAAACCAGCCAAACCCTTCCGCGTGCGCGGGCCAGGATGAGGGATTCCACATCGTGCCGTTCCAGTTCTCAACATCACCCGTCTTCAGATTGGCAATCAGCTCGCCATACCAGTTCTTCATCTCGTGGGCGATAACCTTTGTTTCGAAGGCGCGCGCCGCTGTACGGCCGAGGGTGGAGAAAACGGCATCAATCGGCACATCGAGCGCGGCGAGGGTGCTGTCTACCAGGTCCTTGACCATCTCATTGCCCGTGGCGTACATCATCAACACCCGCGCCAGCGGTCCAACTTCCATCGGCGTTCCCCTGAAACGGGGCGCTTTTAACCAGGAATATTTCTGGTCGACGTCAAGGAACTCAAAAGGCGGCTGCGGTCCGGAATAATTCAGATTCGTTTCCCCTTCAAAGGGGTGCAAGCCGGTGTCGTCACCTTCCTGGTAATCGTACCAGGATCGGGAAACAAACTCCTGAACTTCGGCCGTATCTTTGGGGTCAGGTTGGATGACTTGTGACAAATCGCGATTCAGGATAACGCCTCGCGGGATAAATTGATCATAGGGATCCCGGGGATCACCGAGCGGGAATTCTCCCCAACTCAAGAAGTTGCCCAATCCTTCACCATAGGCGCCCCAATCTTTGTAATAGGGCGCGATCGCCAGCAGGTCAGGGACGTAGACCTGATCCACAAACGTGATCAACTTATCAATAGTCTCGTTAATCAGTGTCAGGCGTTCCGTATTGAGCGCTACATCACTGTTGAGATCAATGGGCACGGGAATGCCGCCCACTAGGAAATTGGGGTGCGGATTCTTGCCCCCTAATATCGTGTGAATTTTGACGACATCTTTCTGCCAATCGAGCGCCTCCAGGTAATGAGCCGTTGCCAGCAAATTGATCGCCGGCGGCAGCTTATAGGCCGGATGGCCCCAATAGCCGTTAGCGAACAGACCGAGCTGGCCGCTGTCAACTATCGCCTGGAGCTGCGCCTGAACAGCTTTAAAGTATCCTTCAGAGGCGTTCGGCCAAGCCGAAATCTGCTGTTGGATCTGCGCTGTTTCCGCCGGATCAGCACTTAAGGCGGAGACAACATCTACCCAGTCCAGAGCCTGCAGGTGATAGAAATGCATGACATGGTCATGCACATATTGCTGCGCGGCCATCAGATTACGCAGGATGTTGGCATTCTTGGGAATGGTTATTTTAAGCGCGTCCTCTACCGAGCGGATCGAGGCGAAGGCATGGACGGTCGTGCACACGCCGCAGGCTCTCTGGGTAAAAGCCCACGCTTCACGCGGGTCTCGTCCGCGCAAGATGATCTCAATCCCGCGCACCATCGTGCCCGCACTCCACGCCTCCGTGATCGTATTCTCCGTGTCGACGGCTGCTTCAATGCGCAAGTGCCCTTCTATACGAGTCAAGGGATCAACGACAATTCGTTCTGCCATTGCCTATTCCTCCTCCACCATATTTTCAGCGACAATCTGGGCCAGGCCCGAGACTTTCCAATCAAGAGCAAAATGATCGACGCAGTCGGCAAACTGCAGACGGCAGTTCGAGCAGGTCATGACAACTTGTTTCGCCCCTGTCGCATTTATCTGATCGATCTTCAAGCCAAAAGCGGCGCGCCGTACCGTATCCGCCTCTTTAATGGCGATAACGCCGCCGCCACCGCCGCAGCACCAGGCCTCTTCGCGGTTAGGCGTCATCTCAATAAAATTATCACCGGCGAGCGTATGCAGCGCCGTGCGCGGCGGATCGAAAATACCGCCCAGGCGCTGGATCTTGCACGCGTCATGGAACGTGATCTTGTTCTCAATGACATCCGGCTTGAGCTGGATCTTGCCTCTGGCCAGCAGATCGCCGATAACCTCCGTGATATGCACCACTTCAAAGGGCAGTTTCTCGCCCAATAAGTTGGCGATGCGGAAGCGCAGCGCGTCATAAGCATGGCCGCATTCGGAGACAATGACCTGCTTCACGCCAAGCCTTTTGGCCGCGTTGATCACCCGCAGGGCGATCTCTTCCTCTTTCTCATCCGATCCGGCGTAAAGACCGAAGTTGGTAACTTCCCGTCCCTCCTGGCTGAGCGTCCAGTTGACACCTCCCGCGTCGAGAATTTTGGCTATGTCGGCCATGTTATCCGGGAATTTCATAATCTCGATCGATGAAAAGACGAGCAGCGCATCGGCTCCCTGTTTGTCGACCGGAAACTCTACTTCCCAGTCATCACTGACCCAATCCAGGCGGTCCTCAAACGTAGCATCATCAACGCCCAGCGGGCTGCCGATTTCAAGCTGGCCGTCAAGCGCTTTCTTCAAATCGGCCGGGATCAGGTCGGCATTGTACAGGCCCGCCCGGGCTTCGTGGATGAGACTGCCGATTTGGATACCCATCGGGCACACCATCGCACACCGTTGGCACATGGTACAGGCGTAGTAGTCATATTCGACCCAGCGCTGCAGGTCATCCGACGTGACCTCCTGGCCGCCGCCAAGGGCCGACTTCAGCCGGCCGGAAAGTGTAAATCGCTGCTCGTAGGCGCGCCGCAGCAGATCTACCTTCCAAATTGGCGTGTATTCGACCTTTTCCGTCGCTACATAAAAATGACACGCCTGGGCGCACATGCCGCAGCGTGTGCATGCCTCGAGTTCGGCCGCTACGTAGCCACCGATATCATGGATATAGGTGTTGAGCGCTTCCTCTTTGGTACTGGTTACGGCAACCATATCTCAACTCCTTTCAAGGGCGCGCGCCGCGTTGGGCGAATGCAGCGCCATACCTGGCTTTCGAATAAAAGTAGAACATGAAATGCGATATGCGGCTCAAGGGGATCCAGATCAACAAGAGATCCACGAACAGCACATGGATAGTAAACATCGCCTCGTAAGATAGAAATAGACGATGGGTCAAGAAGAAGCCTGTCACCATCGGCATGAATACAAACAACAGGTTGAAATAGTCCGGCACGCGGGTCAGCAGTTTCAACACCGGGTTGGAAATGCGGTTGATGAACAGCACGATCAAGCTGATGATCGCAATCGCCGCCAGCCAGTCAATGATTGGCAGCGGCAGCGAAGGCCACCCAAAACCCAGCAAGGACTTCCATACTAGGATATGCGCCGCCCCGAGCAGCACGGTGACAAACAAGCCGAGGTGAAACAGGCCGCCGGCAAAATAAATGATCGGATTGCGAGTGGCCGTCTGGCTGATGCGCGGGATGAAGGGCCAGACGATCACACCCTTCAGAAAAGCGACGATCGACCCACCCAATTTATTGTGCTTGGCCGGAACATAATCTTTCTTCCAACCCAGCGCCAGGACGTTTACCAGCCGGTAAGCCATGCCTGCTATAAAAAACAAGATCGCAAAGTAAAATAAAGGACCGCGAACAAATTCCATAAGGGGAACCCAGTTCATTGATTCACTCCTCCTTTTCCTCGTCCGAGGGTGACTGCTCAAGGGTGTGCTTAGCCCGTTCCTTTTCTCTGGAATTGGCTACACTAAGACCACCGCCGACAACGATGCCGGCCAACGCCGCGCCACCTAGGGCGGCCAAACCCGGCTTCTGCAATATCGCGCCCTGGCCTTCGTAAAAACCCCCACCGTCCCAGAAGTTCGGCTGCGAACAACCCAGGCAAGGGTGCCCGGACTGGACCGGCCAACTGGTACCTTGATTCCACTTCAAACTTGCACAGGCGTTGTAGGTCGTTGGTCCCTTGCAGCCCAGTTTATAAAGGCAGTAGCCTTTTCGATACCCTTCATCGTTGAAGCTCTTTGCATATAATCCGGCATCATAAAAGCCCCGGCGCAAACAGCGGTCGTGCAGTGTCTGGGCATAGAACATCTTTGGCCGGTTAAGTGCGTCAAGCTCTGGGGCACTGCCCTCCACCAGGAAGTAAGCAATTGTATTGGTCATCACTTCCGGAATCGCCGGACAGCCGGGAAGGTTGATGACGGTATAATCCGTCAGCACGTCCATCACGCCGTAGGCATCTGTGGGATTCGGCTTGGCTTTTGGTAGGCCGCCGAACGTCGCACAGTTACCGACGGCAATGATCGCGGCAGCATCTGCGGCAACCTTCTGCAGTTCATCTATGGGCGCCTTCCCGGCAACTGTACAATAGCCGGGGTTTGCCAGCGGCAGACTGCCTTCGACGACCAGGACATATTCGCCCTTATATTTTTCCATCGCCGCTTCTTTGGCGCTTTCTGCCTGATGTCCGGCGGCGACCATCAGCGTCTCATGATAATCCAGAGCGATGTCATTCAATAACAGCTGAGTCAAAGTCGGGTTTTGTGAACGAGTGATTGATTCGGTACATCCGGCACAGTCCTGAAACTCCAACCAGATCACCGGAACACGGCTTTTGGTTTCGAGGGCCCGGACCACTTTGCCGACCGAGCTGTATTTAAGGCCCAGGGTGCCGGCAAGCATGACAGACAACTTGAGAAAATCACGCCGGGTCACACCTCTCTTTTCAAGGACCTGAACAATGGTGTCATTTTTGTCTGGGAACATACCCTTACCTCCGTGGAGTCATGTCCTTCAGCAGCCTTGCCGCTGCAAGGGAACGCTCCGGACCCTGCCGCAGAGCGTCTCTTTAAGCGCTCAATGATGCAGGAACGAAGCATGCATCAGGCCTGACGTATCAGGCCTAAGACAATCAATCGCAGGAAAAACCTTCCTTGTCCATAAACGCTTTGTAGGCGTCGATCGCCGCCTGTCCGGTTAGCAGTCCGTCTTTTTGCTCGTCCCAATCCGGAACAGTCAATTCGGCCACCCAACCCTTGCCATAAGGATCGTTTATCAGCAGTTCCGGATTGTCTTCTGCCTCCTGGTTGACGGTGACCAACGTGCCGCTGACCGGTGTTGGGATCGGACCGACATATTTGCTGCTCTCCATCGTGCCGATGCTTTTTCCTCGCGCCAGCTCCTTGCCGATGTTCTTGGCGCGCGGGGTTACGGCCGTTAATTTCCCTGCCATTTTGACAGCCGGCATCGTCATCCCCACGCGGACCTTGCCGTCAGAAAGCGGCATTGCCCAACTATGTTTGTCGAGGAAGTAATAAAGATTTTCCGGTATTTCACAACCGTTGATTTTTGCCATTCGTTCCACTCCCTTTGTTAAAAGGCCTTTGCTAAAAGGCCTTTGCTAGAAGGTCAAAATCTTGCCCGCATCGTCGGCCAGGTTCCACATTTTGGCTCCACCGCCATAGATCACATGGTCGATCATGTCTTCTTCTTTCAGATCATGAAGTTCCATAGAAGCTGTGCAGCAGTAAAAAGGTATCTCAGCCTCAATGCAGTCATTCATATACTTGGCAACGTTTTCTCCCCCCTCTTTCGGGTAAACGGTTTCGGCCACACCTTTGGCCAATAGCGTCGTGCCATCGATCGTAAAGAACATCTCCACTTCATAATCCATGGCCGCCGCCAGGCTGGCGAAGAAAAATGGGGTCGCACAGCGCCGCGGATTATATTTACCACTTGTCATCACGATTAAAATTTTGTTTTCATCTGCCATAATGTCACTATCCGTGTCCTCTCTACATAAACATACTGACGTCAGCATCAACGGCGAACGAGAGAAAGCTCGCCGCTCCTCCAAGCTCTATCCCATCGATCAGGTCCTCACGCTTAATACCGAGAACATCCATGGTCATCTGACAAGCAATTAAACGTACGCCAAATTCGACGCAGGCATCAAGCAGATCGGGGATGGTGGCCGTGCCGGCTTTATGCATCCAACTATGCATCATGCCGGTGGCCACATCCGTCATCCCAGGTAACATACCGATGATATTGGGAACCGGAATCGGCATAGCGGGATTGCCCACCGGGGCAACCTTTAAGTGCTTCGTTCTTTCTTTATGTAGAATATACAAACCATAAAATGTGAAAAAGACGGCCACTTCCATATCCATCGCCACGGCCGTTGAGGCAATGATCAATGGCGGATATGCACCGTCAAGAGAACCTTGAGAGGCAATCAGCGCGACGCGCTTTTGTTTATTTTGTTCAGCCATCGTTATCCTTGTCCTAATAAACGAGAACGCCCTTAGCTTCGGCGCAGGCGGCGACGAAGGTAGCGGCGCTTACAATCTTTGCCTGATCGATCAGATCATCCTTTTCGATCTGGCGCGACTGTACGCACGGTCCACAGACGTAAAACTCGCCGCCCATTTCCAAATAGTTTTCCATCAATTCCGCAAGCGGTGGAAAACCGGACGCAAAAACGTGCCGGGCGCAATCTTTGCGCGCTAACAAAACACCGTTAGATTGAAAGCCGATAATGGCCGTCATGTCCGAAGCAAGAGCCGCCAAAGCCATTACAAATGGTATGGTGGCCCGTTCCGGATCTTCCGGCCCATGTGTTGCCATAATCAAGATCTGATCGTTTTTCTCTGATGCCATATTGATCTCCTTTTTAGCGGCCGCACAAAACGAGGTTAGGCCTTCTTCTTAATATAAAAGATATGTTTGTCGCCCTGCTGCTCATATTTCAGCAGCTCATTGCCCGTCCGCTCCGTCCAAGCATCCATATCAGGTTTGGAACCGGGATCAGTAGCCGTCATCTGCAAAATTTGGCCCGCTTCCATCTTGTCAATTGCTGCTTTGGTCTTGAGGATCGGCATTGGGCAGCTCAGCCCACTAAAGTCTACAACTTGATCTGGTTTGATTTCCATAGTAACTACTCCCTTTCTAGAAAAACGAATTTACACTATATTTCATGGTAGCCAGCAGAGTGCTCGCCTGACAATCGGGAAATCTCTGATATTTTGGCGGGAATCCACCAGTTTATTGAAATAACTGCAGTTGGAGGTGGCTGATTGGGTTAATCGAGCGTTATGACGCCTTTGCGGACGGCATACTTGATGAGGTCGGCCAGGTTGTCGATATCCAACTTGTGCATCAGATTCGCCCGGTGTGTTTCAACTGTTTTGACGCTAATCACCAGAATCTCGGCGATATCCCGTGTTGTACGGCCTTCAGCTAATAATTGAAGCATTTCGTGTTCCCGCTCAGTCAACGAATTGAAACCATCTTCGCCTGAGGTTGATCGCGCATGAACAATATATTCTTGAATGACGGTCTGTGAGATGGATGGGCTGAGAAACATCTCGCCGGCAAAGGCGGCGTGTATGGCCATGATCAATTCCTTGGGTGCTGCCTGTTTGACGATGTAGCCACTGGCCCCGGCCTGAAGAATTTGGAAAATGTATTCTTCTGCGGTGTGAACGGTAAGGATCACGACCTGGATCTCGGGCCAGTGATGCTTGATTTGCCGGGTCGCCTCTAATCCATTCAGAAGGGGCATGGTGATGTCCATCACCACAACATGAGGTTGAAGCTGTTCAACCAGTTTGAGCGCGTCACGGCCGTCTTGCGCCTCCCCCACCACTTCGATATCATCTTGACCAAGCAGCAGGGACAGCAATCCTTTACGGACAATTGTGTGGTCATCGGCTAAAAGCACTTTTACTCGGCCCATGCTGCCATCTCCAGGATATCTAATTGACCGGCGACTCCATGTTTGGGAATGTGACTTTGAGTGTCGTTCCTTTGCCAAGTGAAGAATCAACATGCAGCACACCGGCAAAGGGTGCTATACGCTCGCCAATCCCTAACAAACCCAAGTGATCGTCGATATTCTTTGATTGGTAGAGCTGCTTGGCATCAAACCCGACACCATCATCGCTAATGATTAACAGCGTCCGATCTGGTTGATAGTTAAGTTTGATTGCTACTTCACCAGCCCGGGCATGTCGGGCGACGTTTGTCAGTCCTTCCTGTACCACGCGATAGATGACTGTTTCCAACTCGGGTGATAAAGGTTGAGATATTTTACCGGCCGAAGTAAAGGCGACGGGGATGTTGAGACGTTTCTCGAACTGATGAATATACCAGCGTAAGGTAGGAATCAGGCCCAGGTCATCGAGCATGGTTGGCCGTAATTCCAGCGCTAGTTTTCTTGTTTCGGCCAGCGTCTGGGATATCAATATCTCGGATTCAGCCAATCTTCCCCAAACGGCTGCTGGCTCATCTGCTGATAGGTCTTGTTTGATTTGGGCCAGGTTGATACTGACAGCGGTTAACGATTGGCCGATCACGTCATGCAGCTCCTGCGAAATACGTTTGCTCTCAGCTTCACGAGCAGCAATCAATTGAGCCGAGAGCCGCTGCAGCTGCCGGCGATGTTTCTCGATATTTTCTTGAGCACACACACATTTAGTAACGTTTACCAGTGTGCCGGAAATAGCCGGTCTACCTTTATAAGTGACGGGTCTGGCTAAAGATTCAAAATGAATGATTTCCCCATTGCGCGTGATTCCTCGCGCCACGTGAGGTATCATGGTCACCTGACCTGCAAACCGCTGGCGAATGCGCATGGCCACACCTTCCCGATCTTCAGGGTGGATCAAATCGAGCACATTTACCTTGTCGACAAGTTCATCCGGCTGATAGTCAAACATGTGAGCCATTGCCGGATTGACGAAACGAAACAGATCATCCTGGATCACATAAATGCCAACTAGTGCAGCTTCCACCATCACATTAAGTTGGTCCATTTCAAGAGCTAATCTCTTGTCAGTTTTTCTTAACTGATCCGCATCTTCTTTAAATTCATTATCTGAAATAACGGCCAAGCTACCCATAAAAGACATATGCTAACTCCCGCTAATAGAATAATGAATCGACTTATGGAGCACAAGTGACGAATGTCACTAATCCCGCTTACTCAAACGCCTTCGACCACGGCTCGGAAAGCTCATACTCCAGGAAGCCCATCGCCTCATAGAGGCCGTGCGCTTCCGCGGAATAAGAAGCCACGTAGGCCATCGTTGCTCCAATGCGCTGCAGGCGGCGCAGCCCCTCGGCCATCACTGCTTTGCCCAAGCCGCGCCGCTGGTGCGCGGGGACGGTGCCCACCGGTTCAAAAGCTCCCGTGCGCGTGACATCATCAAACCACACGGTGCAGAAGGAGGCCACCGCACCATCGGGGGCAACGGCAACAATATCCAGGTCGCGGCGGTAGAGGGGTGCATTCTGGATATTGCGATACCAGCTGACATCGGCCCTGTTTTCCACCGCGAAACTGACGTCATCCGGATGGAAGGCCAGGCCGGAGGCGTAGGCGCGCTCCAGCAGTTCCGCCCCGTCGCCCAGAGCGCGCACGCTGTAACCGGGCGGCGGCGGATCGGCGGGAATGGCCGCGGCCAGGGGGCGCCGCCGTTGATGTTCGGCCCACGGCTCTTTTTGATAACCACGGCGCGTCAGGACCTCCCGGCGCAGCTCGTCGTGCTCGTTTGCCCAGACGATCAAGTGATCACGGCCGTCTTTGCCCGTCCGGACCAGGTGTTGTTCGGCCGTTTCAATCATGTCTTTTTCCAAACCGGCCGATCGCGCCTGGGGATCAGCCTGTAAAAAGGCCTGCCCGCTGCTCTCGCGGTTCAACACGGCGACGATACGGCCGCCGGCATCCTCCCAGATAAAAATATCTTCCAGGCTCCCGCCGTCCAGGTTCATTGTGCCGTGCCGGCGCCAGTAATCGAAGCGGTAAACCTGCCAGCTCCGTTCGCGACGGCCGTTGCGCAGGAAGACATCGCGCAAGAAGGCGCGGATTCGCCAGTAATCCTCTTCGCTCTCGTAACGTCTCTTGGTCAGCTTCATGGCTCTCCTTGTTCCTTTACTCTTTCAGCGCGCCGAAGGCGGCGAAGCAGGAATTTTTATGCAGCAGTTCCACGTAGGCGAAACCCACCTGCCTGAGCAGGTCCAGCTGGTAGGTGACCGGGCGCGGCGAGTCTTCCTGTTCGATGTCGGCAAAGATCCGGTCGCGGTAGGTCTCGCCGCCCAGTTCGCTTAAATAGACGCCATAACGTTCCCACATTAAAGCCTGAATGGAAGCCGTTTCCTGGGCGACCAGATCGGTGATCCACACGCTCCCGCCCGGCGCCGTGAGGCGATAAATCTTCTCAAAAGCGCGCTGCCAGTCAGCATCATCGCGTAAATGGTGCAAAACGGCCGCAGCCAGAATCACATCGTAGCTTTCCTCTGGGAGGTCCAGGACCCGGAAATCGCCTTGAAAGGTCCTGACCTGCCCCCGGCTCACGGCGGCTACGCGCTCCCGCGCCCGTACCAGCATCGGCTCGCTCAGGTCTACCAGATCACTGTTGAAATGCCCGGCCAGCTGGTGCAGTTTCAAGGTATTGTTGCCTGCCCCACAGCCGATATCCAGCACACGGCCGATCGCCGGCGTGGCGGCCACGGCGCCGCGCGTGATCAGCTCCATGGCCAGCGGCGCGTCAATCGTCGCCGTCTGCCCGGTTTCCAGGTTAGAGAAACGCTCCACGTCATCGTCGAAACGCTTACGAATCTCGTCCGTCGTTGATTTATTTTGCAAAGTTGTGTTCATACGTCTTTACCATTGTTTTGATCCATTGTAGAGCAAGATGGTATCTTGCTTTTGGCCCGCCGGGCAAACCGTTTTGTCACAAACAATGGTCAATTTTTGAAAATTGGACCATTGTTTGTGCCAGGGAATAGGCTACTGCTTGTGCTTTGCTTAAGGTGGATTAAAATTATAACCAAGCGAAGGCAGAGCGGTCGGGCGACAAATCGAGGACAATTCAAATGGACCGGATAACGATTTTCGGCGACATTCATGGCAACATGCCCGCCCTGGAAGCGGTGTGGGCGGAGATGGACCGGCGCGGCCTGGAACGGCGCTTCTGCCTCGGCGACCTGGTCGGCTACGGCGTTCAGCCGGACGAGGTCGTGCGCTTCATGCGCGAAGAGGACATCCCCACCTTGATGGGTAATTACGACGAAGGCGTGGGTCATGACAGCGGCGACTGCGGCTGCGCCTACCGCACACCGGAAGCGCAAGCCCTGGGCGAACGATCTATCGCCTGGACAAACGCCCATGTCACAGCAGAAAATAAAAAATATTTGCGCAACCTGCCCATGACCATGACCGTGATCATGGACAGGCTGCGGGTGACACTCGTGCATGGCAGTCCGCGGCGCATCAACGAATACCTATACGAAGACCGGTCGGAGCCCAGCGTAGAACGCCTTTTCGACCTGATCGGTGCTGACGTCATCGTCTGCGGCCACACCCATAAACCCTACGACCGCGCCCTCTCCACCGGATCGCGCCGCCTGATCAACGCCGGCAGCGTCGGCAAACCCAAGGACCACGATCCACGCGCCGGGTTCGTTATCCTCAGCGTGAACAGCAAAGATTTACAAACAGAATTTGTGCGCGTGGAATACGACGTGGAAAAAGCGGCCCGAGCCATCGAGGCCACGGAAATGCCCGCTGAATTCGCGGCCATGCTGCGCACGGGCAGCGGCTAATCGGCTTAACCGGAACGAAATTGACTAATCAGCGGAAATTAAAACGGCCGAAGAAACACCATCTGCGAAATCTCTAAGATCTGAGCACGCTGAGATCGACCTTCACGCCTGCTGCGGCCCATCTCCTTCTGTTGCAGCAAAAGGTTCAGGCATCCTATAATCTACAAAATCAACAAACTGGCATTAGATAACGTGTCTAGGTCACTTGCTAAACAGGTCATTTGAAAGATTATTCATACTGCGAAATCCAAGAAGGAGCACATCATGAGCAGCCAAAAAAAAGCACTGAACAGATACACTCTTCCTATTCCCGAGAAGGTGCCGCCGGTAGACACACCGATGAGTGCCGAGGAGGCGGAACGGCCCCAGCCTACCTCATTTCTGCGCCCGCCAGACGGCGCGCCTAATGTACTGATCATTCTTATTGACGACATGGGCTTTGGCGCCAGCAGCGCGTTCGGCGGGCCCTGTGATATGCCCACAGCCGAACGGCTGGCCCAGGGAGGGTTGAAGCTGACGCGCTTCCACACCACAGCGCTTTGCTCACCAACGCGCCAGGCGCTGCTCACCGGCCGCAATCACCACACGGTCAACATGGGGGCCATCGCCGAGACGGCGACCGCTTTTCCAGGTAACACTGGCCTGCGGCCTGATTCCTGTGCCACAGTCGCCCAGGTCTTGCGCATGAACGGCTACAACACCGGCGCATTCGGCAAAATGCACCAGACGCCTCCCTGGGAGGCCAGCCCATCCGGACCCTTCGACCGCTGGCCTACAGGAGACGGCTTCGAAAAATTTTACGGCTTTCTGGGTGGCGACTGCAACCAATACGCGCCACCGCTTACCGACGGGGTGACGGCCATTGATCCGCCGAAGACCCCCGAGGAAGGCTATCACCTGACGGAGGATCTGGTTGACCAGGTCATCACCTGGACCGGCTCGCTGCAGTCGTTGACCCCGGACAAGCCGTGGTTCGCCTACCTCTCCTTCGGGGCGACGCACGCACCGCACCATGCGCCGAAGGAGTGGATCGACAAATATAAGGGCAAGTTCGACCACGGCTATGACCGGCAGCGCGAAATTACGTATGAAAGGCAGAAAGAACTGGGCGTTATTCCGCAGGATGCCGAACTGACACCGACCACGGATTGGATTCCCGATTGGGACGAGTTATCAGACGACGAGAAGAAGGTGGGGCTGGCACTGGTCGAGGCGTACGCGGGCATGGCCTCGCACACGGATCACCACGTCGGCCGTTTGTTGGACGTCCTGGAGGATCGCGGCGTGCTGGACAACACGCTGGTCTTCTACATTATGGGCGATAACGGAGCCTCTGCGGAGGCGGGACCTTACGGCACGTTCAACGAAATGGCTTATCAGAACAATATCTTGATGACGGCCGAAGACATCCTACCACACATCGACGAAATCGGCGGGCCGGAGTCCTTCAATCATATGCCCTCCGGCTGGGCGCATGCTTTCAACACGCCCTATCAGTGGAGCAAGATCGTGGCCTCCCATTGGGGCGGCACGCGCACGGGGACGATCGTTCATTGGCCGGATGGATTTCAGGCCCGCGGCGAGGTGCGCAACCAGTTTCTGCACGTCATCGACGTCGTGCCCACGATTCTGGAGGCGGCAGATTTGCCAGCGCCCGACTTTGTCAACGGCATTCAGCAGAAGCCGATGGAAGGTTTCAGCTTCAACCATATCTTTGAGGACGCGGACGGCGAGGACCGGCACAAGACGCAGTATTTCGAAATCGCTTGCAACCGCGGCATCTATCACGAGGGTTGGACGGCCGTTACCCGGCATTGGCTGCCCTGGCCCGATCCACGCGAAGAGGTTCCGAACATCTACGACGATGTGTGGGAGCTGTACGCGCCGGACGACTACACCCAGGCCCACGACCTGGCCGCGGAAAATCCGCAGATGCTGCGCAAACTACAGGACCGCTTTCTCATCGAAGCCGCTAAGTACAATGTTTTGCCCCTCGATCCGCGGCAGCGCGAGCGATTCGATGCAGCAATCGCCGGCCGGCCCGACCTGCTCGCCGGGCGCACCAAGATGACGCTCTATCCCGGCGCTTCGCGCTTGAACGAGAACACCGTGCCCAACGTCAAGAACACGCACTTCAACGTGACCGCGCCGGTGATCATCGGTGATGAACCCGCGCAGGGCGCCATCATCGCCCAAGGCGGCCGTTTCGGCGGCTGGTGCCTCTATTTCAAGGATGGCGTGCCCGCCTACGCCCACAATTGGGTCGGCCTGGAAACCTATATCGTGCGCGCCGATGAAGCCGTCGAGGCAGGCGACCATGTGATCGAACTCGATTTCCGTTACGACGGTGGCGGCACCGGCAAGGGTGGAACGGCCACACTCATGTGCGACGGTCGTGAAATCGGTAGCGGTCGCGTTGAGAAGACGGTGCCGGCCATCTTTTCTTTCGATGATTATTTGGATGTCGGCCGTGACGGCGGCGAGCCTGTGGTGGACGATTACGTCGAACACGGCGGCGCTTTCAATGGCACCATCAAGCAGGTCACGATCGATATCGACCCGGACTTCCAGGAGCATGACGCGGAGCTGATGGTACGGGCGAGATATCGCAAGCAGTAGGATCAGAAAAAGG
>Ga0316577_10000422_pt1 | contig 16383 bp, 15 predicted proteins | sample S5NA_FD_203073 | JGI IMG/M metagenome (GOLD analysis project Ga0316577, IMG submission 203073) | Rhizosphere microbial communities from salt marsh grasses in Alabama, United States - S5-7_050615r2r1 | ecosystem: Host-associated > Plants > Roots > Rhizosphere | place: USA: Alabama | collected... | reverse complement strand
TAACATAACATACATTATACGCCACCCTGGAGGCCGGGAACCCGCCCGCGCCCGGCCCCCGTCTCCGGCGTCTCAGTCCGTCCCGGCGTCCGCCGTGTCGCGCGCCGCCGACTCCGCGGAATCGGTCTCCGTCCCCGGCTCGCCGACCGGCACGTCCCGGGGCGGCGGCGCGGCCGAGCCGGGCTCGACGTTCGGCGTCTCGGGCACGCCTGGCACGGGCGTGCCCGTCGCCTGCCGCGCCTCGAGCTCGCCGAGCCGGACCGCCCACAGAGCGGCCTCGTCCTCCTGGCCCGTCTCCACGGCCGCACGCCGAAGATCGCCGTAGATCGCGATCGCGCGCCCAAGGTCCCCTTGCATCGCCAGGATGCGCGCCTTCTCGCCCCGCGCTTCCCGGGCCTGGAAGTCGAAGCGGGCGGCGGATGCGATCCGGTCGTACCAGTCGATCGCCTCCTCCGGGTCTCCCCGCATCTCCTCCGCCGCCGCGAGCGAACGGGCGGCGCGGAAGGCGACCGGGGTCCCGGCGGAGAGGCGCGCGGCCGGCTCCAGCGTCCGGATCGCCGTATCGTAATCGTCCTCCTGAAGCGCCGCCTGGGCGAGATAGAGCCGGGCCTCGTCGCCGAACGGCGTGCTCCCGAACTGGGTGACGAACTCGGCCAGGTCGGCGCGCAGCTGCTCGGCCGGCGCGCCGGTGGCGGACGCCATCCGGATCTCCTCGAGGCGGACGGCCGCACGCTCGGTGATCTTGCTGCGATAGTCGAGCCACGCCCAGCCCGCGAGCCCCAGGGCGACGAGCGCGACCGCCCCGATCGTCACGAGCCGACGGTTGCGATCGGCCCAGGCGGCGGCCGTGACCACGCCCTCCATGACCCGGTCTTCGGTGTCCGGCTTCTGCTTCCGGGACTCTTTCGCGATGGACTTTGCCATGACGCGTGAACCGTTCCTGGTTATATGTCAGTTTGTCAAAGAGTTACTGCATGCGGGACACGACCGGCCCATCCGCCGTCCTCGCGCCCAGGCGCTCCAACCTACGGCAGGTCGCGCGGGGGCGTCAACGAGCGCGCGCCGGCGACGGGAGGCGGAGGCGCGCGCGTACCCGACCGGCCGGCGGGACGCCCCCGCCCGCGCCGGGATCAGAACAGGACGGACACGCCGAGGAACCCCAGGACGAGGAGCACGACGAAGACGATCGTGAGCAGGTTGAAGTAGCGCTCGATGAAGGCCCGGATCGGGTCCCCGAACGCCCGGATCAGGCCGGCGACGAGAAAGAAGCGGGCGCCCCGGCTCATGGCCGAGATCGCGACGAAGGCCGGGAACGAGACCCCGAACGCCCCGGCCGCGATCGTGAACACCTTGAAGGGGATCGGCGTGAACCCGGCGGTGCCGAGGGTCAGGAGCAGGTTCTCGTCGAACAGCTGTCCGAGGTGAGCGAACTGGTCGACCCCGTCGTAGAGCTCGAGGATCGGCCGCCCGATCGACGCGAACAGGAAGGCGCCGATGGCGTAGCCGGCGATCGCTCCGAGGACGGACCCGGCCGTACACACGAGGGCGAACCAGAGGGATCGGCGCACCCGGCCGAGCGCCAGCGGGATCAGCAGCACGTCGGGTGGGATCGGAAAGAAGGAGGCCTCGGCGAAGGCGATCCCGAACAGCGCCCAGGTGCCCCCGGGCCGGTCGGCCCAGCCGAGAACCCAGTGATACAGCCGCCGCAGCGCCCCGCCCGGCCCCGAGGGCGTCGCCCCGGCCGGGACGCCGAGCGCCGCCTCCGTCGCGCCGTCCCGGCCCCCGCCCTGCCCCGATTCGCTCACCAGCCCTCCTCGCCCACGAGAGGAACGAAGCGCGCGTCATCGACCTCGCGCTCGCTCCAGCCCTCTCCGTCCGCCGTGATCAACAGCAGCCGCTGCGAGCCCGTGTCGCCCACGGGGACCAGCAGGCGCCCGTCGGGCGCCAGCTGGCGCCGGAGCGCCTCGGGCACGTCGGGCGCCGCGGCGCCCACGAAAATCGCGTCGAACGGCGCCCGGTCGGGCCACCCCGTGCTTCCGTCCCCGATGCGGAGGTGGACGTTCCCGATCCCGAGCGCCTCGAGCCGGTTCCGCGCCGCGTTCGCGAGCTCGGCGACGACTTCGATCGAACAGACCTCCCGCACGAGCCGGGCCAGAAGGGCGGTCTGGAATCCCGAGCCCGTTCCGACTTCCAGCACGCGCTCCTCTCCGGCGAGACGCGCGAGCTGCAGGTGAAACGCGTGGACGCGGGGCCGGGAGATCGTCTGCCCGTGTCCGAGCGGCAGCGCCACGTCCTCGTAGGCACGATGCGCGACCGCCTCGGGGACGAACAGGTGACGCGGGACCTCGTCGAACGCGTGCAGAACGGCGAGATCCTCGATCCCCGCCGCCGCCAGCCGCTCGACCAGGCGCCGGCGATGCCTCCGGTAGGCCTCTACGCCGACAGGGACCACGACCGGACCTCGGCGATCAACCCGTAGTTGGTGAGATCGAGATGCAGGGGCGTGACGGAGATGCATCCCGCGCGCACGGCCCGGAAGTCCGAGTCGTCGCGGCCGCTCCAGCTCGAGACGCCTCCCCCGATCCAGAAGTACTCCCGGCCGGACGGGTCCTCCCGCCGCGTCAGCGAATCGGAGTAGACGCGACGTCCGAGGGTCGTGATCCGAACGCCCTGGACCTCGTCGGCCGGGATGTCCGGGAGGTTCACGTTGAAGAAGGTCTCCGGAGGGAATCCGTCGCGCCCGATGAGTCCTCTCAGGAGCCTCTCGAGCGCGTCCGCGTAGCCCGCGAGCCGCTCGTGACTCCGGCTCGTGAAGGAGACCGCCACCGAGGGGATTCCGAGGATCGTCCCCTCCATCGCGGCCGCCACCGTACCGGAGTAGAGCACATCCTCGCCCATGTTCGGTCCGTGGTTCACGCCGGAGAGGACGAAGTCCGGACGATCGGGCAGCAGTCGATTCACGGCGATCAGCACGCAGTCGGTCGGGGTGCCGTCGATCACGTGCTTCCGCTCGCCCACCGCCGTGACCCGCAACGGGCGATGCACGGTCAGGGAGTGGGAGGTCGCGCTCTGCTGCCGATCGGGCGCCACGATGTCGACGTCTCCGATCCGACGGGCGGCCTCGGCGAGGATCTCGAGCCCCGGCGCGTGGATGCCGTCGTCGTTCGTGCAGAGGATCCGTGGCGGGCGCTCGCCCGATCCGGGTCCGGGAGTCACGTATCGAGCAGGTCCAGGAGCTCGTCCGCCTCGCGCCGGAGCTCGCGGATCGCTTCTCCTTCCCACGCCACGCGCGCGGCCCGCGCCAGCTTCCCGTCCTTGCGGAGCTGCTCGAGCTTCCCGCGCGCCCCCTCGATCGTGTACTTCTCGCCGTACAGGAGGTGGCGGAGGAGGTGGACGAGCTTGATCTCCTTCCTCCGATAGACGCGGTTCCCCGCCCGGTTCTTCGTGGGACGCAATGCCGGAAACTGGGTCTCCCAGTACCGCAGGACGTGCGGCTTGAGGCCGGTCAGCTCGCAGACCTCGCCGATCGAGTAGTACTCCTTGGGAGCGATCCTGTCGTCCAACCCCGTCAGCTCCAGCGTTCGGGCTTCGGCTCGCGCGCCATCAGCGACGCGAGAGCCTCCCTCGGGTCCACGCCCTCGTAGAGAACGGAGTATACGGCCGAGGCGATCGGCATTTCCACCCCGTGCGCGGCGGCCAGTTCCACGGCGGCGCGCGTCGTCCGGACACCCTCCGCGACCGATCGCATGCCCCCGAGGATCTCCTCGAGTGAGCGCCCCGCCCCGAGTGCGAGTCCCACGCTCCGGTTCCGGCTGAGGTCGCCGGTACAGGTCAGGATGAGGTCGCCGACGCCCGCGAGGCCCGCGAGCGTGGTCGGGTCGCCGCCCAGTCGCTCCGTGAGCCGACCGAGCTCGGCGAGGCTGCGCGTCAGGAGCGCGGCGCGGGCGTTGTTGCCGAGCCCGAGACCGTCCGAGATCCCGGCGGCGATCGCGATCACGTTCTTGAGGCTGCCGCCGAGCTCGGTCCCGATCACGTCTCCCTGCGTGTAGAGACGGAAGTGCTCGTTCTGGAACAGGGCCTGGACCCGTACGGCGTTCTCCTCGCTGCGCGAGGCGAGGGTCACGGCCGTCGGGAGCCGGCGGGCGAGCTCCGCGGCGAAGCTCGGCCCGGAGAGCACGACGCACCCGGCCGCGGCCTCGGGTCCGACGGCCTCCTCCAGGACCTCGCTCATCCGCTGTCCGGTCGACAGCTCGAGACCCTTGGACGCGCTCACGAGGAGACTCCCGGGAGCGAGGAAGCGGGCCGCGCGTCCCATCACGTCGCGCACGACGTGCGAGGGACTCACGGAGACGACGATCTCCGCTCCGGCGAGGGCCGCGCCCATGTCCGAGGTCGCCCGCAGGGATCCCTCCAGATCCACGCCCGGAAGGTACGCCTCGTTCCGGTGCTCCTCGGTCACCTCCCCGGCGACCTCGGGCTCCCACGCCCACACCGTGGTGTCGTGTCCGTTCCGGGCCAGACAGTCCGCCAGGGCCGTTCCCCAGCTGCCCGCCCCCAGCACCGCCACCGTCGCACCGCTCATCGCGCGTCTCCTTGTCTCCCGCCCGGGGTCTGGCCGGGACGTCCGAATCGAAGCTCCTCGCCCCGGCGGAGCCTTCTCAGGTTGGTCCGGTGCGTCCACCAGACGAACGCTGCGACGAAGGTGCAGAATCCGACGGTGAACGTCGGCGCGTCCGTGATCCAGGCCACCAGGGGGACCACGGTGGCCGCCGCGAGCGAGGACACGGAGACGATCCGCGTCAGCGACAGCACGCCGAGCCAGACGAGAAGCGCCACCAGCGCCGTAAGGGGCGTCAGGGCGATCAGGACCCCCGCCCCCGTCGCGACGCCCTTCCCCCCGCGGAACCCGAGCCAGACCGGCCACACGTGACCCGCGATCGCGAGGAGACCGTAGGCGAGAGCGAGCCTCGGGTCGCCCGCGCCGTCCCACCCGGGAAACAGCGCGGTCGGGGCCCAGCCCTTGAGGACGTCGACGACCACGACGGGGACCGCCGCTTTCGTCCCGAGGACCCGATACGCGTTCGTCGCGCCGAGGTTGCCGCTCCCGTGCTCCCGCAGGTCGACGCCGAACGCGCGCCCGACGAGCCAGGCCGTCGGGATCGAGCCGGCGAGGTACGCCAGGAGCAGCCAGAGGGCGGTCAACGATTCCTCCGTTCGTCCTTCGGGGCCCGCGGCGAGATCCGGATCGGCGAGCCCAGGAATCCCCAGGCGTCGCGGAAGCCGTTCGCGAGGTATCGGAGGTACGTCCGGTGGAGGTCCTTCGGCCGGTTCACCCAGAGCACGAATCGGGGCGGCGCCGTGGCCACCTGGCTTCCGTAGCGGATCCGGACGTCGCCACGCCCTCCCTGCGGGGGCTGCTTGCGAGCCGTCAGGGTGCCGAGCACGCGGTTCACCTCCGCGGTCGCAATCCGGCGGGTCCGCTGCGCCTGGACCTCCCGGGCCAGCTCCAGCGCCTTTCGGACGCGCTTTCCGCTGAGAGCGGAGGTGGTCAGGATCGGAACCCAGCGGAGGTACGGCGCGCGCTCCCGGACCTCCCGCTCGAACGTCGCGAGGACGTCCGGCCCCCGGTCCTCGATGAGGTCCCACTTGTTCACGACGAGGACGAGTCCGCAGCCCTTCTCCCAGGCCTCCTCGCCGATCCGGAAGTCCTGGTTCGTGAGCCCGGCCCGGGCGTCGGTCACGAGCAGGCAGACGTCGGCCCGCTCGATCGCACCGGCCGCGCGGAGTCGGCTGTAGAACTCGACCTCGTCGTCCACGCGCGAGCGTCGGCGCAGCCCGGCGGTGTCGACCAGCAGCACCCGCTCGCCCTCGAATTCGAGCGTCGTGTCGATCGCATCCCGGGTCGTGCCCGCCTCTTCGTGCACCAGGACCCGGTCCTCCCCCAGCAGCCGGTTGACGAAGCTCGACTTCCCGACGTTCGGCTTGCCGATCACGGCGAGCCGCAGCGCGTGCTCTTCCTCGTCGGACTCCACCGCCTCCGGAAGCTCCGCGACGACCCGGTCGAGCAGGTCACCGCTCCCGCGGCCGCTGAGCGCGGAGACGGGCACCGGATCTCCGAGGCCGAGACGGTAGAACTCGAGGTGCCCCGTGGCCGTGGCCAGCTCGTCGAGCTTGTTCACCGCCAGGACGACGGGGCGGTCGGACTTCCGGAGGAGATCGGCGACGTGCTCGTCCACGGGGTGAACGCCAGTCCGCCCGTCGACGACGAAAAGAACGACGTCGGCGTGCGCGATCGCGGTGAGCACCTGGCCGCGCACCTCCCGGTCGAGGGGCCGCTCGGGCACGTCCAGGATCCCTCCGGTGTCCGCCAGGAGGAACTCGCGCCCCGTCCACTCCGCCCGCGAGAATTGCCGGTCGCGCGTCACGCCTTCCCGCTCCGCCACGATGGCGACGCGGCGGCCGAGGATCCGGTTGAACAGGGTCGACTTGCCGACGTTGGGTCTCCCGACGATCGCGACCGTCGGAAGCGCTACCGCGTCCGCAGGACGTCCGTCACGTGCTCGGATGGCCATATCTCCAGGTCCGGAAGAGTCGCGCGAAGGTCCGCCAGGCTCATGTCGTCGAGGAAGAGGTCCTCATCGTTGAGCGCGGACCGCGAGAACAGCGCGAGGTCGCGGTCCGCGAACGGGCGCAACGCCCGGAGGTGGTCCGCTCCGCCGAGCAGCCCGGCCGTGGTCACCATCGGACCGTAGAGCCCGTTCTCCACCACCGTCGTCTCGATCCGGGCCCCGGTCGCCGCCGCGATCTCTTCCGCCGCGGCGCGCAGGTGCGGGCCCATCGACGCTCCCGTCACGAGCACGATCCGGCGTCCGTCGAGCCGGGGCAGCGCCGGCAGGTCGGCTCGGACCCGGTCGCGCAGGTCCGACACGGCGCCGACGCCGTTCGCCACGAGGTCCAGGTCGTCGAAGTACTCCGGCCCGGGAAGCGGGTCCCCCGCCTGCAGGAAGAGCTCGTCGGCCGCGTAGCACCAGGAGGTGTCCCGTTCCGACTTCGCCCGCGACCGGGCCGCCTCGATCCGGGCAAGGGCATCCCGGCACTCTTCCGGCGTGAGCGGACGTATGCCCCGGTCCTGGTTGTGCGACGTGAGGCCGACGGGCACGACCGAGAGAGAGAGGATCCACGGGCCGCGCGCGTAGAGATCCGCGATGGTGCGGCCGAGGACCGGACCGTCGTTCAGCTCGGGACAGAGCACCACCTGCGCGTGCGCGCGGATCCTCCCCGCCGCGAGCCGGTCCAGGTGGTCGCCGATCTCCGCGGAGCGCGGGTTCCGGAGCATCCGGAGCCGTACCTCGGGATCCGTCGCGTGGACGGACACGTAGAGAGGGCTGAGCCGCTGCTCGACGATCCGGTCCCAGTCCTCGTCGCGCAGGTTCGTGAGGGTCACGTAGTGCCCGTAGAGGAAGGACAGCCGGTAGTCGTCGTCCTTGATGTAGAGCCCCGCCCGCAGCTTCTCGAGCTTCGGGTTCCCCTTCACGAAGCAGAACGGACACGCGTTGGTGCAGCGCCGTACCTTGTCCGGCTCGGGGACCAGGCCCAGCGACTCGTCCGGGTCCTTCTCGATCTCGAACAGGATCTCTTCGCCATCGGGCATCCGGGCGAGGAGCTCGAGGACCGGGTCGGACTCGTAGAACCGGAGGTCGAGCGCGTCGCGCAGCTCCCGGCCGTTGATCGAGAGGAGCTGCGCGCCCGGCGCGAGGCCGAGCTCGGCGCCGATCGAGTCCGCGAAGGTCCGGGCGACCCGGATCACGTCCCCTCCCCTTCCCCGTGCCCCGCCTCCCGGCCGATCCGGCCGAGGGCGTCCTCGAGCCGGAACGCCGGAACCAGCAGTCGGACGACGGACAGCCCCCCGAAGGTGACGACGTTCGCCCGGTCCTTCTGGGAGAGGACCTGCGCCTCGATTCCGGACTCCCGCAGGAGGTCGGCCTGCCACCGGGCCTCGAGTTCGTCGGACGTCCGCATCACCTCGGCCCATCCCTCGATCACCCGTACGCGCGCGTGCCGGGCGCACAGGCCGGCGCGCCCCCCTTTCCGCCGACAGGAGCCGCAGAGGGGAGTTCCGCAGACGACGCAGGCCACGGTCGTGAGTCGGTCCCGATGCACGGGACAGGCGGCGGCCCCGTCGAGTCCGCCGCAGGAGGGACAACGGGACGGCACCCCTACGCGGGCGCGGCCGCAGCGCTCGCAGCCGACCGGGCGCCCGGGATCGGAGCCGGACGGGCCCCGGGTCTCATCGCGACCCGGGCTCGCCCGCCGGATCCGGAAGATCGGGTTCAGGAGCCGCCCGCGTCGCCGGCCATCTCGTAGCGGAAGCCGGCGATCGGCGTCTCACTCTGGACCTGGAGCTGGAACGCGGCCGCTTCGCCCTTCGGCGGCAGCGCGAGCTCGAGGGGCTCCGTGAGGACCACGTCTCCCGACTCGCCGAGGAAGTGGACGGGGATCGTGACCGTGGGCGACCCCTCGACGGCGGTGTTCATGACCTGGCCTTCGAGCGAGTAGACGTCGTCGCCCGACTGGGCGAGCTGTGCCCGCAGGAACTCGAACGTCAGCGCCTCCCGCTTCTCGAGGACGCCCAGCGCCGCGGCCTCGTCGCCCGTCTCCGTGCGCGCGTTCGCGAGGAGGTTGTAGTTGACCCGCTCGTAGGGGTACCGTTGGACGAGGGTGTCGGCGAGCGGCGCGAGCTGCGTGTACTCGTCGGCCTGGTAGTACGAGTTCGCCAGGTTCTCCAGCGTCTCCTTGTTCTGCGGCTGCAGCTCGTGGGCCTTGTCGAAGGCCTCGGCGGCCTGCACGAAGTTCCCGGCGCGGTACAGGCCGATCCCGACCTGGGACCACTGCAGGAAGCTCAGATCGTCCCGGCCCATGAGCTCGGAGAAGATCTGCTCCGCCGCCTCCTGGTCCCCGGCGTCCATCAGGGCGATGGCGTAGTTCAGGCGCCCGAGGATGTCCTCGGGGTGCTCCGAGGCGTAGTCCGAGTAGATCGCGAGGGCCTGCTCGGGGTTCCCCGCCGCCCGGAGGAGCTCGGCCAGGTTGATGCTCGCCACACGGGTCATTTCCTCGTCGCCGCCGGCCGAGAGCGCCCGGCGGTACAGGTCCATCGCCTTCTGGCTCTCGCCCCGGCGCTGGTAGATCGACGCCGCGTTGTTGAGCGATCGGGCATCCTCGAAGATGAGGTTCGCCGTCTCGAACGCCGCGAGGGCCGCGTCCTCGTCACCGCCCTTGAGCTGGTCGATGCCCCGGTTGTAGAGAGGCACCCAGGCGTTGAATCGCATCTCCGCCGCCTGGTCCTCGCAGTCCGGAACGGCCGCCACGAGCTTGTCCAGCATCTCGCCGGCGGGCTCGTACTCGCGGAGTCCGAGGTAGGAGCGGGCCGCCAGCAGGTAAGAACGCGGGTCGGGCGGGGTCTCGGCGAGCGCCGGCTGGAGCGTCTCCAGCGCCCGCGCGTACCGCTCTTCCTTGGTCTGGGGGTCGTCGCGCCGGGACGCCCAGCTGAGCTCGACCTCCGCGCCGCGCGTGTGCTGGTTTCCGCCACCCACGCAGTCATCCTGGGCCAGCGCCGGCGCGGCCGTCCCGGCGGGAACGGCGATCACCGCCGCCGCGACCAACGTCGACCACCTCAAGTTCCGTCTAGACATGAGAGTCCAAGTCCTTTTGCAGTAACATGGTACGGGATCCGGGCACGGGCCGTGTCGCGGGCGTGCCACCCCCGCGACCGGGTATCCTGATCCCCGCGCGGACGCGATGCAACCCTGTGTGTCTACTCTCAGTAGGTTCCGAGGTTTCCGGTGTTGAACAGAACGACGGTCTCCCCCGGGCGCAGCACGTCCCGCGTCCGCAGCGCCTGCGCGGCCGCGAGCACGGCTCCGCCCTCGATGCACGCGTTCAGGCCCTCCTCCTCGAGCAGCGCCCGGGCCCCCTGACGCATCTCCTCGTCCTCGACGGCGACGGCCCCGCCGTTCGTCTCCCGGAGAGCCCGGAGGATGAGGAAATCGCCGCGTGCGCGGGGGACGCGGAGCCCCCACGCTTCCGTTCGGGCCCCCGTCCACTCCCGCGCCGTCTCCTCGCCTGCCTGCCAGGCCCGGACGATCGGTGCGCAGCCGGTGGCCTGCACCGAGTAGAGGCGCGTCCCGGGCGCGACGACGAGGCCGAGCGCCTCCAGCTCCCGCAGGGCCTTCCAGGTCCCGATCAGCCCCGTTCCGCCCCCGGTGGGATAGACCACCGCGTCGGGGGCCTTCCAGTCGAGCGCCTCGAGAATCTCCAGGGCCATCGTCTTCTTCCCCTCGATCCGGTACGGCTCCCGAAGCGTGGAGAGGTCGAAGGCGCCGGTACGTCCGGCGTGCTCGGACGCGAGCCGGCCACAGTCCGTGATCAGTCCGTCCACCTCGACGATTTCCGCCCCGAACGCGCGGCACCGCGTCTCCACGCCCGCCGGGGTGTCCCGGGGCAGGTAGATCCGGGCGGGACGCCCGGCGCGCGCGGCGTACGCGGCGAGGGCGGCGCCTGCGTTGCCCGCGCTCGGGATCACGAACGACGCCGCGCCGTCCAGCGCGGCACGCGTGACCGCGGCGGACAGGCCCCTGTCCTTGAAGCTCCCGGTCGGGTTCCGGCCCTCGTCCTTCACGAGGAGACGGAGATCGAGCCGGGCCCCGAGTCGTTCGAGCGGAATCAAAGGCGTGTCGCCCTCGTCCAGCGTGACGGGCCGCTCCCCCGTCCGCAGGGGCAGCAGCTCCCGGAACCGCCACATGCCCCGGGGTCGCGCCCGCCAGGCTTCGGCGAGGTCGCCTCCCGTCGCCCCCGAGGGCGCACCGTACCGCACGAGTTGCGGCCGGCCGCACGCCGGGCAGAGGGTGGCGAGCGGGCCCGCCTCCCCGTCCCGGCCGCAGGCGCCGCAGACGAGGGTGAAGGGGCCCGCGACGGGCCGCGGCGCGACGTCGGGTCGGGGCTCAGGCATTCGCGTCCTCCTCTTCGCGCTCCCCGGCATCGGTACGGAGCGCCTCCAGGATCCGTCGCGCCGTGACCCTGCCGATTCCGGGCACGGCGGCCAGCTCCTCCACGCTTCGTTGCGCGACCCCGGCGGGGCTTCCGAATCTCCGCAGCAGCTCCGTCTCCCGAGAGGGCCCCACCCCCGGCACGTCCCGCAGCACGGAGCGGAGGGTCCGCTTCCGCCGGAGCAGCCGGTTGTAGCCGAGCGCGAACCGGTGGGCCTCGTCGCGGGCTCTCTGCAGCCAGTGCAGTGCCGGATCGCGCCCTGCGAACACCACGGCCTGCGGGCGGCCGGGGAGCCAGACCTCCTCGAACCGCTTCGCGAGGGCCGCGACCGGGAGGTCCGACACGCCCGCGCCCTCCATTCCCTGCAGCGCCGCGCCGAGCTGGCCGCGTCCGCCGTCGATCAGCACGAGATCGGGAAGCGACCGTCCCTCGCGGACCCGGCGCCGGAAGTACCGTCCGACGACTTCCTGCATGGCGGCGTAGTCGTCGGGTCGCCCCTCCGGCGTCTCGCGGATTCGCAGCCGACGGTATTCGCTTCGGTGCGGGCGGCCTTCCCGCAGCCATACGGCGCTGCCCACGGACTCCCGGCCGCCGAGCGTGGAGATGTCGAAACAGAGAATGTCGCGCGGAGGGGCCGGGAGGTCGAGCCCCTCGGCGAGTCGTGCCGCGGGGGGAGCGAGCCGCGCGTCGGACTCGGCCACGTCGGCGCGGCCGACGGCGGGGCCGAGCGAGCTCCGCTCCTCGAGCAGGTGACGCGCGTTGGTGGCGGCGAGATCCACGAGGCGCCGTTTCTGCCCCCGTTGCGGACGGAGGATCCGCACGCCGCCGGCGCGCCGGTCGCCGAGGACCTCCTCGAGCAGCGGCCGGTCCTCGAACTCCTCGGGCACCAGGATCTCGGGCGGGACGTCCGGCCCGCGCAGGTGGAAGCCCTTGAGAGCGGCATCCACGATCGAGCCGGGTCGGCCCTCCTCCACGTTCTCGAAGAACCGGACCTCCCGGCCGAGCAGGAGACCGTCGCGCACCCGAAGCAGCACGCAGCAGGCATCTCCGCCGTCGACGGCCACCCCGAGGACGTCGCGGTCCCCGCCACGGAAGTCGACGCTGGTCTGGCGACGCTCGAGGACGGCGAGTCCCGCGAGAACGTCTCTCAGTTCGGCCGCGCGCTCGAAGTCGAGGCGTGCGGCCGCACCCTCCATCTCCTCGCGGACCTCCCGGCGCAGCTCGGACGTGCCCCCGGAGAGGATTCCGAGGAGCTCGTCGATCATCGCCCGGTAGTCGGCCTCGTCCTGATGCCCGACGCAGGGGGCCCGACAACGGTCGATGTGGTAGTCGAGGCAGGGGCGGTCGGGAGCCTGCCGGGGCAGCGCGTAGTGGCAGGTCCGGACCCGGAACCGTTGCATGACGAGGCGCAGGGCGCGTCGCATCGCTCCCACGTCCGTGAACGGGCCGAAGTAGCGGGAGCCGTCGGGCACGAGCCGGCGCGTCACGAGGACGCGGGGAAACGGCTCCCCCACCGTGACCTTCACGTACGGGAAGCTCTTGTCGTCGCGGAGCTGAATGTTGAACGGAGGGCGATGCTCCTTGACGAGGTTCGATTCCAGGAGCAGCGCCTCCGCCTCCGATCCCGTGACGAACGTCTCGACCTTCCGGATCCGGCCCACCAGTCGCGCCGTCCGGGGCGACCTCGCGGCCTCCTTCCCGAAGTAGCTCCGGACCCGGTCCCGCAGCGCTTTCGCCTTGCCGACGTAGAGGATCTCTCCGGCCTCGTCCCGGAACAGGTAGACCCCCGGGCGCCGCGGCAGCGCCGCCACCATCCGGCGAAGCTCTTCAGGAGGCATCGACGCCTCCCGGGCCGGGCATCTCCGGGACCGGGGGCCGGCGGGCCACCCCGAGATAGCCGACGGCTCCCGCGGCGAGCACGGCGAGCAGGAGGAGGAGATCGCCCGCGAATCCGAGGCCCTCGAGCCGGTCTTCGAGCCCGGTCCGGGCGGCGAGGGCGAGGACGGTGGCGACCCCCGAGGCGGCCGCGAGACGGAGAACGCCTCGCAGAGAGAGGGAGTCGAACAGGGGACCGATCCTGCGCCGCAGCATGACCCAGAGCAGCGCGAGGTTCAGCCACGAGCCGATCGCGCTCCCGAGCGCCAGTCCCGCGGCCGCGAGGGCCCCGTAGCCGGCGGCGCGCATCCAGAGCGTGAGCGAGGCGCTGGCGACGACGCCGACCACCACCGAGACGACCGCGATTCGCATCGGGGTCGCCGTGTCCTGCAGCGCGTGGAAGCCGCTGGCGAAGAGCTTGACCGAGCTGGCCGCGACGAGCCCGAGGGCATAGGCGCCGAGCACGGCAGTCACGAGCGCCGCGCTGCGGGCGTCGAATTCGCCCCGCTCGTAGACGACGCGCACGACGAGATCGCCGAACAGGAGGAACACCACCGCCGCCGGAAGGACGAAGAACAGCACCTGGAACCACCCGTTCACCAGGCGACGGCGGAGCGCCGGTCCCGTCGCCTCCCGCGACATGGCGGGCAGGGCCGCGGCGGCGACCGAGATCCCGAACAGGCTGATCGGCAGATAGGTGAGGCGCTGCGCGTACCCGAGCGCGGCCATGGCGCCCGAGCCCGCCAGGGCGGCGAGCGCGATGTCGACGAGGGAGGAGATCTGGAGCACGCCCTGGCTGGAGATCACCGGGAGCGAGTTCCGGGCCACGCGCCTCACCGGCTCGTGACTCCACTCGAGGCCGGGACGCCGGACCCCCGACAGTCGGAGCGCCGCCGGCACCTGGACGGCCAGCTGGACGAAGCTGCCGACCAGGGCGGACCACGCGAGCACCTCCGCCGTCCGCTCCGCGCCCGCGCCCGCCGCCAGGATGAGGCCCCCGATCTGGCTCAGGTTCCACAGCGCCGGCGCGGCGAACGGAAGGAAGAAGCGGCCGTGGCTGTTGAGCACGCCCAGGAACCAGGCCGCCACGACGAGCACGCCGGACATCGGGAACAGGATCCGGACGAGGCGCGTGGTCAGAACGCGGGTCGGTTCGTCGGCCGCCGCCAGAAGGAGACCCGTGATCCACGGTGCGAGGAGCACGCCGAGCGCGCTCAGCAGGGCCGCCGTGACGATGACCCCGCCGAGCACCGAGCGGGCCAGCCGGCGGCCTCGGTCGGGTGCGGCCGTCTCCGGGGCGCCGAGGTGCTCCGTGTAGACCGGGACGAAGGCGGCGGAGAGGGTCCCCTCGCCGAGCAGGTTGCGGATGATGTTCGGGATCTTGATCGCGGCCCAGTAGGCGTCGGCGGCGAACCGGGTCCCGAGGAAGGCGGCGATCGCCACGTCCCGGGCGAGGCCCGTGATGCGGCTGATCAGGATCCCCGCGCCCACCGAGGCGGCGGGCCGGATCCGGGCTCGGGTCACGGGCGCGGTCGGCGCCCCCGCCCCTCGTGACTCGGGACGGACGCCCGGGTCGGGAGATCCCGGCTCACGAACCGCCCGCCCCGCCGGGAGGCAGACGGTCCGTGCCCAGGCCCTCCATCAGGCTCCGGACGAAGTCCGTCTCCTCGCGAAGGCTCTCCATGGACTCCGTGAGGTAGCGGACATCGGCCTCGAGCGTCTCGATCCGACCGGCGAGATCGACGTTGCCGGCGGGGACGCCGCGGGAGATCCGATTCGCGAGCGCCTGTCCGACCTGCGAGTCGAGGACGATCGCGAGGATCGGGATCAGGAGGACGAGGACGATGACGAACGCCCAGACCAAGGGGTTCTCCCGTTTCCGCGGAATGAGAGGCCCGCGTTTCCGTGCCGGGCCCGACCACGGCCGGAAAGCTACGCCGCCCCTCCGGACGCAGCAACGTGCCGGCTCAGGGCTCCGGCTCTGCCGCGAGGCCGTGGGCGGCGGCGAGCGCCGGGAGGAACGACGGCCCGTAGCGAGCGAGGAACGGCCACGGGCCGACCACCCGCTCCTGGGGCCTGCCTCCGGGATAGAGCAGCGCGGCGGCGCGTCCGGCCTGGGAGACGAGGATCTCCTGGCGCTCCCGGACGCGGGCGTCGATCGTGGTCTCGAGTCCGGCCACGGCGTCGAACGCTCCCTTCCGTGCCTTCCCCACCGCCGACCGAAGTCCCGGAAGCTCGTCCGCGGCTTCCTCCTCGAGCCCGTCGAAGCCGCGCTCCATCGCCTCCCGGAGATTCTCGAGCGCCGCCTCCACCGACTTCGGTCGGCGCTCCGCGACGATCCGGTTCACGACCGCCGCGCCGCCATCGGCGAGCTCCGTCGCGCCGGCGCCGATCCTCCCGAGCCAACGGTCGACGCGGGGCTCGACGAGTCGCCACGACGCACGCGGGGCCACCTCCGGCACGGCCACGCCGAGGCGCTCGAACAGGAGGGGGAGCTGTGCCCAGTACTCGATCTCGCCCGGTCCCAGCACCGTCCGGGCGACGGGCAGAAGCCACGACTCGAGCACGGGCCGAAGCGCGGCGCCGGCGCTGAACCGACCCGGTTCCGCGTCCAGCCTCTCGAGCCAGGCGGACACGGGCTCGAACGGGCCGCCGCGCGGTCCGACGAGGCCCTCCTCGTCCCGGACGAGATGCTCGCGGCGCTCCCTCTCGTGAAACAGCTGCGTGCCCCCCGTCGGGGGGTGGAGGCGCGGCTCGTGACCCGCGGCGGAGACCCGGGCCGTTCCGCGGGCGAAGGCGTCGGCGCACCCGGCGGCGTCCTCGAGACAGCGCCGGAGAAGCGGAACGGACGCCCGTTTCACGTCGGTCCTCGATGCGTCGAGCAGGACGATCGGGTGACCGGCGAGCAGCTCCGCGAGCGCCGCCGCGAACGCGTCCGCGAACGACGTTCCCGGCCGGTACGCCTCGCGCAGGGGTCGGAGGGCCTGCCCGACGTATTCCGTTCGGCCCAGGAGCTCCGCGTACTCGTCCCGCAAGCCCTCGACCTCGGGGGGCAGCGGCGTCGGCCCCACGGCCCGCCCGGCACGGCCCGGCGGCGGGTCGAGCGCGAGCGTCCGCACGGTCCCCCCGGGGTCGACCGCCCGGGCGCTGGCCACCTCCTCCCAGTCGTGGTCGTCCGCGGCGACCCAGAAGGCGGCGAGGGCCGGCCGGCCCGTCGCCGCCTCGATCCGCTTCGCGTGCGCCACCGCCGTGAGCGCCTTGTACAGGACGTAGAGCGGTCCGAGGAACAGGACGGGCTGCTGTCCCGTCGTGACCAGGACGCCCTCGCCGGCGAGGACCCGGTCCAGTCGCTCGGCCGCGGCCGAAGTCGTGACGCGGAACGCGGAGGCCGGAAGGCGGCCGCTCCGACCGCCGGCCGACGCCGCGCCGTCCGGGCCGGGCCCGGGCAGGAGACCCCGGGTCGGG
>Ga0316577_10000421_pt1 | contig 16383 bp, 15 predicted proteins | sample S5NA_FD_203073 | JGI IMG/M metagenome (GOLD analysis project Ga0316577, IMG submission 203073) | Rhizosphere microbial communities from salt marsh grasses in Alabama, United States - S5-7_050615r2r1 | ecosystem: Host-associated > Plants > Roots > Rhizosphere | place: USA: Alabama | collected... | reverse complement strand
GGGCTTGATATCCCGCGCGCGAACACCATGCTCGTCAACCGCGCCGACCGCTACGGGCTCGCCCAGCTCTACCAGCTCCGGGGGAGGGTCGGGCGGGCGGACCGCCGGGCCTATGCCTACCTCCTCGTTCCTCCGGGGACCGTGCTCTCCGAGATCGCGCGCAAGCGCCTGGCTGCGATCCGCGAGTTCTCCGACCTCGGGGCCGGGTTCCGGATCGCCGCCCTGGATCTCGAGCTCCGCGGGGCGGGCAATCTGCTCGGAGGTCAGCAGAGCGGCCACATCCAGGCCGTCGGCCTGGACCTCTACGTGAAGCTGCTCGAGCAGACCGTCCTCGAGCTGAAGGGCGAATCGACCCGCGAGGCCCCCCGCGCCACGCTTCAGCTCGGCCTCGAGATGAGGGTTCCCGCCTCCTACGTCCCCGAGGTTCACCAACGCCTGACTCTGTACAAGCGGGTGAGCCAGGCCCGCCACGTGGAGGAGCTCTCCTCGCTGAGCGCCGAGCTCCGCGACCGCTACGGGGCTCAACCCCCGGAGGTGGAGGGCCTGCTGCGCTACGCCACGCTGCGTCTTCAGGCGCAGGCGCTGGGGATCACCCAGGTCGACCTCTCCTCGGGGAACCTCCGTGTGCGGATCGACGAGACCACGCCCCTCGTCCCCGAGACCCTCGCTCGGCTCGCCGCCAGGCGCCCCGGGGCGGCGCTCCGGCCGGAAGGCCTCGTGTGGTCGCTCGCGCCAGGCCAAGGCGCCCTCGACGGCCTCGGGGCACTCCTCGAAACCCTCCAGGGCAGCCTATAATCCGCCGCGCTCCCATGAAGACCCGCCTCCTCGCCCTCGTCCTCGCCGCCGGTTGGCTCATCGGCTCATGCGAGGAGCCCGACCCGATCATCCTGGCCCTGGACGGCGAGCAGATCCGCCGCTCCGACTTCGAGCGCCACCTGGCCGCGGTTGAGGCTCGCGGGCTCGGGCCCCTGGCGCCGGAGGCCCGCCGTGGCCTGCTCGACTCCTTTCTCGAGGAGCAGGTGCTCTTGATGGAGGCGCGCCACCGGGGTCTCCTGGGACCGGACGCCCCGGCGGAGGACGCCCCGCTCGCCGTGGCCCGGCTCCTCGCCGAGGCCATCCCCGCGCCGGTGGTGCCGGAAGGGGAGATCGTCGCCTACTACGAGGCGCACGCTGACGAGTTTCAGGTCCCGGAGACGGTCACCGTGCGGCAGATCCTCGTCGGCACCCTGAACGAGGCCCGTGACCTCAAGCGACGGCTCTACCGGGACGCACGATCGTTCGAGACCCTGGCCGGTACCCGCTCGAAGGGACCGGAGGCTGCGGTCGGGGGCTACATGGGGACCTTCGAGCGGGGCCAGCTCCCCGAGGAGCTCGAGGAGGTTGCGTTCTCTCTGGCCCCGGGCCGGACCAGTCAGCCGGTGCAGACCTCGCTCGGGTATCATGTTCTAAGAGTCGATTCCCGCCAGCCCGCCCGCGAGCTCTCCCTTGAGGAGGCCCGCGGGTGGATCCGCGAAAGTCTGTCCCGGGAGAAGGCGGACGCGGCCGCGCGGGCCTTCGTGGCAGGACTCCTCTCCCGGGCCAAGGTGAACCATGAGGCGGCTTTCCGTACTTCTCCTTCTCTCTAGCCTGGTCGGCACCGCGGGTCCCGTCCGGGCGGAGATCGTCGAGCGCATCATCGCCAAGGTGAACGGCGACATCATCACCCTGAGCGAGTTCCAGGAACGCCAGATCGCCGCCGCCCAGGCGGCGCGCGTCACCCCGGAGCAGGTCGGGTCCTTCCTTCGCGAGAACAACGCTCGGCTTCTCCAGGAGGCCATCGACGAGATCCTCATTCTCCAGAAGGCCGAGAGCTCCGGTCTCCAGCTGCCGCCGGAGTTCCTCGATGACATCATCGAATCGATCAAGGAAGAGAACAACATCACCTCCGAGGAGCAGTTCCAGGCGGCACTCGCCCACGAGGGGATGACCCTCGACGAGCTTCGCGAGAACATTCGGAAGTCCTACACGCGCCAGATGATCATCCGCCGGGAGGTCGAGCCCCGGCTCAACGTCACTGAGGCCGAGATCCGCGAGGAGTACGAGAAGGCCAAGGACGCACACTTCACCAAGCCGGCGACCGTCACCCTGCAGGAGATCCTCGTCCCCAACGAGCGGGGCGGCATCTACCTCGCCCGCGAGCTCGTGCAGAGGGCCCGGGGCGGCGAGGACTTCGCGAGCCTCGCCCGCACCCACTCCGCCGCGCCGAGCGCGGCCACCGGTGGGGACATCGGGGAGATCGCCCAGGGAGACCTGAACCCCGAGCTCGAGAAGGAGGCCTTTGGCCTCTCCGTCGGGTCGGTGTCCGATCCGATCGCGACCGAAGACGGCTATCGCATCCTCAAGGTCGTGGCGAAGACCTCCGGGAGCGTGGTTCCCTACAGCGCGGCGAAGGAGGGGGTCCGGAATGCGCTGATGCAGAGGCGCTACGGGGACGCCTACAAGACCTACATCGCCGAGGTACGCGAGGACGCCACCGTGGAGCTGCGCGTGCGGGAGGTGCCGCTGCAGCTCTCCGGGCCCGTACCCGAGGACACGCTCTTCGAGGGCGTCGATCCGTTCTCGCTGGGCCCGACGTCTCTCCCCGGGACCGGCCCCCCCTCGCCGGGCGCGGCGGGGACCGGCGCCGCGCCCGGGGGACCCGCCAGCCCCTCCGCGGACCGGAACCCCTTCGCCCCGCCGGGCCAGGACGACGAGTTCGTGACGACTCCGCAGGCGCGGCCGGAGCGTGTCGTCCCGGGGACCGAGCCCGACGATGAGATCCGCACCACTCCGCAGCCCCACCCCGAGCGTGTCCCTCCCCCCGACGCGTCGTCGGCGGGCACCCCCCCGGAATGAGGGCGGAAGCCGGCTTCTTCGAGCGGGTCTACCGCCTCGTCGAACAGGTGCCGCCCGGACGCGTCGCCACCTACGGCCAGATCGCGGCGCTTCTCGGCGTCCCCCGGGGTGCCCGGGCCGTGGGGTGGGCGCTGCGGGCCCTGCCCGAGCGACGGGCGCCCACCGTGCCCTGGCACCGGGTGGTCGGGGCCGGGGGACGAATCTCGCCCCGCGCCGGCGGCGGTCCCGCCGCCCAGCGGCGTCGCCTCCGCGCCGAGGGGGTCCGGTTTCTTGGGAAGGGCGTCGACCTCGACCGCCACGGCCTCCTACAGGGTCTCCCCTAGAAGACGGCAACCCGCGGCAGCTGCAACCGCTCGCGGGCGCGCTGCCGCATGAGCCGAGCCAGGGCCTCCTCCAGTGGGCGCGCCTCCACGCGGTCCCGGTGCCTCTCTGCGGCGCGCTCGGCCTCCGCGCGCACCGACTGAAGCTCGTCTCGCTCCAGCGCCTCGAGGGCGGCAACCGAGACGAGCTCGTCGATTCGGGCCAGGCGCTCGCTGAGGTAGTCCCAGTTCGGGCGGGACGCAACCGCGACCAGGTCCCCGACCTCCTCGACCTCCTGCAGCGGCAGCGCCGCCGCGCGGGCCGGCAGCTGCTGCAGCCGTGCGCGGAGCGCATCCAGCCTCTCCGTGAGCTCGGGCAGACTCGGGCGCCCCGTCTCGTGCCCGGTCGGCCCGGCCCCGCGGGTCGCCCCCGCGGCGAGCTGCTCGACCCGACGGCGGCAGAACGACAGGCTGCAGACGGAAGGGTCGACATCGAAGGCGAGATCGATGGCAACGAGGATCGTGGCGAGCGACACGCCGGCGTCGTACCACGTGCGGACGAGGGCGAACTCCCGTGGCGACAGCACGTGGTCGACGCCCCGCCGAACCCGCATCGTGGACTCGATTGCCTCGGCGAACGCCTCGAGACCCGGGTCTCGGACCGAGCGAGGCCCGTCACTCATGCCGGCACCACGTCGAACTGCTCCTGGTGCAGGAGCGGCTCGCCCTGGACGGCGATGTCGCCCCCCACGAGCTCGGAGAGGCTGCGCAGCACTCCCGCCTCGGAGCCGCCGAGGGCGCGCGCCACTTCCGGGTTCACGCGCAGGACGAGCCGCCGTCCTCGCATGTCCGCGGCGAGCTTTCGGACTTCGTCGTAGATCTCGGAGCAGACGGTGGAAACGCTCTTCACCTGACCGCTGCCCGAGCAGTACGGGCAGGGCTGCATGAGGAGGCGCTCGAGCGACTGCTTGACGCGCTTGCGGGTCAGGATGATGAGGCCGAATTCGTTCACCGAGAGCAACTTCGTCGGCGAGCGGTCCTTGCGGAGCTCCTGCTCGAGCGCACGCATCACGTCCCGGCGGCTCTTCCGCTCCTCCATGTCGATGAAGTCCACGACGATGATGCCACCGAGATCCCGCAGCCGGATCTGGCGGACGATCTCGCGAACCGCATCGAGGTTCGCCTTGAGGAGTGTCTCCTCGAGCTGGGACTTGCCCACGAACCGGCCGGTGTTGACGTCGATGGCGACGAGCGCCTCCGTCTGGTTGATCACGATGTAGCCGCCGGAGGGGAGCCACACCTTCGAGCGCAGGGCCCGCTCGATCTCGGCGGAGACGCCGTACTCCTCCATGAGGCACACCGGCCCCGCGTGCCGCCGGACGCGCGGGGCCAGCGATGGCTCCAGCGCGCGAACCAGGTCCAACACCCGCTCGAACATCTCGTCGTTGTCGAGGCGGATCGAGGCCACCTCCTCCGAGAGCAGGTCTCGGAGCAGCCGCTCGACGAGCGAGGGCTCGCGGTAGAGCAGCATCGGGGCCGGGTTGCGTGAGGCCAGGGCCCGCACCTCGTCCCAGGTGCGAGACAGGTAGGCGCCGTCGCGGAGAAAGGCCTCCGGGCTCTTCCCCTGGCCCGCGGTCCGGGCGATGAGCCCGCCCCCCCCACGCTCCTGCCGGATCTGCTTGAGAATCGTCTTCAGGCGCCGTCGCTCCTCCTCTTCCGTGATCTTGCGTGAGACGCCCACGTGCTCGACGGTGGGCATGAGCACGAGATAGCGCCCGGGAAGGGAGATGTGGGAGGTGATGCGTGCACCCTTCGTCCCCATCGGCTCCTTGAGGACCTGGACCACCACCTCCTGGCCCTCGCGCAGCCGCTCCTCGATGGGGGCGCTCCGGGCGGCCGTGATCTCCTCCGGGGTCAGGAGGTTCTCGGGTAGCTCCTCGAAGACGTCGGCGGCGTGGAGAAAGGTGTCTCGTTCGAGACCGAGGTCCACGAACGCGGACTGCATCCCGGGCAGCACCCGGGTGACCCGTCCCTTGTAGATGCCGCCGACGATGCCGCGCTGCGTCTCCCGCTCCAGGAAGAGCTCGGAGACGACGCCATCCTCGAGGAGTGCCACGCGCGTCTCCGCGGGGCTCGTGCTGACGATGAGATCTCTTGACATGCAGGTCCCGGGGCGGCGGCCGAGGCCGCCGGGCGAGAGGGAACGCCGCTTCGCTCGAGCACGGTCAGTTCGCGAAGCGCCGCATCCGAACGCTAAGGATCAGCCCGACACCCATCAAGGTCGCGAGCACGGACGAGCCGCCGTAGCTCAGGAGAGGCAGCGGAAGCCCTTTGACGGGCACGAGCCCCGCGACCATGGCGACATTGTACACGACCTGAAAGGCCAGGCTGGCGGTGATGCCGGCGGCGAGAAACGCCCCGAGCCGATCGCGAGCGAGGCGGGCGGTCTCGAGCATTCGCCACAGCACCAGGAGATAGAGACCGAGCACGGCGACGACTCCCAGAAAGCCCATCTCCTCGGCCAGGACCGAGAAGATGAAGTCCGTGTGTCGTGCCGGAAGGTACCCAAGCTGGCCCTGGGTGCCCTCGAGGTACCCCCGGCCGATCACGCCCCCTGAGCCCACCGCGATCTGCGACTGGATCTTCTGATAGCCCGCACCCTTTGGATCCAGGCTCGGGTCGAGGAACGTGTAGATGCGGGTCTTCTGGTAGTCGCGCAGGAACGGCCAGGCGAGTGCCGAGGCGAGGAGCATCACGACCACGAGACCCACGACCGCCCGCATGCGCAGGCCAGCCAGGAAGGCCACCGTGAACAACATCGGCACGAGACACGCGGCGGTGCCCAGGTCCGGCTCGAGCGCGATGAGGAGCCCCAGCAGGCCCACGGCCGCGCCGGGCCACAGGAGATCGCGCAGGCCGAGGCTCTCCTGCCGGTACTCGGCGAAGATCTTCGCCACCACCACCGCGGCGGCGAGCTTCACGAACTCGGACGGCTGGAGCTGGAAGCCGCCGATGACGACCCAGCGGCGGGTTCCGGCGATGAGCGGGCCGAATCGAACCACGTAGGCGAGGGCCAGAACCGAGACGACGTAGAGCAGGACCGGGCGGTCGGCGAGACGACGATAGTCCGTGGCCGCGGCGCCGACGAGGCCCAGGAGGCCCACCCCCACCAGGACCAGCTGCTTCAGGTGTAGATCGGGGCTGCCGCCGGTGTGGGCGGCCGAGTACACCATCGCGACACCGACGAGCGAGAGGATGAGAGCGGTCCCCAGGAGGACCCAGTCCACGTTCAAGAGCAGCCGGCGGTCGATCCCGAGTGGCATGGTCAGTCCACCGCCTCTGCGGTGGGAGGCGGCGCGGCCGGGCGGCGCTCCTGGCTGAAGTACCGGGCGAGGATGGACCGGGCAACGGCAGCGGCCACGCCACTGCTCCCGCCGTGCTCCACGAGGACGGCGAGGGCGACGCGCGGCTCGTCCGCCGGGGCGAAGGCCACGAACCAGCCGTGTGGTTGGATCGACGGATCGTCCGGGGAACGCTCGAGAGCCTCGCGCGAAACCACCTGCGCGGTGCCGGTCTTGCCGGCGACCACGGTGTGGCGGAGGCGCGCTCTCCAGCCGGTGCCCCCGGCCACCACTGCCTTCATGCCCTCCTTGACGACGGCCAGCGTCTCCTCCGAGATCCCGATCGGGCGCGGGGGCTCGAAGTCCAGCCCCCCGCCGCCCGCGCTGTGGACCAGGTGGGGGCGGACGAGCCAGCCTCCATTGGCGATGATCGCGGCCACGCGCGCCATCTGAAGCGGCGTGGCGGTGACCTGGCCCTGCCCGATTGCGACGGACACCGTCTCTCCCGGATACCAGGCGGTCTTCTGCGTTCGCAGCTTCCACTCCGGGTTCGGTATGAGGCCTCCCAGCTCGTGGGGCAGGTCCACTCCGGTGGGCTCGCCGAGACCCATGCGCTTTGCCCAGGCTGCGATCCGCTCGATCTCGAGGGCCATCCCCACGTGGTAGAAGAACACGTTGCAGGACATCGCGAGAGCCCGCCGCACGTCCACGATGCCGTGTCCGCCCGGGACGCTGCAGTGGCGGACCTTCCCGTAGACGCGCAGGTGGCCGGGGCAGAAGAACGTGGTCTCTGGCGTGATGACGCCCTCCTCGAGCGCCGCCGTCGCCATCACGATCTTGAAGGTGCTCCCCGGCGCGTACTGTCCCTGGATGACCCTATTCATGAGCGGCGTCTCCGGGTCATTTGCGAGTGAGGTCCAGAGGGTCGGGTCGATCCCAGTGGCGAACTCGTTCGGATCGTAGGCCGGGGTCGAGGTCATCGCCAGGATCTCGCCGGTCCAGGGGTCGAGCACCACCGCGCTGCCGGCCCGGCCGGCGAAGGCGCGCTCGGTCGCCATCTGGAGCGAGGTGTCGAGGCTCAACGTGAAGGCGGGGCCATCCTCCGGGGGCTGGCGTTGCGCCTCAGTGACCTCGAGGCCGCGGCTGTTCACGATCACCCGGCGGTACCCGTCGCGTCCCATGAGGGCGCGGTTGTACTGCGCTTCGACACCGGCCTGTCCCACGAGGGCCCCGGCCTCGAGACCTTCGAAGGCGGGCGAGTCCAGCTGCCGCTCGCTGATCTCCCCCACCCGGCCGAGCGCGTGCGCCGCGGCGGTGGCCAGTGGGTAGAAGCGGAGCGGAACGACCTGGATGCTGACCTCGGGAAGCTCGAGCCGGCGCGCTTCCAGCGCCGCCACCTCGGCGATGTCGGCATCACTGCGCACGACGACCGGCTCGTACGGCACGCGGCGGCGGGCCAGGCGCTCGCGGATCGCTGCTTCCCCCGTTCCCAGGGTCCGGGCGACGCGGGTCACCACGCGGTCCAAGTCTTCCGCGTGCTCGGGTGTCAGGACCACGTTGAACGAGGGACGGTTGCCGACGAGCAGCTGCCCCTGCCGATCGAGCAGGGCCCCGCGGGGGGCGGCGATCGTCACGACCCTCGAGCGGTTGTTCTCGGCCAGGTCCTGGAAGTGCCGGGCCCTCAGGACCTGGAGATTCCAGAACTGCAGGAGCAGGAGGGCCACGAGCCCCGCCACCACGACCTGCACCACCGCAAGCCGCGTCCGGACGGGCCGGAGATCCTCGTAGAGCCTCACCGCGTCGCTCCGATCCCGGCGCTCAAGAGAACGTCCTTTGGAGGCGTCGGTCGATCATGGCGAAGACGACCCCGCCCACGACCGCCGTGAGGGTGGCGCGTGAGGCCAGGGTCACCGGACTCATGGGCGAGGCCCCGATGGCGAAGACCGAAGCCAGCCACAGAACGAGGATGGCGTCCGCCACGGTGGCCAGGAGCAGCACCAGCGCCCGCGCCGAGGTGCTCGTGATCAGGAGGTGGCTGCCCGCGGCCCCCACGGCAAACCCCACGAGCAGCTTGGAGAGCGCGGCGAGCCCCAGCACCTCGCCCCCGAAGTACACGTCCTGCACCCAGCCCGCGGCCATGCCCGCGAGCATGCCGTGGGTCTCGCCCCCGGTGAGCGCGCAGTAGACCACCACGAGCAGGAAGGGATCGAGGTACCGTCCGGGCTCGATCACGAGATAGCTGAGCCCGGTCTCGACCAGGAGGGCTCCGACGATGGCGACGCCCGTCCAGACGAGGCGTTTCATTGCACCGTCTCCGGCGTCTCGTGAGGCGGCTCCCGGTGCAGGACCACCAGCACCTCCTCGAGGAGCTCGAAACGAGCCGAGGGCTCGACGCGGACCTCCTTGAGCAGCCCGGAGCCCTCCGCCACATGGCTCACCCGGCCCACCACGAGCCCCTTGGGGTAGATCCCGTCGAAGCCGGACGTGACCACCACGTCCCCGACCTTCACATCGTCCCGTTCCGACACGTACTTGAGGGCGAGGTCTCCCGTGCCGTTCTCCGACTGGATCACCTGCCCGGAGACGACGCCGCTCACCCGGCTCCGCTCGATGAGGACCCCCGCACCGCTGTCGCGATCGAGAAGAGCCTGAACCCGCGCGGCGTGCGGTCCCACCGCGATCACCCGGCCCACGACACCGGTGGGGCTGATCACCGGAGCGTTGAGAGCCACCCCGTCCGCGGTGCCCCGGTCGATCGTCAGGCTCCGAAACCAGGGGACCCCGTCGCGGCTGACGACACCCGCCACCAGCGTCTCCATCGGGAGGATCTCGCGGAGGCCGAGCAGTCCGCGCAGGCGCTCGGCTTCCCGGGCGAGGTGGGAGCGCTCCTGAAGGAGCGTTTCGAGGTAGCGGATGCGCTCCTCGAGGCGGCGGTTCTCCTCGAAGGTCTTGCGGTGGAAGCCGTAGCCGTCCCACAGGTCGCGCACGCCTCCCACCACCGAGCTCATCCCCCGCTGCAGTGGGGACAGGAGGGAGAAGAGCCCGCGCTGAAGCAGCGACAGCCCGCCGCCCCCGTCGACCTGGTGGCTGATCGCCGCGAAGTGCAGGAGCACGAGGCCGACGACAACGAATCGGCTCCTTCGCGAATCGACGGCCAGGGCCACCAGAGGCGCCTCAATCGAGACTGATCTTGCGCAGCAGGTCGAGGTTGGACAGCATCTTGCCGGTTCCGAGCACGACCGAGCTGAGTGGATCCTCGGCCACAGACACGGGCAGCCCCGTTTCCTCACGCAGAAGGCGATCGAGGTTCTTCAGGAGCGAGCCCCCCCCGGTGAGCACGATGCCCCGGTCGACGATGTCCGCAGACAGCTCCGGGGGCGTGCGCTCCAGCGCCACGCGGACGGCGTTGACGATGATGCTCACCGGCTCCTGGAGGGCCTCGCGGATCTCGGCGTCGGTGACGGTCAGCGTCTTGGGAATGCCCTCGATCAGGTCGCGCCCCTTGATCTCCATTGTCACCGGCTCGTCGAGGGGGAAGGCGCTGCCGATCTCGAACTTGACCTGCTCGGCGGTGCGCTCGCCGATGAGCAAGTTGTACTTCTTCTTGATGTACTGGATCACCGCCTCGTCCATCTCGTTGCCGGCCACCCGGACCGACTTCGAGTAGACGATGCCGGCCAGCGAGATGACCGCGATGTCGGTGGTGCCGCCGCCGACGTCGATGACCATGTTTCCGCTGGGCTCGGTGATGGGAAGCCCGGCCCCGATGGCCGCGGCCATCGCCTGGTCGACGAGGTAGACCTCGGAGGCCTTGGCCTTCAGCGCCGAGTCCTTGACCGCGCGCTTCTCCACCTGCGTCACCTCGGAGGGGATGCCGACCACGATGCGCGGCCGCACCAGCGTGGAGCGGTTGTGGGCGCGGTGGATGAAGTGGGAGAGCATCTTCTCCGTGATCTCGAAGTCGGCGATGACACCGTCCTTCATGGGGCGAATGGCCACGATGTTCCCGGGCGTGCGGCCGAGCATCTCCTTGGCGTCACGGCCCACTGCCTCGACCTTGCCCGTCATGCGGTTGACGGCCACGATGGAGGGCTCGGAGACGATGATCCCCTTGCCCTTCGCGTAGACGAGGGTGTTGGCGGTTCCGAGATCGATCGCGAGATCGCTCGAGAGAAAGCTCAGGTTGACGAAGGATCGGACGTTCATGAGGGCGTTTGGCACTCCTCCATAAGGGAAAAACGGCAGCGATAGATCGGTCTGATCACCAGCGGCCGAAGTCGTGTCCGCACTGGACTGCACGCGCCCGTGGGCCTCGGCGGCGGGGTATCGAAGTGCGCTCCGCTCCGCTGACATGAAGACCGCACTTCGATATCCCGAGGGGGCCCTGGCGAGGACGCCGCTGTACTTCGAGGCTCTGCGCCCGCAGCCGGGGTGCACGCCGGGCCCCCCGAAGACGTCGCGCGCGAAGAGACGCGACCACGATGAAAAGACACTAGACCGCCACCTCGATGCCGTTCTTCTCCCGCTCCTTGACGCGGTACATTGCCTGGTCGGCCTTCTGGATCAGCGCCTCCGGCGTGAGCGCATGCTCCGGGTAGGAGGCGATCCCGAAGGATGCCGAGATGCGCGCGGAGAGCCCCAGGGACTTCAGGAACTGGTTCTCCTCGATGGAACGCCGAAGGCGCTCGGCGATGACCAGCGCCCCCGAGGCCGGGGTCTCCGGCAGCACGGCCACGAATTCGTCACCGCCGTAGCGCGCGAGGATGTCGGACTCCCGCACCCCGTCGGCGAGGATGGATCCGACCTCGGTGAGCGTGCCCGAGCCAGCGAGGTGTCCATACTGATCGTTGATCCCCTTGAAGCCGTCCAGGTCGAGGAAGATGATCGAGAGCGGGATGCCGTGGCGCTTGCAGCGCTTGATCTCCCGGCCCAGATAGAGGTTCAGGTAGCGCGAGTTGAAGAGCTTGGTCAGGTCGTCGGTGATGGTGAGCTGCTCGGTGCGCTGGAAGAGAATCGCGTTCTCCAGAGCGATCGCGCACGGCTCGACCAGGGTCAGCATGAGATCGAGGTCCGCGCGGGTGAACCGCCCCTGACGCTTGTTGATGATCTCGAGGACGCCGATTGTCCGCCCCCGCGAGACGAGCGGTGCGCACAGGATCGAGCGGGTGGCGAACTTGGTCCACCCGTCGTAGCGGTCGGTGAACCGGGGATCCCGGCTGGTGTCGTTCACAATGGCAGGCTTGCCCTCTCGGGCCACCCAACCCGCCACTCCCTCGCCCATCTTGAGGCGGTAGGAGGAGACGGCCCCGCCCCGGGCGCCGAGGGCGGCTTCGAAGACGAGCTCCTGCTCTTTCTCGTCGACCATGAGGAGCGACCAGGCCTCGGATGGGATGAGCAGGCGGATCTTCTCCATGACCAGCTCGACCACCTTGCTCGGCTCGAGGATGGAGTTGGCGGTCTTGACCACGTCGGTCAGGATCGCCAGCCGCTGCGCGGTCGTCTTGAGCGCCTCCCCCACCGGGGCGGCGCCGTCCGTGCGCCGACGGCGGGCACCCTTGAGATGGGCATGGACGGCGGGGGCGGGCGGGTCGCCGGAGCGCCAGATCTCGAGGACGAAGTCGAAGCCGAGCCGTGCCGCCCGCCGCAGGGTCGTGGGGTCGGGCGTGATCGCCACCCCGCCGACGGGCTTGCCGGGCAGGGCCTCGCGCACGATCTTGACTGTCCGAGGCTTGGTGTCGGACCCGGCCTCGACGAGCGCCCCGGCCAGGGCCTGGGGAGAGAGATCGAGGCGGGCCCGCGGGCCGGGGAGAGGCAGGAACTCGTACTCGAGTCCCGCCCCCGCGGCACCCCGGAGCCGGCGTCTCAGCGACGAACCGCCAAACACAACCACGCGCGCCAAGACGTCCTCAGTTTGAAACCACGATAGGCCGGCGCTGCTCCTCGACCCCGCCGCTGACGCTGGTGGCGCGCAGCAGGACCGGGGCCGTCGCGTCGGCCTCGAACATGACGAACTCGTTGAACGACCCGTCCGGCTGCACCTCGATGCGCACACCATTCAGCGTGACGGTGGCCCCGGGTGCGGTCCGCCCCCGGACGTGGAGGACGTTGTCTCGAAGCTCGAGGGTGTCCACCGTGAGCGGCGGCGGCTTGGCCGCGCTCGGGGGCGCCTTGAGCAGGGAGAACGTCGACGGGGCGGCGAAGCTCCCCTCCGTGCCCTCTGGATCGATCGCGGCCACCTTCCAGTAGTAGGTCCCGGTCTCGAGCCCCCGCAGCTCCATCTGGGTCTTCTCCGACACTCGTCGGTCGAAGATGGGGCGGGCGAAGGTCTGGCTGAAATCCACCATGACGCGGTAGGCCTCCGCGCTGGCCACGCCGTTCCACATCAGCAGCGTGATCGCGCGGGACGGGTCGGGATAGGAGACCTCGGTCTCGTTCGGGGGAGCGGTCAGAATCGGCACCTGTGGGAGGGCCGTCTTCTCCCCGGCGGTTCCGTCGGCGGCGACCTGGACTCCTTCATTCGACGCCAGGCGGATCCTCTCGCCGGTGGTCGTTTCCGCCTCGCCCGACCCCTGGAAGATGCGGATCCCGGTGTCACCGTCCTCCGCCACCATGATGTTCCCCACCGTCTCACGGTCGGCGGTGGTGCGCACGGTCGGGGTCGAGATCGTGGTCTCGCCGGACACGTCGCGCGCGGAGGTCTGGAAGTTGGCCTCGCCGGACTGGATGGCGAGCGCTACCCGGTAGTGCTTCGAAGCCGGGTTCTGGGAGCTCTCCACGATGCTCGTGAGGCTGTCCGGCCGGAGGCTGATCTGGTCGCCGCCGGCGAAGAGGATCTCTGCGGTCGAGCCAGGGCCGGTGCGGACGAGATCGTTCCGTCGCAGGACGATCGCGGTGGTGGCGCTGATCCACTCCAGCGTACCCGCGTGCTTCACGTGCACGGTCCCCTCGATCGACGTGAAGCGGGCCCCCGTCTCCACTGCCTGTGGCGGTGGAGGAGCGGGTTCGCCCTGCAGCAGGAAGAACCATGCGGCAAACGCGGCGGCGACGGCGAGGGCGACCCCGCCCAGGACGACGGTGCGGTACCTCACCGTGAACCACTCGATCCGATCCCCGCGGTAATGCGACGGCTCTTTCTTCTCCGGCTCCATCGGGCCCAAAATCCACTCAGCGCGCAACTTACGCGGACCCATGAGTATAGACCAACTCGCGCCGCGGCCCAAGAACGCCCGCGGTCGGTCGAGGGCCCCCGCTTGCGGGTCCTCGGGCGGGGACATAGAATTCAACGCTTTGCGAGAGCGCGCCGTCCCCGGGGCGGCTCCACCCCTCGCGCGAAACGGAGAAGAGATGGCCCTCGGCTACATGCGGCGCCACAAGAAGTGGCTCTATGTCTTCCTGTGGATCGTGATCGCCGCCTTCATCGTGCTCTACGTCCCCGCCCTCACCCCCACCGGTGAGGGCACCCCCAGCGAGACGGTGGTCTCGGTGGGCGACGAGGACATCAGCGTCGGCGAGTTCCAGCGGGCCTACTCCCGGCAGCTTCGACAGATCGCGCGCCTCTACCAGGGACGCTTCGACGAGACCATGCTCCGCCGGATGGGCCTGGAGGAGCAGGTGCTCCAGGGCCTGGTGACCGACCGGCTGATCCAGCTCGAGGCAGAGCGGCTCGGGATCACGGTATCCGACGAGGCGGTCGCCCGGGCAATCGTCACCGCCCCGGACTACCAGGACGACGGGCGGTTCATCGGCACCGCCGAGCTGCGCCGCCGCCTCGAGCTCGCGGGGTTGACCGAGGAGTCCTTTGCGGAGTCGCTCCGCGGACAGCTCATGCGCGAGCGGCTCCAGAGCCTGGTGACCGACGGCGTGGTGGTGAGTGACGCCGAGGTGAAGCGTGAGTTTGACCGCCGCAACGAGCAGGTCCAGCTCGAGTACGTTCTTGTCGACACCGAGCCGCTCCGCGAGGAGGTCCAGCCCACGGACGCCGAGATTGCCGAGCGCTTCGAGGCGAACCGTGAGAGCTATCGCATTCCGGAGAAGCGCGTGGTCTCCTACGTGCTGCTCGACCAGGAGGTTCTTCGCCCACTGGTGACGGTGACCGACCGCGACGTCGCGATGTACTACCAGGACCACCGCGACGAGTTCACCCAGGAAGAGGAATCCTGCGCCCGCCACATCCTCGTCAAGGTTGCGGCGGGAGAGGGCAGCGAGGGGCATAGCGAGGAGGAGGCGCGGCGCATCGCCCAGGCCCTCCTCGAGCGGGTCGAGGCGGGGGGTGACTTCGCGGCCATTGCGAAGGCCTCCTCCGAGGACCAGGGCTCGGCGGCCAACGGAGGCGACCTCGGGTGCTTCCCGGCCGGACGCATGGTGCCGGCGTTCGACGATGCGGTCTTCGAGCTCGACCCCGGCGAGACCTCGGGTCTCGTCCGGACCAACTTCGGCTATCACATCATTCGGCTCGACTCGCGGCGCGAGGAGACCACGCTGCCTCTCGACCAGGTCGAGGACCGCGTCCGGACCCTCGTCACCGAGGAGAAGATGGTCGAGCTGGGCGACGAGAAAGCGGCGGCCCTCGCCACCGCCCTCGCCCGGGGCAAGACGCTCGAGGAGGCCGCCGCGGCCAACGATTTGGAGGTGCAGACGAGCGCGCCCTTCGCCCGCGGCGAGACCCCGCCCGTGCTCGCCTCCCCGACCCTCGTCGCGCGGGTCTTCGAGATGGATGAGGGCCACGTGGAGGAGGCGGGCTTTGCCCTTCCCCAGGGCACCGCCTTCATCGCCCTCGCCGAGATCCAGCCCTCCCGCCTCCCCGATCTGGAGGAGGCGCGAGACCGGGTTCGGGCCGACATCGTCGAGGAGGAGGCGCTCGAGAAGGCGCACGCCCTCGCCGAGCAGGTCCGGGACCGGGCCAAGCGGGTCGGGCTCGAGCGGGCGGCCAGCGCCGCCGGTCTCGTGCGCAAGGAGACGCTGTCACCCACCTCGCCCGGGCAGCCGTTGGGCGACCTCGGCACCGGGTTCGCCCTCGACGAGGTGGCCTTCTCGCTGCCGGAGGAGACGCTGAGCGACCCCGTGCGCACCGCCGACGGCTGGGCCATCCTGCGCGTCACCGAGCGTCAGGGCTTCGATGCCGAGGCCTTCGAACGCGAAAAGCCCCGGGTGGCGGCCGCACTGCGCCAGCAGGCACAGGGAGAGGCCTTCCAGGCGTACATCGCCGCCGCTCACGAGCGATACGAGATCCGGCGCAACCCCGAGGCCTACCGCCGGGCGCTCGGGCGGGACCGCTAGCTCTTCCACGAGGATTCGGGGCGCGGTCCACCGACCTGCTAGAATGCCCTGAGTCATGCACCTCGAAGTCCGCCAGACACAGGACGTCGTGATACTCGACCTGAAGGGCAAGCTCACCGCGGGTCTCGGCGACCAACTGCTGCGCGACGCCATCGACGAGCTCCTGGCGGAGAACAAGGGTCACATCGTGATCAACCTGTCGGAGGTCTCGTTTCTCGACAGCGCGGGGGTCGGTGAGCTCGTGGCCGGCCTGAGGACCGCACGGCGGTTCGGCGCCGAGCTGAAGCTGTTGAACGTGGGCGAGCGGGTCTACAGCACGCTGGACATGGCGCGTCTTCTCCCCACCTTCGAGATCTTCGAGGACGAGGGGGAGGCAGTGCGCTCGTTCGGCGCCGCCTGAGCCGCGCGAGACGCGACTAGTCCTCCTCTGTCGTCACGGTGAGAGGGTCCAGGCTCGTGACCTTCAAAGGCACGCTGCATTCCGGGCAGTTGATGGTCTCGCCCTCATCCAGATCGTAGCCGTCCAGATCGAGGTCCGACTCGCACTCCGGACAACGGGTCTCTGCGCTCGCCACAGGTCACCCCCTTCTCGG
>Ga0316577_10000420_pt1 | contig 16385 bp, 14 predicted proteins | sample S5NA_FD_203073 | JGI IMG/M metagenome (GOLD analysis project Ga0316577, IMG submission 203073) | Rhizosphere microbial communities from salt marsh grasses in Alabama, United States - S5-7_050615r2r1 | ecosystem: Host-associated > Plants > Roots > Rhizosphere | place: USA: Alabama | collected... | reverse complement strand
TCTATGCGGCCGGACGCCTGGATCTCGACAGCGAGGGGCTGGTGCTTCTGACCGACGACGGTTGGCTGATCCACCGCCTGAGCCATCCCCGCTACCACCAACCCAAGACCTACCTCGTCCAGGTAGAGCAGATCCCTGAGCCGGAAGCGCTACATGCGTTGCGCCGGGGGGTCATGGTCAGGGGCAGGCGCACCGCCCCGGCCCGGGTGGAGCAGCTGCCTGCAGAGCCCGATCTGCCAGCCCGCACAAAGCCGATCCGGCAGCGTCAAACGGTGCCCACGGCCTGGCTTCGCCTGGTGCTCACCGAGGGACGTAAGAGACAGGTCCGCCACATGACGGCAGCGGTCGGCCATCCCACGCTGAGGCTGGTTCGCGTGGCCATCGGCCCGCTGGAGTTGCGCGATCTCGCACCCGGGGCGTGGCGAGCCCTGAGGCTCGGCGAGCTAGATGCCCTGTGGCAGGCACTTCACCCCCCTGGTGCTCCTTCACACCACTGATCTGGACCTATCCACCGACCGGCGCAGGTCATGGACTGGGCCTGAGCGACAGAGAAGCCAAGGTCTGTTCTGTGAAAGGAGACTGGGGATCGCCGTCCACCTGGGCGCCGGCGGGGACGGAGTGGCTACTCAGTACACCAGCTGCATCTGATCGTCGAGGGAGCTGTAGACAGGGCAGAAAAGATGCCACACCAGCTCGGCGCCCGTGTCCGAGACCACGTAACCACAACCCTGGTCGAGATAGATGCGCGTGGCGGCTTCCTCATAGGGCACGATCCGGACCGCGGGCGTCGGCACCGGCGTGGGGGACGGCAACGGCGTTGGCGTGGGAGGCGGAGCTGTTGGCGCCGGAGGTGGGACGGCCGCCGCGGCAAAATCAGCTTGCTTGAAGCGCGCACTCCAATCGCGGGTGATATTCAGGTATAGACCCCCGTAGGCCTGGCTGGGCTCGATATAGGACCCCTCCGGCCACTCGTTGAAGGAGTTGATGATCACCCACTGGGGGCGGCTGGCAATGGCCGCTTGCCAGGCTTGCCGGTAGTAGTCGCCACCATTGCGCGATTGGGCAAAGCCACTGCCGGGTCGGACCTTGCGGTCGTCGTAACCGGGCATGACGGTCGCGACCCAGAGTTTGGCTGTGCCATTCTGGGCATTGTACTTCCGGACGCGCTGACCCCACGCAGACAGGGTCTTGGCCGGGGGAATGCGGTTCGGCCAGGTGACGCTGTAGAGGTGGTGGCCGTCAAATACAGCCTGATAGCGCAGGTCGGTGCCCTCGGCGATCCACAGGGCCTGGCGATCGGGATCGGCCTGGTCGCGGAGCTTGCGCCAGGACGCCACCGACAGACGGGATACGTTGTAGAAAAAGACCACGGGCCGGCCTTGGGCGCGAAGATAGGCAGAGTGGGCAGCGTGGACATTGTGCAGATGCCGCAGGTTTTCGGCGTAGCTGTTCATCCCCCCCATGAAGGGCGAGTTGATGTCAAAATCGACCGCCACGCGGAACCCCTTCTCGCCGGCGACATCCAGGAGGGTTCGTAGATTCTTCTCGGTCTGGTTGCCCCGGCCCCACCAGTTGAGCACAAGGGCATCGATGCCGGCGCCCTTGGCTTGATCGATCTGGCGGGCCATCACATCGCGATTGGCGGACACGTAGGGGCTTTGGGGCACGTCTGGGACTTTGCCGGAGCTCCAGGTCTTCTGGTCATACCAGGCATAGTAGAAGGCCAGGACCAGACGCTGGCCCTCGGCCTCAGCCGGACCTATGCCTCGCAACACGGATATAAACAGCAGCCCCGCCAAGCCGGCCGCTACCAGGATTCTTTGCCACCGCGAAACCACGATTCTCCCGTTCTCCCCTGCCTGGTGTAGGTTGCCACACCCGCCATTCCATTATACTGCAAGATACCAGGCGCGGCAAACTGGGACCGATAGCGGAGCCCGAGTACGGTGACATAGCGTTTGGCAAAGCGTACCACTCGTGATATACTTGGCCCTATGAGTAGCAGCAAGAGGGTACCAGACATGACCAGCAACGCATTCGACGTACTGACAGAACGGGGCTTTATCGAGCAGGTCTCCGACGCGGAAGGCGTGCGCGCCGCTATGGAGGGGCCGATCACCTGTTACATCGGCTTTGATCCCAGCGCTTCCAGCTTCCACGTGGGGAACCTGGTGCCCATTATGGCCCTGGCCCACATGCAGCGGCATGGACACCGTCCCATCGCCGTCATGGGCGGCGGCACCGGGATGGTGGGCGATCCCTCCGGCAAGACAGAGATGCGGCAACTGCTGGCCGTAGCGCAGATCGACGCCCACGTCACCACTCTGAAGGGCCAGATGGCGAACCTCATCGACTTTTCCGAGGGACGGGCCTTCATGGTCAACAACGCCGATTGGCTTCGGCGCCTCAACTACCTGGAGTTCCTGCGCGACATTGGCCGGCACTTTAGCGTGAATCGTATGCTCGCGGCCGAAGCCTATCGCACCCGCTACGAGAGCGAACAGGGGCTGAGCTTTCTCGAGTTCAATTACATGTTGCTGCAGGCCTACGACTTTTTGCACCTGTACCGCGAATATGACTGTGTGCTGCAGATGGGTGGTAACGACCAGTGGGGCAACATCCTGGCCGGCGTCGATCTCATCCGCCGGACGGATGGCGCCCAGGCTTACGCGGCCACGTTCCCGCTCGTGACCACAAATTCCGGCGCCAAGATGGGCAAGACGGCCGAGGGTGCCGTGTGGCTGGACCCGGAGCTGGTATCGCCCTACGAGTACTACCAGTATTGGATCAACGTCGACGACGCAGACGTGGAGCGCTTCCTGGCCCTATTTACCTTTGTACCCATGGAACGGGTAAGGGAGCTTGGCCGGCTCCAGGGTGCAGACATCCGCCGCGCCAAGGAGGTCTTGGCCCTCGAGGCCACCAGAATCCTGCACGGTGAGGACGCGGCGCGCGAGGCCCAGGAGGCGGCACGCCAGTTGTTCGGCAAGGGCGTCGTCACCGATGCCGTCCCCACCACCGACATCAAGGCGGCGGAGCTCGAGGCTGGCATTCCTGCACCTGAGCTGTTCGAGAGCGTCGGGTTGTGCCGCTCGCGCAGCGAAGCGCGCAGGCTCATCCAGCAGGGTGGCGCCTACATCAATGAGGAAGCCGTCCCCAACGTCGATCAGACGATCTCAATGGAGGATCTGGTCGACGGCGAAGTCCTGCTTCGGGCCGGAAAGAAACGCTACCACCGCCTGCGCGTCAGCTAGACATCCGCCTCAAACGACATACGCGAAAGCGGGTGTGAAGGGGAACCCCTTCACACCCGCTTTTCTATGTAGCTAGACGACGCCGGTCTGGCCTAGCCCACGCCGGGTGAGACGTCGCGCTTGCTCTGCCAGATCGCCCAGACGACCAGGACAGCCAGGATGGCAGTGGCAACCCAGATGCCGGCCTGTCCGCGGGACTCGACGATTACGGGCGCCGCCAGCAGGCTGACCAGGTTGACCACCTTGATCATCGGGTTCAGGGCCGGGCCCGCCGTGTCCTTGAGCGGATCGCCGACGGTATCCCCCTCGACGCCGGCCTTGTGAGCTGGCGAGCCTTTACCCCCGAAATGCCCGTCCTCAACATACTTCTTGGCGTTATCCAGGGCACCTCCGGCAATGGCCATAAAGACGGCCAGCAGCTGGCCCGTCAGGATGACGCCGGCCAGGAACGTGCCCAGGGCCTCCACCCGGAACACCAAGCCGACCAGCAGCGGGACGCCCACCGAAAGCACTACCAGGCTGATCAACTCCTTCTGCGCAGCCGCGGTCGCGATGCCGACCACGGTGCCATAGTCCGGCGCCTTGGTCCCCTCCAGGACGCCGGGGAGCTTGAACTGCCGGCGGACCTCATCCACGACAAGGTTGGCCCCGCGCGCCACCGCCCGCAGGGAGAACGCGGAGAACAGGAAGGGTAACGCACCGCCCAAGAGGAACCCGATGGTGCCATTGAGGGTTGATACAGGGATGCCGATATCCATTAGCTCTGTTACGGTCATTCCTGGATTGGAAAGGGTCAGTGCATCGGCCACAAAGGAGAAGAAGAGCGCCGTGGCTGCGACGACGGCCGAGGCGATGGCGATTTGCTTGGTGATGGCTTTGGTCGTATTGCCTACAGCATCCAGCTCGGCCAACAGGTGCCATGCCTTCTCTCCGACGCCGCTCATCTCGCCAATGCCGTTGGCGTTGTCGGCAATCGGACCGTAGGAATCCATGGCCACATTGTTGCCAGTGTGGGAGAGCATGCCGATACCAACCATGGCCACACCATAGAGCGTGTAGATCAACCCCTCGCTGCCAAAGATAATGAGGCTTGCACCCAAGGCGACCACGATAGCCAGAAGGCTCCAGACGCTGGCCTCCATCCCCACGGCCAGACCTCCCAGGATCGTGGTTGCCGAGCCGGTCTGTGTGGACTCGGCGATCTCCCGCACAGGCTTTCGCTTCGTAGAGGTAAACAGGGATGTGAGCGGGTTAAAGACCACGGCCAAGCCAACGCCGATGGCATTCAGTGTCGCCAACTGCCACTCGCCCGCATAGAACAGTGAGAAGAGGTAGGCGAAAATTATGGTGTTGATGGAGGATACCTCGTACGAACGGAACATCGCCTCCTCGGCATCCTTGGCCCGCAGGAACTTGATGGGAAAGTTCTCCCATATCGGCACGGTGAAGGTGCCCAGGATGGAAGAGATCACGCCGATGGCACGCACGATGAGGGGATAGACAATCCAGAAGGTATCCCCCGTCTCCCGTAACAAGAAGAGTCCGAGGATCAGCGTCGAGACGATGGTTACCTCGTAGCTCTCGAAAATATCGGCCGCCATGCCAGCGCAGTCACCGACATTGTCACCCACCAGATCGGCCACCACCGCCGCGTTGCGCGGATCGTCCTCCGGCAGCCCGTGCTCGACCTTGCCTACCAGGTCCGCCCCGACGTCCGCCGCCTTGGTATAGATGCCGCCGCCGATCCGCATGAACAGCGCGACAAGCGTACCGCCGAAGCCAAAGCCCAGGAGGGCGTCGGGCGCAGCCTTGCCAAAGATCATAAAGATGATAGTCCCGCCCAGCAGCCCGAGGCCATCGGTCAGCATCCCCGTGAACGTACCAGCGCGGTAGGCCACCGTCAGCGCACCATTATAGTCCTCGCGGACGGCCATGGCGGCCACGCGGATGTTGCCCTCAATGGCCACACGCATGCCCAGCTGCCCAACCAGCGTCGAGAACGAAGCACCGACGACGAAGGCCAGCATCCGCCCAATGCCGATCCACAGCCTTGCCGCCTGGACATCACCATCGAACATCTCCAGGGCCTGCTCCGTGGGGGCCACCACATAGACGCTGAAGAACAGCAGGATAGCCAGCAAGACCAAGATGGGCAAGATGGTTCGCAGTTGCCGTTGCAGATAGGCGTTGGCACCGATCTTGATGGCCTCCCAAACCTTCAGCATATCCGCAGAGCCCTTGTCCCGGCGCAGCGTGTCGCGCCACAGCCAGTAGGCGTACGCCAGGCTGATGAACGCCACGACGATTACGCCCCAGAGCATGCTCTGCTCCAAAGTGCGCAGTTCTGCCATTTCTATCCGTCCTCCTTGATGGGGTATGAAAAGGTGTGTTTGCCTTCGGTGCCACCGGCTGTCCAGAGACCTCGGTCGAGCGAGGACTAGTGAGGCCGTTTGCGCCCTGGTGCCCTCCGGCTCAAGCGCGTCATATTCTACCGGAGATGGTCAGAAAAGTCAAGTGGTACCACAGACAGAAGGCATTTTCTCAGAAAAAACGGCAAATCTGGCGAATTTGGGGGGTACACATTTGCGATTTTCGTGGTATAATGGCTTTGCGTTCTGCGCATTGCGCCCGGGTTGGGCCTGTTGACAGGCCGGAACGCTAAATGTACCGGGTCGAGGACCTATCCATCAATGCCTTCATCGCGAGCATTCGCGAGGTCGAACCAAAGGAGCTTGTCGATCTTGGGCCCTCACTGGGCCGGATACTCCCCCTCCAGCCCAGGCTGGAAAATTCGGGGCCGATCACGACAAATCGCCCAAAGCCAGACATTGCCTGGTCGCTAGCCGTCATGCCTGGAGGCTTGACAGGATGGCTGTGTCCTGTGCAGCAAAGCCGCTGTCCGCGTGGCTGAGAGCTCCCGCAGAACCGGTGCATAACGAGATAGCTGGGGCCAGACCCGGTGTAACGGTCGTTACTGACTGAACGCTAGGCCGGCCTTTAGAATTATGTAGATAAGGTGGGACCGCGTGATTCGCTTTCATCGCAACCGTCCACAGATGGCCACCGACTCCTTGCCCCATGGGACGGCTGCGAGGCCACGCTCACGCGTTTGAGCGTGACGTAGGGCCAAGTCTGCAAAATTACTCGGATCCCAACAGGAGGAACGGGTCAGAATGACCACAGCGGAACTGGAAAAGAAGAGGACCCCTGCCGTTCAGGATCAAGAAGAGGGGCCCTCTGCGATCGAGCGGTTGATCGATCTGGGCCGTGCTCAAGGCTACGTCACGTATGACGACGTTATGGAAGCCGTGCCAGAAGCTGAACTTCGAATCGAACAATTGGAGGACGCGTTGGCGACCCTTATAGATATGGGGATCGAAATCAGCGATACAGACCTGGACGAATCCAACACAGAGCAAGAAGAGAAAAAGGATCCCGGTGCGGTTGAAGTCACCGAGGCCGACATCGATCTCTCGGCGATCGACATCGACGACTCTATCAGCCTCTATCTGAAAGAGATCGGCAGGATCCCCCTTCTGACCGCCGAGCAGGAAGTATCGCTTGCCAAGCGGATGGAGGCAGGCCGCAATGCCAAGAAGCGCCTCAGCAGGGACGGGGACTTTGGGGCTGAGGAGCGCGAAGAGTTGCGCTACTTGGTCCGAGATGGAAATGCAGCGCACGAGCATCTAATCAAGGCCAACTCGCGATTGGTGGTGAGCGTCGCCAAGAAGTATGTCGGCCGGGGGGTGCCGTTCCTGGATCTGATCCAGGAGGGCAACATCGGCCTCATCCGCGCGGTGAAGAAATTCGACTATCGTCGCGGCTACAAGTTCTCAACCTACGCCACCTGGTGGATCCGCCAGGCGGTGACCCGCGCCATTGCCGATCAGGGGCGTACCATCCGCGTCCCCGTTCACATGTACGAACAGATCAACCGTTTGGCCCGGGTGTCCAGGCAGCTGGTGCAAGAACTCGGCCGGGACCCCACCGTAGAGGAGATTGCCGAAGAGCTGGGGGTGAGTCCCAAGAAGGTAGAGCGCACCATCAAGGTCTCGCAGCGGCCCTTGTCCCTGGAGATGCCTGTCGGAGAAGAAGACGACAGCTTCCTGGGCGACTTTATCGAGGACAGCGAAGCGCCGTCGCCCACCGACCAGGCCTCTCAACAGCTCCTGCGCGATCAGATTGAGGACATCTTTGGATCGCTCACACCACGGGAGGTGCGCATCCTCCAGCTACGCTTCGGGCTGGTCGATGGCTACAGCTACACCTTGGAAGAGGTGGGCAGGAAATTTGGCGTGACCCGAGAGCGCATCCGCCAGATCGAGGCCCAGGCACTGGGCCGGCTGCGGCATCCAAGCCGCAGTCGCAAACTGCGGGACTTTTTGTCCTGAACGAACCATCGGTACACAGACGGCGTCCCGGATGCCGGGACGCCGTTTTAATTTTGGGGCCCGCCAGGAGGCCCCCCGGTCGAAAACCAGCTAGAAAAGGGATCTATGTATGAGCAAGAAAACGCAACCAAGGCAGCGGACCGCGACCAAGCGCCGCAAGAGCCGGACCCAGGGAGGTAGCCTTCTCATCCCCCTCGGCGTCGCTGTAGTCGTGCTGGCCGTGATCATCGGTGCTTTGCTGATGATGGATAACCAGCCGGCGGATGTTCCTTACCCGGATGTGTCCCGCATCTCTGTAAAAGAGACCCAGAACAAACTGGAGGCGGGGGAGATCCTCCTAGTAGACGTCCGCAGCAAGGCCTCGTACGACAGCCTGCACATCACGGGGGCAATGTCGATCCCCGAGGAAGAGGTGGGGGATCGCTTGAGCGAGCTCCCGGTGGACCGGGGGATCGTGCTCTACTGCACCTGAAGCCAGGAACAGCAGAGTGCCCGTGTGGCACAGCAACTGCTCGACCTGGGATATCGTGACGTTCAAGCCGTGTTGGGCGGATTTGCCGCCTGGCAGCAAGCAGGCCTTCCCGTGGAATCAACCGCGCCATAGTGCCGGCGCCAGCAATAACGAATCGAGCGAACGCGAGCCAGGGCCCAGCCTTCCATCCGCGGAGGGCAGTCCCTGGCTCGTTGCTTTCCCCCGTGATTTCTGGTATACTTGCGCCTATCAGGCCAAGGCCGTGCTTTTCGTCCTGACACGACACAAACCGGGCTAGGAGAGTCAGGTTGCGCCATCGAATGCTGGTGTTGATCGCCATCCTAGTGGCACTGGTGGTGTTGCTGGCCACCGTGCTGATCCGCCATGCCGTTCTGGCCCAAACTGCGCCTCCAGAGTGGCTCCCCGCCCGCAGCGTCCCCGACACCGATGTCAATCCCTATGGCGCCAACTTTTTCCTGGCTCGCGAGGTCGAGCTCTGGAAACGCGAACGAACCCTGGACATGGCCCGGGCGGCTGGCATCGGCTGGGCAAAACAGCAGTTCGCCTGGGCTGAGATCGAGCCCCTGCGCAAGGGGGAGTACATCGATCCGATCACGGGTCAGAGCAGTTGGGCCAAGTTCGACGAGATCGTAGACCTGTACCGCGCTGCCGGGCTGCGCGTCATCGCCCGCCTGGACCGGGCACCAGCTTGGGCGCGGCTGCCCGATACCCGTCCTGAGACTCCGCCAATGGATATGGCGGACTATGGGGACTTTGTCTACGCCTTTGTCGACCATTTCCGCGGGCGGATCGAATACATCCAGATATGGAACGAGCCAAACATCTATCCAGAGTGGGGCGAGCAGGCTGTGGATCCTGCGGCCTACACCCGCATGCTCCAAATCGCTTATCAGCGAGCCAAAGAAGCCGATCCCAACGTGCATGTCCTCACAGCGCCCTTGGCCATCACCCTGGGAGAACCCCATCCCGAGCCGGGACGCTGGCGCTCCATGCCGGACCCGGACTTTTTGGAAGGCATGTACCAAGCCGGGGCAGGGAAGAGTTTCGATATCCTCTCGGCCAACGCCTTCGGGTTTGATCTTCCGCCCGAAGACCCTCCTGATCCCGACGTGCTCAATTTTCGACGGGTCGAACTGCAACGGGACATCATGGAGCGTTATGGCGATGAGGACAAGGCCATTTGGTTCAACGAGTACGGCTGGAACGCCGCTCCGGTCCATTTTACGGACGAGCAGCTGATCTGGGAGCGGGTCACGGAGGAGCAACAAGCCGAATACACCCTGCGGGGCATCGAGTACGCTCGCACGGAGTGGCCCTGGGCCGGGGTCTTTAACATCTGGTATTTCCGCCAGACGGGACAGCAATACACGCCTACCGAGGCGGCCTACTACTTCAGGATGGTCGACGTGGACTTTACGCCGCGGCGCGTGTACGACGCCGTCGAGGATGCCACAGCTCTGCTGTACGTGGCTTCTCCGGGCTATCTGGAAGAGACCAACCCAGCAGTCGAGGCAGATCCCAACTGGCACGGTGTGATCGCCGAACAAGCCAGTGGGCGCGGCCTCCTGTTCAGTGACGTGCCCGGCGCCAGCCTGACCCTCACCTTCCGCGGGAGCGTGGTTGACCTCATCGCCCATCGAGGCCCCGATGGCGGGCGCCTGCTGGTGACGCTGGACGGCCGGAATGTCGCCGGGCTGCCCACCGACGCGCAGGGGCGTTCGTACATTGACCTCAAGGTGCCAGCCGGCGAGTGGCAGGCTCGCCGGCCTCTGGCCATCGGCCTGGCGACCGGCCAGCACGTGGTGCGCCTGACGGTCAGCGACGAAGGCGGGGGCTCGTGCAATGTAGACGCGTTTGAGGTGAACAGCGGCGAGCCGCCAGCCTTCCCCACACTCCTGGTAGGCTTGTTGACGGGTGGCATCCTGATGGGCGGCCTCGCGCTCGTGTGGGACCTTCGGAGCCAGCCCAAGCGAGAGCAGTACTTCTAGACGACCAGCGGGCGAAGGAGGAGGACCATGCCTGTTCAGCTAGAGGTGAGAACCGAAAACAAGAGCGAGCTCCGCGATATCAGTTCAAAGGTCAAAGAGGCCGTTTCGGAGAGCGGCGTAAAGCAGGGGGTTTGCCATGTCTTTGTGCCCCACACGACCGCGGGCTTGACCTTGAACGAGAATTGGGATCCGGATGTCAGAGGCGACCTGGTCCGGGCCCTCCAGGCTCTGGTACCTGACGTCCGCTTCCGCCACGGCGAGGGGAACTCCCCGGCCCACCTGCTAGCGACCCTCGTGGGCGCCAGCCAAACCCTGCTCATACGCGACGGTCAATTGCTCCTGGGCACTTGGCAGGGCATCTACCTGGCCGAATTCGATGGCCCGCGCAGCCGTCGCGTCCTCGTCAAAGTCGTAGCAGACCCGGATTGAGGATTCGACGCCGCGTCAATCAAAGACGACGACCTCTTTGCCGTGCAACTTGTCCAACACCCGGCTGGCAATCAGTTCCAGGTGGGAGTTGACGGACACAAAGTCCAGATCGTCCGTGGGCACGGTCAAGACAGGGCACAGGCGGAACTCCTCGACCCACGCCCCATACAGATCGTTGAGCTGGGTTAGATACTCCGCGGTGATCTCCTGCTCATAATCGCGCCCTCGATGCCGGATCCGGGCCTGCAGGACCGGCACCGAAGCCTCCAGGTAGATCACCAGGTCCGGCGGCGGCAGAATGGTGCTCACCGTCTGGTACAGATCCCAGTAACTGCGCCAATCCCGTTCGCCCATGTGGCCCTGGAGATAGAGGTTGCGGGCAAAGATCTCGGCATCCTCGTACACCGTGCGATCCTGCACCACGGTGCCCGGTCGTTCGATGATCTGCCGGTGGTGGCCCAGGCGCCGGGAGAGAAAATAGATCTGGGAGTGAAAGCTCCAAGTGCGCATGTCCTTGTAGAAATCGGCTAGATACGGGTTGTCGTCGACTGCCTCGTAGAACGGCTCCCAACAAAGGTACGCGCTCAACAACTTGGTCAACGAGGATTTGCCAACACCCACGTTGCCTGCCACGCCGATGAACCTCTTCACAGCCTTGTCTTCCCTCCCTGTCTCGGAATCGCCCAAGCCCTTCGTCAGGCCTCCTGTACCGCTGGGCTGGGCCGGCCCGCCGCTGTGAACGTCAAGTCCGTGCCCAGATAGAGGCGGTCGCCCCAGCCGGCCTTGACCATCACGTCGCGGTCCTCACGTACCATCTGCACCTCGACCTGGGCCGCGCCAGCTTGTCGAGCCAGGTCCTCCATCCAGCCGCGCATCACCTGGCTGGCGTAGGCCACCGCCTGCTCAAGGTCCCCAAAATCACGGGGACCCTCTGGCAGGTGGACGCGTACCCCGCTGCCTCCCCAACCAGAGGAACCCATATCCGCTTCCAGAGGCGTGATGAGCACGCGCTGGCGTTGAACGACGCCGCCCGCCACGGCACCCACGGCATTCGCGACCTCGGCATGGGGTGGGATGAGCAACTGCGTATGCAGCCGCTCGGCGACCCGCGGCATATAGGCCTCCACCGGGGCGCCGATGGCCACCACAGGCCGGCGAAGGGTCAGAGAAAAATCGAGATCGAGATCCGCCGAGGGGTTCGCCACGCGGTCGCCATCCAATGCCCGCTCCAGGAGCAGGGAAGCAGTGGGTTCCTGGTCCCATCGTGGCGTGGAGCCAGGCAGGTCCCCCTCGTCATGGAGCGCTTTGGTCACCAACGCTTTGGCCGCCCGCTGCGAGACGCCCGCGACCACCTCGCGGCAGAACGCCTCCAGCGGCTGGCGGGCCTGCGCGGCGACGATCTGGGCCCCCAGCTGCGCCGCCTCAGTGTGCCACAGATCGAGCTGGCCTAGCGCATGGAGTGCGTCTGTCGGGGTGAAACCGGCGCGCAACACGAGGCGCTCGGCCACCAGACGCTCCACACGGCGCAAGATCAGCGCCCCGTAGCGCGCCTCGCGCACCAGGGCAGCCAGCGAGACCGGACCAGCAGCTACCCGATCCAGGATGGTCTGTTCTTCGTCGTCCAGCCACTGGCTCGTGGCTCGGCGGGCCACAAGGAACTCACCCGCCACCTCTGAGCGTGGCGGCGCCACGACCTGAGTCCGCAGTTCGTGGACGATGCCAGGATAGGTCTGGGCCAAGAGGCTCAGCGGCACGACCCGCCGTGGCCCGATGGCCATAAGATGGTCAGAATCGATGCGGACGTGGCTATCGCCGCCCAGGCCGACCGTGTGCACATCCACCGCCTCGACCATTGTCCGCCAGCGACCGACCTGGGCACCCTCTGGATTGAGGCGCGGGCGGCCTTCCCGCAGCGAGGCAATGTCCGTGGTCGTCCCGCCCACATCCACAACCCACAGATCCGCGACCGACCCGGAGAATGCCTGCCCTTCAGCAGATGGCTGGGCCAGGTGCCAGGCGCCGACGGCACTGGCCGCCGGGCCCGACAGGATGGTCTCGATGGGCCGTTGCATGGCCCACTTGGCGCGGACCAGCGAGCCATCGCCCTTGACCACCATGAGCGGGGCCGTCACCCCCCTTCCCGCTAATGTCTGGCGAAGTGTACCGATCAGTTCGCGCAGCAAGGGCACCAACCGCGCATTGAGGGCCACCGTGGTCGCCCGTCGCACCGAGTTGAGGCGCGTCGTCAGCTCATGGCCACAGGTGACCGGCAGGCCAGAGGCACCCTCGCCGTCGGATGAGGGAACGCGGGTCAGTTCCTCGATCAGGGCCCGCGCCCGCAGCTCGTGGGTCGGGTTGCGCACACCAAAATAGCTGGACACCGCAAAGGCCTCAAGCCGCTCGCGCCGTGCAAGCACCGCCTCACGCAGCGCCGCCTCGTCCAGAGGGGCGGCCTCGTCGCCGTGGATGTCGTGGCCCCCGCGAATATAGACCACGTCGTCGGTGACCAGCTCGTCCTCAAACCCATACTGCTCGATGAGCTCCGGATCATAACCGATCAGGATCAGCGCGACGGGACTGCCCTGCCCCTCCACGATGGCGTTGGTGGCCAGCGTGGTCGACAAGGCCACCAGGTCGACGTCGTCCGGCCCAAGGTGGGGCGAGCCCCCGTCTTCCTGGGCGAATACCGCGTCCACCGCCGCCCCAATGCCGATCGACAGGTCCCGGCGTGTGGTCAGCGCCTTGGCGGAACGGAGGACCTCACCGGTATCGTGGTCCACCAAGGCTGCGTCGGTGTAGGTGCCGCCTGTATCGATGCCTAGTGCGATTGTCACGATGGATCCTCCCGGCGCCGCCAGCAGGTGTCTTGGAGCGCGCAGAACTTGCAGATAGAACCGACGTGCTTTGAATCATAGCCTGGTCCAATGCCAATGACTGCCGAGAACGACTTGTGCGGCTCCAGCACACAGTAGTCGTTCAGCCGCACCCCGATCGACTCGAGCGACAACAGGCCACATACCTGGCGTTGGCCCTGCAGCGACCATCCGACGAGCGAGCCTGGACTGATGGCCGCGCCCAGGCCCCAGTCCATTTCGTGGGCAGCTTCTTCGGCCAGGCAGCGCAGGGCTTCGCCAATTGCTCCCAGCGCCACGACCCCGGCACTGTCGAGCAGGTAGGAGGCCAGGATCTCGCCCCCTTGCTGCAGTTCATTGACCTTGTCCTCCAGGGCCGGCCCAATGGTGCCCACAGCCATGAGCACGCGATGGGCACCGGTCAGCAGGTCCACCTTCGGCCCCACGCGCAGCACGGCCTCTGCAGACGCGCCATTGGAGATAACCAGCTGGACCTCTTCGCCTTCAATCCCCCCAATCTCGAACCAGTCGTAGTAGGCGACCGGCTCCCAGAGGGTCTCCCCCAGCGCAATGGCCTCCTCTGCATCGCGCAGCAGGCCAGGCTGCAGTCGTCGTTTCCCGCGCGAGGCCACGACTTCTTCGGCATTCAACGCCACAGGGATATCTTTCAGAATCGGCATGCTTTCACCCACCATCGGTATTCATCTAGCGCCCCCGGAGCACCACGCCCCGGACAATGCGCGCATTGTACCACGTTTTGGCGACGACCGAAAATCATCACTTCTTCAGGTCCGTACCTCCTCCGCGACGCACTCGACATCGCACGGCCAGAAGCCAAGACCTACAAAACAAGGGGCGCACCTCTGTGCGCCCACCAAGACAACGACAATAGCATACTGCCCGCGTTAGCCTGTCAGTACTTCGACGCCTTCTCCCTCGACGACCTCCCCCACATGCCACACAGCCTGACCCGCTGTCCGGCACAACGCCACCAGGCGATCGGCTTCAGCCGGGGGCAGCGCCACCAAGAGGCCTCCGCTTGTCTCCGGCGTCCAGAGCAACATCTCCATCTCCTCAGCCAGCCCGGCAAAGTCGACGTGCTCCTCATACGTCCGCTGGTTGTTGCACGAGCCACCTGGAAACAGCCATAGATCGGCATAGTCCTTGGCCCCGGGCAAGAAGGGCAGGCGGTCAAAGAAGAAGCGGAAGCGGGCACCACTGGGCGCAGCCATCTCGTAGGCGTGACCCAGCAGGCCAAAGCCGGTGATGTCCGTCACCGCGTGAAACCCCACCATCTGGATCAGATCTGCCGCCCGCGCATTGAGCTGCAGCATCGACTCGACGGCTACCTGGACGTGCGCCGGGTCAGCCTGGTCGCCCTTGGCCGCCGTGGTCACAATGCCCACCCCCAGCGGTTTGGTCAACAGCAGCTGATCGCCGGGACGCGCGCCGGCTTTTTTCGCCACACGATCGGGATGGACCTCGCCCATCACCGCCAGGCCGAACTTGGGCTCGTCGTCGTCGATGGTATGCCCGCCGGCGATGACGCCCCCCCCTTCGGCTACCTTCTCCGCCGCCCCACGCAGGATCTCGCCCAGCACCTCCCCCGGCAGTTTCGGCGGAAAGGCGGCAACGCTCAGGGCCAGGCGCACCTGACCACCCATGGCGTACACATCGCTCATGGCATTGGCCGCCGCCACCGCGCCGTAGGTATAGGCGTCATCCACCACCGGCGTGAAAAAGTCGACGGTGAAGATGAGGGCCTTGTCCTCTGCGATCTGGTAGACCGCCGCGTCATCGGGCGAATCCAGGCCTACCAGCAGGTTAGGGTAGTCGCTCTCTCTGAATGTTGCTTTTAGGGGGCGCAGAACCTGCGCCAGGTCGTCTGGCGACCGTTTGGCCGCTCAGCCGGCGGCCGTCGTCAGTGCGGTCAGCCGCACATTCTGCCCATCTGTCGTCATTGGTTTCCTTTACCGGATCCCGGCACCTACCTTACAGGAACCAGAACAGCTGCCTGCGGACCCGCCTCTAGATCGAATAGATGCCGTTGGTCGGCACCCTGTTGTCGGCCAGCGTCTCGGCCACCCGCTGCTCCTCGTGGCGGTCAAAACGCAGGGCCATGCCGCAATCGGAGCTGAGCTGGCGCGGCGTCGGGATCATCTTGATGCTCAGACCGGCCCCCACCAGTACCTTCTCGGCACGGATGGCATGGGCTGTCGAGTGGAACAGGACGACGCTGTGCTCAGGCATGCTAAAGATTCACGACCTTCCCCGCGCCCAGCATCGTCTCGGCAATGTCGTACATATTGGAGACCTGCCCCGCGGCGATCTCTTCCGTCAGTTCGAAGTAATTCAGGCACGTGCCACAGACCAGGATCTCGATCGCCTCGCCCTCCAGGGCACAGAGGTCATCGAGGACCGGCGAGCCCTTGCAGGCCAGCCGGACCCCTGTGTTGAAAAGGATGATGGTGTGGGGCAGGGGCTGGACTTCACCAAGGGTATGAAAAAAGCCCCGCATCAGGATGCTGCCCAACTCGCGCTCACCCCGCCCCATGATGTCAGAGGAGACGACCAGGACCAGCGGCCCCGCGGCTGCCTCGGCCTTGCCCACCGTGGGCGCTTCCGCCTTAGGCATCGGTTCTTGCTGGGCCATCTGAATGCGGAATTCCTCTCCGTCTGGCACGACGCTGACCTGCCAGCCGGCCTTGCGCGCCATCCGCGACACGTTGGTCATCGAGGTTTCGCTGTCGACCAGCGTCACGACCTGCTCTGCCTCCTGCATGGCATTTCGCGTTAGGATCACGGGCTGGGGGCAAGCCAGCCCCCGGGCATCGACCATCTTGGACATCTCACATCCCTCCCACCTCAGGTTCCTGCTGCAGCCTACATCGGCCCATGATACCCAGATAAGTTAACAGAGTCAACTTACAGGTATAACACTGAGGAATAAAAAAGGCCCCAGTGGGGCCTCGCGGGCT
>Ga0316577_10000419_pt1 | contig 16398 bp, 11 predicted proteins | sample S5NA_FD_203073 | JGI IMG/M metagenome (GOLD analysis project Ga0316577, IMG submission 203073) | Rhizosphere microbial communities from salt marsh grasses in Alabama, United States - S5-7_050615r2r1 | ecosystem: Host-associated > Plants > Roots > Rhizosphere | place: USA: Alabama | collected... | reverse complement strand
GGGGCCGGGATCTACCTGGGTATAGCTCGGCGCCAGATAGGGATAGCTAGCCAGCACAACCAATGCCACCACGCCCGCCCAGGCAGGCAGGGCTGCCAGACGCTCGTCCAGGCGAACCACCGACCCTGCCAGGAATGCCAGAGGCAACCCGCTCAGGGCCAGCAGTTGCCAGGGACACGCTAGGAGGGCGTCGAAGCCAGAGGTGCGCCATAGCCATGCCGTTGTAGGCAGGCAGAGCAGGATGATCACCAGCAGGCTACTCCCCCAGAACCAGAACGCGGGATTCAGAGACGTCGATGGCGCGGAAGAGCTTTCGGGGGCGCTCTGCGCCTTCTCGCTCTGCTCCGCTGCCTCATTGTTGGGCGATGCCTCTCGCCTGTTGACATGCAGCGCCACAGCTACGATGCTCAGCCCGACGGCAGCGAGGCCCAACTGGTATGACGGCCCACTCCCCCAGGCTGCCGAGAAGAGCTGGAATGGGTGAAGAAAATGCTCACCGAATGGGATCTGCGTTTCCACTGCCTTGCGCGAGGCCAACCAGACCAGGAGCAGTGTCAAGCCCAGCGCCTCGATGAGCTGGAGCCAGTGCCAGGGTTGGCGGGTTGTCACAACGACCCCGTAGGCGATTAACAGAGTGAGGGCTAACGTCGCCAGGCCGGGCTGTGTCCAGAGTGTCGCTGCCACTAAAACCAGGCAGGCGGCGATGCCTACGAACATGCTGCGCGGGCGCCGCTCGGCCACACGGTCGATGCCCCACAGAATCCAGGGCCAGAGTGCCCACAGCCATGCCTCGGCGTAGGCACCGCGCGTGTACACCGTGCTCAAATGCCAGGGCAGGTAGGTATAGACGACGGCTGAAAGCACGCCGCCTTTTGGCCCCAACCAACGGCGCGTCCAGGCGTAGATGCCAAGAGCACCCAGCAGAAACGCAAGCCCGTAGCTCCACTTGATCGCTACGATGCCGCTACCGGAAAGGTTGTAGAAAGGTCGGGCGAGCAGATACGGCAAAAAGCCCTCGCCGTGCACCGGACCCGGGATCCCTGCCCAATTGGGCGCTTCTGATAGATGGGCGGCGTTGAAGGTGGGCAGAAAGCCACTGCTGGCTTCAAAAAAGCCGGGGTAGGTCAACGGCGCGATGGCAAAGACCGCCAGGAGCAGGACCAGTATCCAGTTCAGATCGAATCGTGTATGGAGCTTCACGCGTTACGCTTCCATCTGGACTTCTTGGTCCGCGCGCATGCGGGCCACTGCCTGTTCGGGTGACAGGGGTTCGTCGAGCAGCCGCAGGTAGAGATAGAGAAAGACATCGCGCACGATCGCCGTGACCGGTACTGCAATCAGCATTCCCCAGAACCCGGCCAACTGCCCGCCGATCACCAGCACCAGCATGACCAGGGCCGGGTGAAGCTTGACGCTCTTGCCCGAAATGCGCGGAACGAGGATCAGGTTCTCGATCAACTGGATGGCGAAAAAGGCCGCCGCCACCCATATTGCCGACACCGGCCTGGTGGCCAGGGCGACGAGGATGGCGGGGATGGCCCCCAGATAGGGCCCGATGTTGGGCAGTATCTCGAAAATCCCGGCGATCAATCCCAGGACCGGGGCAAAGGGCACGCCGATGATGAACATGGCGATGGTCGCCAGCGCGCCGACAAAGAGGCAAAGAATCAACTGGCCGCGGACGTATGCTCCGAGCACGTCGTCGACCAGGGTTGCCAGGCTGCGGACGTCGTCGCGCAGCTCGGGGTGCAGCGCCTCCATGATTCCGCTCTTCACGCGGCTCTCGTCTTGAAGTATGTAGAACAACCAGAACGGGATGATGATCAGGCCGACGATGAAGTTGATGGAACCGAACACGGTGCGGATCATGCCGACCAGGTTGTCCTGCACCTGGCCTAATACCCCTTGGGCGATCTCTGTCAGGTTTTCCTCTATGGGCGCTTTCAAGCTTTCGGGGATGTTGCCCTCGTACCACTGCTGGGTGTCTTCGATCAAATTGCCCAGTTGCTCGCGGTACTGGGGAATACGTTCGATAAAGGTTCCCACCTGCTGGCCCATCACCGGCACGATAAAGGCTATCACACCGGCAATGATCAGTACGAAAAGCAGATAGGTCAGGATGATGGACAGCGGCCGGGCGATCCCACGGTCGCGGAGCAGGGCCGGCATGTGCCTCTCCAGCCAATGTACCAGCGGCAATAGCAGATAGGCCAGGACCAGGCCGAGGATAAAGGGCACGAGGACGGGGCGGGCTACCCACAGCAGGACTACCACCAGCGCGGTCATGGCGAACCATAGGACGAATCGCTTAAAGCGGGCAGTCTGCAAGAATGACATCGAACGCTCCTCGGTCAGCCTGTGCAGTCTCGGATCATGGCTGCCAGATCATCACTGGTCTCGCGGCCGGGCACCCAGTGGGCCAGGAACTCGACATTGCCCGCCGGGCCGGTGAGGGGCGACCGGATCAGGCCTACCACTCCCAGATCCTGGGATACTGCCCAGGTAGCCAGGTCCTCCAGCACCGCCCGGTGGACCATCTTGTCGCGGACCACGCCGCCCTCTTCCACTTGCTCGGAACTGGCCTCGAACTGGGGCTTGATCAGAGTTACCATCTGTCCCCGATCCCGAAGCCAGCCGCTTGCTAGGGGCACGATCAGCTTCAGGGAAATGAACGATACGTCGACGGTGACCAGGTCTATCGGCTCCGGCAGCGCCTCCAGGTAGCGGGCGTTGGTCCGTTCCATGACCACCACCCGAGGGTCCTGCCGCAACTGCCAGGCCAGTTGTCCGTAGCCGACGTCGATGGCATACGCCCGGCAGGCCCCCCGCTGCAGGAGGCAGTCGACAAAGCCCCCGGTAGAAGCCCCCACGTCGGCGACGGTCCAGCCGCGGACGTCCAGGCCAAAGGCATCCAGAGCTGCCGCCAGCTTGAAGCCGCCGCGACTGGCATAGGGCGACCTGCCTTTCACCGAGATTGCAGACTCGGCAGGCACCTGTGTGCCCGGCTTGTCGACTACCTGGTCGCCAACCGAAACCTGCCCAGCCATGATCAGCCGTTGGGCGTGCTGCTGGTTGTCGGCCAAGCCTCGTTCGGCCATCAGCCGGTCCAGCCGCTCCTTGCGTGCCTGGGCTGCCATGTCACCGTGCCTCAACAACAGGCCGGACTGGAACGTCGCGCACTGGGGTTGTTGCCACATCGTATGTCAACATGGGGTATAGGATACCTGCAAGCAGGCGAAAAGTCAAACCGTTGCCTGCAACGAGGGACCCAATATCGAGGCCAGGAAAGACTGCCAGCAAAGTTGACGGATCAGGCAGAATCAGGTATCATCACTGCATTCTCTGGTGCGCCATGGGGTTTGCGATGAAGTTTCTGTTCACCAACATCTATGGTCTGCTCAGGACACTGCGGCCCAGACAGTGGCTCAAGAATGTGTTCGTGTTCGCGGCCCTTGTGTTTGACCAAAAGCTGACAGACTGGCCGATTCTACTCGAGACGATCTTTGCGTTCATCCTCTTTTGCATGATCTCGAGCACGGTCTATATCGTCAATGACCTGGCCGACATTGAAAAGGACAAGCTGCACCCTAAGAAGAAGCGGCGCGCGCTGCCATCGGGCCAGCTCCAGCCCTGGTTTGCCGTGCTGGCGGTGGTCGCCATTCTGGCGGTGTGCTTGCCCCTATCGTTCTGGCTGAATACCTACTTTGGCCTGATCGTTGTCGGCTACTTTTTGCTGAACCTGGCCTACTCCTTTGCCCTCAAGAATGTGGTGATCATTGACGTGATGGTTGTGGCCTCCGGCTTTGTGCTGCGCGTCGCCGCCGGCGTGGTCGTCGTCGACGCCGAGCGCTTCTCGCCGTGGCTCTACCTGTGCATGATCTTTCTCGCCCTGTTCCTGGCAATCGGCAAGCGCCGGCACGAGCTTATCCTGCTCGATGCGGGCGCGAACAGCCACCGCAAGATCTTGGATCAGTACAACGTCAAGCTGTTGGATGACATGACCTACCTGGTCACCACCGGCGCGGTGATCTCTTATTCGCTCTATACCTTCTCAGCGGTGAATCTACCTGCCAACCACGCCATGATGCTGACCATCCCCTTTGTGATCTATGGCGTGTTCCGCTACCAGTACATCGTCCATGTGAAGGGCGAGGGCGGAGCGCCTGATATGCTGCTGTACACCGATTGGCCGCTGCTTCTGGATTTCCTTCTCTGGGGGCTGTCTGTGGTGCTTATCATGTACCTCTTTAATCCCTGAGCCCTCGGAGGCCCAATCACGCAGAAAACGGGGACGAAGCGCAAGGCTTCATCCCCGTTCTTGTCTTGTTCCCTGCCTCCAACGAGGAGGTCATGGTTTGAGCTTGCTCCAGCCCGGCACAGCCTCTGGCGAGGATGCACCGGGATCAGCAGCGCGCAGCTCGGAGTCTCCTACAGGCGCTCATCCTCCCCGACAAGCATGGCGGTCAGGCCCGTGATCACCTTGGGATAAAAGTCGGTGGATTTCTGTGGCATCTTGGCGCCCTTTTCCGAGCAGGCTCGCACCTCGCCCATGCGCGTGGGGTTCATGATAAAGACGCACTGGGCTTCGCCCGCGTCTACCTTGGCGAGGGCATCATCCAGGTCGCGGTAGTAGTCGATATTCTCCTTGTTCTCCACCTGTTCCTTGCTGATGCCCATCACCTGTTCGATGAGTAGTTCGTGAAGGATGCTGACGTCGAGCATGCGCCATTCCTCGGCGCGATCCGGCGCGATCTGGGCCATGATCTCGGGCTTGGTGAGCCGGAGCAGGTGGTAGCTTCCATCGTAGAAGCCGATGCGCCGGTCGGTGGCAGAGCCTTCGCTCATGGCGGCTTCCAGCGTTTCTCTGCCGGCGAAAGGCGTCACCTCAAAGTACTCGGCAGCGTCCGCCAGGATCTGGGCAGTGCTCTTGGCAGTGTACGAGTAGATCAGCCGGTGGGTGGGCAGGATCGTCAATCCGGGATCGTCCAGGCTGACCAGCGTGACCATGCGGAAATTAAAGGCTGCGTTCGGCGGGGCGCCGGGGAACCGCTGGCGCATCTCGGCCCGGAAGTTGAGCGCGGTCTCGTAGCGATGATGCCCGTCGGCAATGATGAGGCCTCGCTTCGGAGTCATCTCTGCCACGACCTGGGCGGTCACCTCGGGATCGGTGACAACCCACAGTTGCTGTCGCACATCTTGCTCGAACATTTCCCTCACATCAGCGTCGGGCTGTCGTCCGGCAATCGCCGCATCAAAGATGGCATTGATGCGGTTGTCGGCGTCAGGATAGAGCATAAAGATCTGCCCAAAGTTGGTATCGGTGGCGCGGAGCAGATTCAGGCGGTCAGCCTTGGGACCCGACAACGTCCGCTCGTGCGGCAGGACGATTCCCTCGGCGAATTCGACCAACTCCAGGGCGGCGATAAAGGCCCTCCGGGTCAATTCGGTGCCGTCGGGCAGCGTGAAGGTCTGGTGGTATACGTAGAAGGCTGGTTCAGGGTCGCGCAGCAGATAGCCGGCATCCAGCCAGGTATGGAAGTAGTCGCGGGCGCGCGTGTAGACATTGTCCGTGGGTGTGTCCTGTGGGAACTCTCGTCCCTTGGTGATGCGCACGATGTTGTACGGGTGCAGATCATAGTAGCGGTCCTGAAGCCCGTAGCGCACGCGGTCGTACGGCTGGCTGACGACCTTGCTCAAGTCGCCAACCTTATGGGCGTTATAGCGGATTCCTTGAAAAGGCGCAATGTTGGCCATTACTATTCAACTCCATGCTTCCCTAAACCGTCGCTCGAGGCGAGCCGGTCGCTACTGGTTCTGGTTGTAAAACTCGATCAGGATGTCGGCCACTTCGCCTCCAACGCGAATCTGGCCTTCGACGGTGCTTGCCCCGACGTGCGGCGAGCCGATGACTTTGTTGAATCCCTCTCCATCCTTTAGTTCAAAGAGCCTGGCATTGCCCGGATGCACCTTCTCGTCGAGGAATACGTCCAGCGCTGCGCCGGCAACCTTGCCGCTTTCCAGTGCATCACACAGCGCGTCCTCGTCCACGATGCCGCCCCGAGCGCAGTTGACCAGGTACACGCCGTCCTTCATCTTGGAAAAGGCATCCGCGTTGAGTAAGTTGGTCGTGGCAGGGAGCTTGGGCACGTGAAGCGAGATAAAGTCGCTCTCTGCCAGCACCTCATCCTGACTCACCTGCACGGCGTCCCCGGGATCGGGCGGCGTGATCACATCGTAAAAGATCACCTTCATGCCCAGGGCCGACGCCTTCTTGCCGAGGAGGCCGCCGATGTTGCCAAAGCCAATCAGGCCCAAGGTCTTGCCGCTGATCTCGCTGCCTTTCAATTGTTTCTTTTTCCACTCGCCAGCGGTCATGCTCATCGCCGCCTGGGGGATCTTGCGCGCCATGGCGAGCATGTAGCCCAATGCCAGCTCGGCTACCGAGTTGGAGCTGGCCTTGGGAGTATTCCGCACCGAGATGTTTTTGCTCGTGGCATAGGGCACGTCGATGTTGTCCAGTCCGACACCGCCGCGAACGACGATCTTGAGGTTGGTGGCGGCATCCAGCACGTCGGCGCCAACCTTCGTACGGCTGCGGACGACCAACCCGTCGTAGGCCGCAATGTCGCGCACCAGTTCTTCGGCGGTAATGTCGGGTCGGTAGTCCACTTCAATGCCGGCTGCTTGCAGGGCCTGAATCGTCTGGTGCGCCACGGAATCGCTAATTAGCACTCTCATGGTTGTCTACTCTCCTCGTATGCTTCTGACGCCCAACGGCCTATAGTCCCAAGATATCATCGATTTGGGCCAGCAGCCACTTGATGTCCGAGATCTGAAGGTCACCCATGTGCGCAATGCGGAAACACTTTTCCTTCAGCGTGCCATAGCCATTGGAGATCATCGCGCCGCGCTTGCCCAGTTCCTCGTTGAGGCCAGCCACGCTGATTCCGCGCGTGTTCTCCACATTGGTGACGGTGTTGGAGAGGTAGCGCTCGTCTCCGTAGATGGCAAAGTTCTCGCGTGCCCAATCGCGCACCAACTGGGCCATCTGGATGTGCCTCTTCCAGCGATTGTCGAGACCCTCGGCGAATATGTCGTCCATTTGCTTATTCAAGGCCTGGATGAGGCTAATGGCCGGCGTGGCGGGGGTCTGGTGTGCCTCGTACTTTTTGTCCATCTCGTTGTAGGCGAAATAGTGACCCCGGTTGGGCACCTGCAGCGCGCGCTCGCGAGCCCTGTCGCTCACGGCAGCTACGGTGAGTCCTGGCGGCAGGGCGAAGCATTTCTGCACGCCCGCCAGGCAGACGTCCAGCCCCCAGGCATCGAACTCGATCTTGGAACCAGCCATGCCGCTCACGGCATCCACCAGGATCAACACGTCCGGATATTTGTCGTGGATCAAGGCCGCGATCTCTTGGATCGGGTTCATAACCCCGGTTGACGTCTCGTTGTGGCACAGGGTGATGGCATCGTACTCATCCTTGGACAGTGCCTCGTCTACCAAGTCCGGAGTGACGGCCTGTCCCATCTGGACTTCTAGCTTGTCAGAGGGGATGCCGTTGGCTACGATCATCTCGTACCAGCGCTTGGAGAAAGCGCCACAGACGGTGCCCAGCATGCGCTTGGTGGATGCCTGGCGCACGGAACCTTCCATGACGCCACTGGATGAAGAGGCATACAAGTAGACGCGCTGCTCCGTGAACAGCAGCTTTTGTAGCTTGGGGGTCACTTCGGCTTGCAGGGTCGAGTATTCCTTGGCCCGGTGGCCGATCATCGGCACTGCCTGCGCCTGCAGGATCTCGTCCCGTACGTGCGTGGGACCCGGAATGAACAGCTTTTTATACATGTCTTACCTCCTTGTGAAGACACTCCAGCATGAAAATGGTTGATCGGGCGATGCCCCGATGATGCGAAGCGGGTTGGCGCTGTTGTGGCAGAGAAGGCGGCGGCCTCGCCCTTGAGCCTCCCGGCGCAACCAAATTGTACCAACTTTCTCCAAAAGGGGCAACTTGACATTCGGCTCTTGCTTGACGCGGACTGCCTTGTCTGGAGGGAGGAACTCGATAGGACGGCTGCGGAGCTGGTCATAGAGGATCTGCCCGGGCTGCTCCTTTCTGATGGTCCGGTAGATAGTTTGTAAGGCCGGTTGCCTCAACACTGCTACCAGGCCGGCAAGGATGCCTTGCACCGTATGCACTGCTCGCCTGCGCATGCTCCGATTTTGACCCCCTCTCTTTCTCCATGTTATAATGCCTAGTTGACTCTTGGGTCATTGGGCAAGCTGCGGAGGATGCGCTGTATGTCTGAGAAAGAGAAAATGATCACCATCCGGGGCGCTCGGGTGCACAATCTTAAGAACATCGATGTCGAATTGCCCCGCGACAAGCTGGTTGTCATCACTGGATTGTCAGGCTCGGGCAAGTCGTCGCTGGCCTTCGATACCCTCTATGCCGAGGGACAGCGGCGCTACGTCGAGTCGCTGTCGGCCTATGCTCGCCAGTTTTTGGGCGAGATGCAGAAACCCGACGTGGACCAGATCGATGGCCTTAGCCCGGCTATCAGCATCGACCAAAAGGGGTCCAGCCGAAACCCGCGCTCCACGGTGGGTACCGTCACCGAGATCTATGACTACCTGCGGCTCCTCTACGCGCGCGTGGGCGTGCCGCATTGTCCTCGCTGCGGTCGCGAGGTTCACCAGCAGACGGTGGGCCAGATTGTGGAGGCTATCGAGGAGATGGCAGAGGGCAGCAGGATCCTGCTGCTGGCGCCGCTGATAAAGGATCGAAAGGGCGAGCACCGTAAGGTCTTTGACGACGTGCGCAAGCTGGGCTATGTCCGCGTGCGGGTCAATGGCGAGGTGCGCGACGTAGACGAAGAGATCGAGCTGGACCGCTACAAGATGCATACCATCGAAGCGGTAGTCGACCGGCTAGTCGTGCGTCATGGGGGCGGCAGCTCGGACGGGGATGGGGACGGAGACTTGCCGCCCCCCGGTGGCATGGACCGCACCCGCCTGGCGGACTCGGTCGAGACGGCGATCAAGCTGGGGGGTGGGGTGATGAAGGTGACCGATGTCACCGACGCCGACGCGCCGCGGGATCATCTCTTCTCTGAACACTTTGCCTGCGTTCATTGTGGCATCAGCCTGCCCGAGATCGAGCCGCGCAGCTTTTCCTTCAACAGCCCGCACGGGGCCTGCCCGGCGTGTATGGGGCTCGGCACGGAGTTGGAGGTTGACTCTGATCTGATCATCCCTGACCGCAGCAAGGCGCTGAACCAGGGGGCGATTGAGCCCTGGACACGCGAGCGGTCGGGTGACAGCTACTACCGCCAGCTGTTGGAGGCGGCGTCTGCACAACAGGGCATTGCTATGGAAGTGCCCATCCGGGAGCTACCTCCCGCTCAGGTCAATTACATCCTCTACGGCGGGCGACGCGGCGAGCAGGTGACGCTCCAGTACAAGACCTCGCAGGGCCTGGAGCGAACCTATACCACGCACTTTGAAGGCGTTATACCCAACCTGCAACGCCGCTATCGGGAGGCATCTTCCGACTATGCCAAAGAGGAGATCGAGCGGTACATGGCACAGCGCGACTGCCCGGTGTGTAAAGGGCGCCGCCTGAAGCCAGAGGCGCTGGCTGTGACCCTTGCCGGCAGGCCAATCGACGAGATCACCAGGATGTCGGTCACCGAGATGCTGCGCTGGATCGAGCAGTTGCAGGCGGAGCAGCCAACCGGCGGGGATGGTCAGAACCGGCCCGAGGCAGGCGCGTTGGATCCAGACGATTTGCGCCTCACCAACCGGCAGAGGATGATTGCCCGCCAGATCCTGAAGGAGCTTTACGACCGGCTGTCGTTCATGGCCAATGTCGGACTCGACTATCTGACCATCGACCGCAGAGCTGCCACGCTATCGGGCGGCGAAGCACAGCGGATCCGGCTGGCGACGCAGATCGGTTCGCGCCTGATGGGCGTTCTCTATATTCTCGACGAGCCGAGCATCGGCCTGCACCCGCGGGACAACGGGCGCCTGATCCACACCCTGCTGGGCATGCGCGACCTGGGCAACACCGTGATCGTCGTGGAGCACGATGAGGAGACGATGCGTGCCGCCGACTGGATCCTGGATCTGGGGCCCGGGGCAGGAGAGTTGGGTGGTGAGATTGTCTGCTCGGCGCCGGTCGACGAGTTCCTGGCCTGCGAAGAGTCTCTGACCGCCCAATACCTGCGCGGCCTGCGGCGGATTCCCATCCCGGAGGAGCGCCGCCCCGGAGACGGCAACTTTCTGACCGTGACAGGAGCGGCCGAGAACAACTTGAAAGAACTCACGGTGCGCTTTCCGCTGCGCAAGCTCATTGCCGTGACTGGGGTGTCCGGCTCGGGCAAGAGCAGTCTCGTGGTAGAGGTCCTCCACAAGCGGCTGAACCAGCACTTTTACCGGGCCAAAGCCAAGCCCGGCAAGCACGACATCATCGTGGGGCTGGAATTCATCGACAAAGTAGTGAATATTGACCAGAGCCCCATCGGCCGCACACCGCGCTCCAATCCGGCGACGTACACCAACGTCTTTACGGACATCCGCCAGTTGTTTGCCCGCCTGCCCGAGTCGAAGGCGCGGGGCTACAAGCCGGGCCGGTTCAGCTTTAACGTCAAGGGTGGGCGCTGCGAGGCTTGCCGGGGCGATGGCATCATCAAGATCGAGATGCAGTTCTTGCCCGATGTGTACGTGCCGTGTGAGGTGTGTCACGGAAAGCGGTACAACCGCGAGGCTCTCGAGATCCGCTACAAGGGCAGGAACATCGCCGAGGTCCTGGACATGACCGTGGATGATGCCCTCCAGTTTTTCTCCAATGTACCGCGGATTCGAAACAAGCTGCAGACGCTCTCTGAGGTGGGCCTGGGCTACATTCGCCTGGGCCAGCCGGCGACGACGCTGTCAGGAGGCGAAGCGCAGCGCATCAAGCTGTCCAAGGAGCTCTCGCGCAGGGCGACTGGGCGCACCTTCTACATATTGGACGAGCCGACCACCGGCCTCCACTTTGCCGACATTGAGAAACTGCTGCAGGTGTTGCACAGGCTGGTGGACCAGGGCAACACCGTGGTGGTCATCGAGCACAATCTGGACGTCATCAAGGCTTCAGACTGGCTCATCGATCTTGGGCCGGAGGGGGGCGATGCCGGTGGGTATCTGGTGGCGGAAGGCACGCCTGAGGAGGTGTCCCGTGTGGGCAAATCGTACACGGGGCAGTACCTGCGCAACACTCTGGGCGGTTAGGGGGCTTGGCGCGTTGGATTCCAGACCGTAGCCTGAAATCAGGCTGCGTTGGTAGTCTCTGGCAGTCTGGCGTGCCATCCTGGTAGTTTTTGACAGGGTTCCTGTGCTATAGTATACTCGCCCCAGTGGGGATAAAGGGGCTCTGCGGAGCCTCTTTTTGTTCGAGTGGAGACTTTCTTATTGTGGAAGCGGGAAGGATGCTGCTAAAACCGAACCGTGACGTCGGCATTATCGGCTATGGTGCCTATCTGCCTCGCTACCGGCTACCCGGCAGCGAAGTCGACCGTGTCTGGAAGGACGGTCAGGGTGGTTCGCCCGTCCGCGAAAAGGCGGTACCTGGCCCTGACGAGGACACGGCTACCATGTCGATCGAGGCGGCGCGCAATGCCCTGGCACGTGCAGGCATTGATCCGTCGCAGATCCGCGCCGTGTGGGTCGGCAGCGAATCCCATCCCTATGCGGTCAAGCCCACATCGACGATCGTGGCGGAAGCCATTGGGGCGGTGCCGGCCACGCAGGCCGCCGATTGGGAATTCGCCTGCAAAGCCGGAACGGAGGCGTTTCAGGCAGCGATGGCGTACGTTGGCTCGGGTATGGCCAACTATGCTCTGGCAATCGGCATGGACACGGCCCAGGGCCGTCCCGGTGACGCCCTGGAGTATACTGCCGGCGCCGGAGGGGCTGCCTTTATCGTGGGTCCGGCTGAAGAGGCAGCGGCTGTCGTGGAAGGATCTTTTTCGTACGTAACCGATACGCCTGATTTCTTCCGACGGCCCTACCAGCACTATCCGCAGCATGGCAGCCGCTTCACCGGCGATCCGGCGTACTTTAAGCATGTGTTGGCTTCTGCCCAGCAGCTCATGGAAGCTCTGGGGACGACGCCGCAAGACTATGCGGCGGCGGTCTTTCATCAGCCCAATCCCAAGTTTCCGGAACGGGCAGCCAGGCTGCTTGGCTTCGAGCCGGAGCAGACGAAAGAGGGCCTGCTGTGCCCGATGGTCGGCAATACGTATGCAGGATCATCCATGCTGGGGTTGACCGCCATTTTGGATACGGCAAAACCCGGCGACCGTGTCCTGATAGTCTCCTTCGGCTCGGGAGCAGGGAGCGATGCCATCTCGCTGGGGGTGACAGACCGCATTGAGGACCGGCGGGAGCACGCACCGCGTACCGCGATCTATGTCGAGCGCCGCAAGGAGATTGACTACGGCACCTACGTGCGCTACCGGCGAAAACTACACATGCACTAGGTCGCGGGTTCCCTGCTCGGTTCTTGGGCAATGGAACTGGGAACCAGGGCTCGCGCTCGTGGAGATTGGACAGTCGTTATGAGGGATGTGAGCATCATCGGCATTGGCCAGACAGCAGTAGCAGAGCATTGGGATCGCTCGCTGCGGCACCTGGCTGCCGACGCCGTGCTGGCAGCGATGAAAGATGCCGGCATTGAGATGGCCGATGCGCTGTACGTGGGCAACATGCTCTCGGGCTTGCTGACAGGCCAGGAGCATCTGGGTGCGTTGATCGCCGATTTTGTGGGACTGCGAGGCATTGAGGCGATCAAGGTGGAAGCCGCCTGCGGTTCTGGAGCAGCCGCGCTGCGCATGGGATATGCGGCGGTTGCCGGTGGACTGCAGGACACAGTAATCGTTTGCGGTGTGGAAAAGATGACCGACACTGTGAACGCCGAGACTACGACCGGCCTGGCTATGGCTGCCGACGCTGACTATGAGTCGATCCATGGATTGACCTTTGTCAGCATCAACGCGCTGCTGATGCGGCGATACATGTATGAATACGGTGTCGAGCATGCGGATTTCGCCCACTTTACGGTGAATGCCCATGCAAACGCAGCGGCCAATCCGAACGCGTTGTTTCGCAACCGGGTCACCGTTGAGCAGTTTGTTCGTGCGCGGATGGTCGCCGACCCTATCAACTTGCTTGATTCTTCGGGCATAGGCGACGGAGCAGCGGCAGTTGTCCTGTGTCCGACAAGTGTGGCTAAGGAGTATGGAAACGGGCAGGCCGTCCACATCCGGGCATCGTCCATGGCTACCGATGCAGTGGCAGTGCACGACCGGCCAGATCCGCTTTGGCTTTCGGCGGTCGAGGCCTCGTCGTTCAAGGCCTATCAGCAGGCCGGTGTTGTACCCGGTGATATCGATCTGTTTGAGGTTCACGATGCCTTTACCATCATGTCGGCTCTGAGCCTGGAAGCGGCGGGTTATGCAGAGCGGGGCAAGGGCGTTTGGCTGGGCCGATCGGGCGACATCACCCGCGATGGTCGCATTCCGATCTGTACGATGGGTGGGCTAAAAGCGCGGGGACATCCTGTCGGCGCGACGGGCGTATATCAGGTGGTGGAAGTAGCTCAGCAATTGCGCGGAGAGGCGGGACAGAACCAGCTCCCCAACGTCAGGCTGGGCATGGCGCAGAACATTGGCGGCAGCGGGGCCACGGTGATCACCCACATTCTCGAAGCGCACGACTAGGACGTTGGCGAGGGATAGGACTTCTGGGTGATTGATGCCCAGGCTTTTGTGACATAGAATGGATTAGGGAGGATATAGGATGAATATTCCGAGACATTGGAGACTGCAGAACCAGCGATATTCGATGGTCGGCGAGGTGTGCAACCGGTGTGGAGCCAAGCTGTTCCCACCGCGAGATGTATGTCCCGAGTGCACCAAACCGGCGTACGAGCCATATACGTTCAGCGGCAACGGTCGTGTCTATTCGTATTCGACGATCTTTCAGGCGCCTGCAGGCTACGAGGATTTTGTCCCCTATACGGTGGCGCTGGTTGAGTTGGACGAAGGCCCGCTGGTGACCGGGCAGCTAACCGATGTCGATCAGGATGAAATCGAAATAGGCATGCCGGTCGAGATGGTGACCCGCAAGCTTCGCGAAGAGGGCGAGGACGGGCTAATCGTGTACGGGTACAAGTTTCGCAAACCCTTGTTGGAACCGGTGGCATTGGATAGGTAGTACTGCGGCTCCCCGGTAGCCGCGAAGCATTCGAACCTGCTGGCGGTAGAGCCGTTGCCAGGCGTTGTGTGGTGCCTGGCAGCGGCTTTGTCGTTGGGAGTCTCCCCGAAACAATGCTAGCGCGTCTCCGTGGCGCTAACCCATTTTAACCTAACCTCTAACGAAAACTCAACGATCGCTTAACGTAGGTTTAACGTTCAGGCACTATTATATAGTACATGGGCTCGCTAGAAACGGTGAGCCGAGTTTGCCACACTTGAGAAACGGTACTGCAACCCCCGAACCCGATCCAGACCAAGTCAAGTGAACCCCCATCTAGCTTGACGGCGGCAAAGTTCACGTCGCGGGTAGGTGAACCTCAATGGAAAGTACGTCACAGGCCACAGATCTATCTGCATTGGCTGGGAGACTCACAACTGCATCCGGCAGGTTAAAAGAGATACGGCGCGTACCCCTGCCCCGATTGAGACTTACAGTCTCAGAGCGTCGAGTAGTCCTAGCTATGGTCGATGCTCTTGTGCTGTGTCTCGCCCTCTGGGTCACATTGGCGCTGCGCGACGGCACTCCGCGCTCCTGGGATCTGGTCAGGCAGCAGGCTCACTATTACCTTTTGCTGGTTGCTGTGTGGGTAGTGTCCGCTTTGTTCTTTGATTGCTATGATCTGCCTCGGACGGCCGATGCCAGCCAGAGTGCCTGGGCTGCTGCACGAGCAGGACTGGTCACTGCATTGGCCTATTTGCTTATTCCATTCTTCACCCCTCACTTGCCAGCTTCCCGCCTGTCCTCGGTGCTGTTTGTGGGGATGGTTACGATCAGCGTACCGATCTGGCGCGTTGTCTACGCCGTCGTGTTCACCCAACCCGCTTTCCAGAAGCGGATCCTAGTTGTCGGCGCGGGCCAGTCCGGGCGAAAGATCGCCGAGATTCTGGCCAATGCCCCAGATCGCGGAAATCCCTATGCTGGATCCGGGTTTCAGCTTGTAGGTTTCGTCGATGACCGTGCAGACTTGAAGGACACAATGCTCGTGGGAGTACCGGTGATGGGCACCCGCCACGATCTGACACGTCTTGTGCAACAGCACGACATTGACTTGTTGGTCATCGCCATCCGCTATGCGCCTCAAATCCAGCCAGAGCTGTTCCAAGCTCTACTGGACTGCCGCGAGCTGGGCGTTGACGTGGAACTGATGGTTGGACTCTACGAGCGCTTGACAGGCAGGATCCCCGTTGAGCAGGCTGGTTATGATCTGGATCTGATCGTGCCTGTGCCAGACTCGGCAATGCAGCACTTTTTCTCTGCTGGCAAACGGATCGAGGATCTGGTCGCTGCGGTTTGTGGTCTCACAGTGCTGGCGTTGGTGGCGCCATTCATCGCGCTTGCGAACGCGATCTGGAGCCCCGGGCCGCTGTTCTACCGGCAGCTGCGGGTGGGCAAGGGAGGGCGACCCTTCTACCTCTTCAAGTTCCGCTCCATGATTCCGACGGCTGAAGAGGAGTGTGGGGCAGTCTGGGCTTGCGAACATGATGACCGGGTGACACCGGTCGGCAGGTTGCTGCGCAAGACGCGGTTGGATGAATTCCCCCAGTTTCTAAACGTGCTCAGGGGGGACATGAGCCTGGTGGGCCCCCGGCCTGAGCGACCAGAGTTCGTGGCACAGCTGGTGGCGGAGGTTCCCTTCTATCAGGCTCGCCATGCCGTGCGACCTGGCGTCACGGGCTGGGCGCAGGTACGGTACCGCTACGGCAGCAGTGTGGAGGATGCCCTGATCAAGCTGGAGTACGATCTCTACTATATCAGGCACCAGAGCATCTACCTGGAGCTCTCGGCGTTGGTCAAGACGGCAGCGGTGATGTTAGGGTTGAAGGGTAGGTGACAGCTCGGCTCACCTTGCCAGCCCTCGTTCATTCTCGGTTTGCATCCTAGCCTGGCATCTCGATAGGCAGTCTGCACCGGTAGCGTCGTTGTTTGTTACGAACGACGCTGCCTTTTTTGGGCGTCTTGGCGTACTGAGAATTGTCTACTTGTGCACCAGCGGCAGATAGGTTCGGCCCGGACCTGAGGCAGCGCATCGGAAAGGGAGAGCAGCCTGCCAGTTTCGGCAAGGTGGATGATATAGGCGGTTGGTTCATTCTGGCAGC
>Ga0316577_10000417_pt1 | contig 16458 bp, 14 predicted proteins | sample S5NA_FD_203073 | JGI IMG/M metagenome (GOLD analysis project Ga0316577, IMG submission 203073) | Rhizosphere microbial communities from salt marsh grasses in Alabama, United States - S5-7_050615r2r1 | ecosystem: Host-associated > Plants > Roots > Rhizosphere | place: USA: Alabama | collected... | reverse complement strand
CGGCGGCGCCTACTTCTGCGACTTTGGGGCCATGGGCTGGAACCTGGTGCCCGGTGATGACGTGGGCGTCGCCTATCAGGAGCCGGATGGCGACCGGGTGCTCAACGTCTTTCGCGAGCCAGCGCCTAACCTGCGCCTCGAAAAGTGGGCCGAAGGCAGCGGCCAGGTCATGCCCGGCGGCCCGGCCATCTTTACCCTGCGCTACCGCAACGACGGCGACGGTGAGGCGACGGCCATCTACCTGACCGATACCCTGTCGGCCAACACCACCTACGTCGCCGACAGCAGCGGCGTCGCACCGACGATCGGTGCCGGCTGGGTGGCCTGGACACTGGGGCCGCTGGCGCCCGGCGAGCAAAAGCAATTCCAACTTGTGCTGAATCACACAGCTAACCCCGGCGACTGGGTGTTCAACCAGGCTGACATCTGGACTCTGTACGACGACGATCCCAACAACAACCACGCCGAAGCCGAGGCCTACGTCGTAACCGGCGGAGAACAGCCCGACGTCTATGTCAACAAAAACCCCAACCCTGGCGACCCGGCTCCGGGCCAGACGATGCTGTGGGAGATCAACTATGGAAACAACGGGCCAGTGGCCAGCGGGCCAGTGGAACTTGCTGACACCCTCCCGGAGGATACAACCATCGTCGATTGGTTCTCGGGGAACGGCTACAACTTGTGGGTGGACAACAGCACCGCCGGCCAGCTCATCCTGGAAGCGCCGACCGTGCCCGGCAACTGGGGCGACACCCTTTACCTGCGGCTGCTGGTGGACGGCGGCGTACCCGTTGGCACCCAACTGACCAACACCGTCGAGATCACCACCGCCAACGACAGCGATCCGGGCAACAACTGGCACTTGCGCAACGACGTGTGGACCAATTGGCCGCGCTGGGATGGCTTTATGGACAAGGACTTTGGCTGGGGACTGTTGGTGCCAGGTGGGCAAATCGAGTACAACCTGCACGCCCGCAACATTGGCAACATGGCCACTTACACCATCGTGACCGATACGCTGCCGGCTGGCACCTCCTTCGACCAGTCGTGGAGCTGCGATGGACCAACTTGCGTGCCGTTCCCGCCAGATTACGTGGATGACCAGATCGCCGTTTGGGACCTGGGGACCCTGGAGCCGGGTGAGTGGGTCAATTGGAGCGTGCGCGTGGCCATCGGCGGCGACGTTGAACCGGGCGCAGTCCTGACCAACTGCGCTGAGGTGGCCATTGACGGTGACGATGGGAACCCAGGCGACAACTTTGCTTGCGTCGTGGACAGGGTTAACGACTTGGGCCCGAATCTGCGCATCGACAAATACTACCAGTGGAACTGGGAGGGCCAGCTCGAGTACACCATCGACTTTTGGAATCTGGGCACGACCCCTCTGTACGATGTCGAGATCACCGACACCCTGCCCGACGACACGGCCTTCAACGGCAACTGGTGGCACTGGTTCTGGGAAAACATTGACTTTCAACAGGTGGGCAACCAACTCATCTGGACCATCGACCGGCTGGACCCGACCTGGAGTTCAGGCTTGCGCTACCAGGTGGACATCGACGGCGACCTGATCGGCGTCGAGGGCTTGTGCTTCACCAACGCCGCCGAGGCGCCCATCCCCGACGATCTGTGGCCCGCCGACAACTACGACGAAGAGACGGCCTGCACCGGCCCCGACGTGTACGTCGAAAAGTGGATCAGCGGCGGCGAGCCGCGCCCCGGCGAGATCCTGACCTTCACCGTCGAATTCGGCAACCAGAACCAGTGGCCGTGGAACGGCGACGATCAATACGGCAGCCACCTCACCGAAACCTTGCCCACCGGCATGACCTTTATCACCGCCACCGCTCCCTGGGACCCGAACGACCGCTGGCATCCCGAGACAATCGACGGCAACACCATCGTCTGGGGCTGGGGCACGATGTGGGCCGAAAACTGGTGGCAGTTCGACCTGGTAGTCGAGATCGACGAAACGGTCGTGGGCGGCGACGTGCTGGTCAACACGGTCGAAGCCAAGGGCGACAGCCCGAACGACATCGAGCCCAATTGGGACAACAATGTCTTTGATCTGCCGCTGACCATCCTGGCCCCCGTGTTCGAGGTGAGCAAGGTCTACGAGACCACCGGCCTGACCGGCGACGTCGTCACCTACACCCTGACTGTGATCAACACCGGCAACGTCGAGGCGACCAACGTCGTGGTCAAGGACACACTGCCGGCGGGCTTGACCTACGGCGGCGGCGGCACCTTCGACGGCACCGACGTCACTTGGACCATCACCAACATCCCCGCCGGGGAGACGGCCACCGCCTGGTTCTGGGCCACCCTGCCCGACGAGGAAGGCACCATCACCAACGACGCCTACCGCGTGGTGGACTGTGACCAGGGGGTGGACAGCCTGAGCGGCCCGCCGGTCAGCTTTGACGTGACCAGCGCCAACCACTACATCTATCTACCCATCGTCGTCAAGAACTACTAACCCTCTGCCCACATTGCAACCGGGGGAGCCTGCCGTTGAGCGGTTCCCCCGGTTTGTTTCCCCCTGGTAGGTGTGCTATAATCGCCCCATGCGCTTGACCCATCTCTCGCTGCACAACTTTCGCAATTACGTCCGGCTGGACTTGGACCTGCTGCCCGGCGTGGCTGTGCTGGTCGGCGACAATGCCCAGGGCAAAACCAATCTGCTGGAGGCCATCTACTACCTGGCCACCAGCCGCTCGCCCCACGCCGGCGCCGACCGCGAAGTGGTCAACTGGCTGGCCGTCGAACGCGAGCCGCTGCCCTACGCCCGGCTGGTGGGCAAGGTGGCGCGAACCGCCAGCGAAGCCACCCTGGAGATCACCCTTACTCAGCAGGAAAACAACGGGGATCGCTATCGCAAGCAGATCCGGTTGAACGGCGTGCCCCGGCGTGCGATGGACCTGCTCGGGCACCTGAACGTCGTGCTCTTTTTGCCGGAGGACATCAGCCTGGTCTCCGGCTCGCCCGGCGGGCGCCGCCGCTACCTCGACGTGACGCTGTGCCAGATCGACCCGGCCTACTGCCGGCACCTGTCGCGCTACAACCAGATCGTCACCCAGCGCAACGCCCTGCTGCGCGATCTGCGCGAGCGGGACGGCGACCCGGCCCAACTGGCCTTCTGGGACGAGCAGTTGGTGGAGCACGGCGCCCCCTTGGTCGCCCGCCGCCGCCAGGCTGTGGCCGCTCTCGATGAACTGGCCCATACCATCCACGCCGAGCTGACCGACGGCCTGGAGCGCCTTCACCTGTGCTACGAGCCCAGCCTCGAGCTCCAGCCGGAGGGTTCGCTCCGCGAAGCCTTCCAGGCCCAGGTAAAGTCGCAGCGCCGGCGGGAGATGGCCGCCGGGATGACTCTCATCGGCCCGCACCGCGACGAACTGCGCTTTCTAATCGACGACGTGGACACCGGCGTCTATGGCTCGCGAGGCCAACAGCGCACCGCCGCCCTGGCCCTCAAACTGGCCGAGGTGGAAGTGATGCACCGTGAGACAGGCGAGCAGCCGGTTCTCCTGCTCGACGACGTCCTCTCGGAGCTGGACGCGCACCGCCGCCGCTTCCTGCTGCACTGGCTGGCCTCAACCGACGGCCCAGAGCAGGCGGTCGTCACCACCACCGATCTGCACGTCCTGCCCGAAACCTTTCTCCAGCGCTGTCGCCTGTGGCGTGTGCAACAGGGCCAACTACTCGAAGAACAAAAAAGCCGCTGAGCATATCTGCCCAGCGGCCTCCCTCAATCCAAAATCGGAAATCGTTAGCCCCATTTGCCCTTGTTCATGTGGCCCTGGAGTTCAGCCTTGATCGACTGTTGCAAGATTTCGGCCTGCTCCAACGTTTTCGTAAAGATCTTGACGCAGTTGGGATCGAGGTTGTCGTCGATACCGTCCTCGGCCACGTCCATCGCCTGCTCCAGAATCACATAGAGCTGCATGTGCAGGCTGTTGGTGAACCGCGAGCGGTCCACCAGCTCTTGCGCTTTGTCGTCAAGCTGGGCAAAGCGCTCCTTAGCCGCCCCACACTTGGGGCAGTTATCGGGCGGCTCCTCGCCGTCCCACACATATCCGCACGAACCACACTTCCACATCTTTGCATCCCTCCTTTATGAATTTTGAACTGGATTTCAGAATGCCCCCTCGCCGGTGATCATCTTGGGCAATGTCCGTAATAAGATCTGCACATCAAGGAAGGGCGACCAGTTTTCAATATAGTACAGGTCCAGCAGCACCATTTCGTCAAAGGTCAGCTCGCTGCGGCCCGACACCTGCCACAGCCCGGTGAGACCCGGCGCCACCTCCAGCCGCCGCTTGTGCCACGATTGGTAACGTTGCACCTCGGCAGGAATGGCCGGCCGCGGCCCCACCAGACTCATGTGGCCCATCAACACGTTGAGGAACTGGGGCAACTCATCCATGCTCGTACGCCGCAAAAAACGTCCCACTGGCGTGATGCGCGGATCGTTGCGCATCTTAAAGATCGGCCCGTCGGCCTCGTTGTTCGCCAGCAGGTTGGCCTTCTCCTCGTCGGCACCGTGGTACATGGACCGGAACTTGAAGCAGGCAAAGATCCTTTCGTCCTTACCTACCCGTAGTTGGCGGAACACCACCGGGCCGGTCGAATCCAGACGGATGGCCAGGCCAATGATCAGAAACACAGGAAATAAGACAATCATGGCTGCCAGCGCCACGCTGATGTCCATGGCCCGCTTGATCATCAACTGCGTGCCACTGATCGAAATGTCGCGCACGCCGATCATGGGAATGCCGCCCAGGTCTTCCACGTCCAGGTGGCTGAGGGTCATCTGGAACAGGTCGGGCACGATGCGCACCCGGACCTGCTCTCGCTCGCACTGGGCCACGATGCTGACGATCTTGCGGTGGTACATCCAGGGCAGGGTGATGATCACTTCGTCGATGGCCAGCTCCTTGACCAGGCTGGGGATGTTGCTCGTGTTGCCCAAGGCCTTGAAGCGGCCGATGTCGGTGCTACCCTTGTCAGGATCATCGTCCACAAAGCCGACGATGTGATAACCCAGGGCTGGTTGGGCGACAATGTTACGCATCAGCGTGCGGCCCACCTCGCCCGCGCCGACGATCAACAAACGGTCCACGCCAAGTCCCTTCTGGCGCAACCGGCTCCGCAGCCAGCGCTTGCCCAGCCGGCTGATGCTCAGCAACACGGTGATCAGCACCCCGGCGTAAAAAAAGACGAGTCGTGAGTAGAATAGAGGCCGGAACAAAAAGACGATGACAAATACCACCACAATGATGCCCGTAGCCGTGCTGGTCAGCACGCGGTAGACCTCGTCGAACCAGGAGGCGCCGCGCGGCTGGTTGTACACTCCACTCAGCTTGTAGATGCCCAGGAGCAAAACCGTCAGCGCCAGAGAAATGGGAACAAAGCGGCTGTAGGGGACAAAATAGGCCTCGTCCACGGAGGCGAACCATTGGCGGTCGTAGCGCATCCAGTACGCCACGGCAAAGGCCAGGTTGATGAGCACCACGTCGGTGACGGCGACGGCGATGGACAACCAGCGGCGGTAACGCTCAAACACGGCGCCCTCCGCCCCCGCCGGCAACCCGGCGGTAGGTGTCTACAGTCTGGGCCGCGGCCCGTGGCCAGGAAAACTTGGCCGCTTGCTCCAGCCCAGCCTGGCTCATGCTCTCTCTCAATTCGGCGTCGGCCAGCACCCGGCTCACGGCTTCGGCCAGGGCCTCCGTGTCCTCAGGCGCCACGAGTTGGCCCGCTTGGCCCACGACTTCCGGCAGCGATGAAGCATTGGACGTGACCACCGGCGTGCCGCAGGCCATCGCCTCCAGGGGCGGCAGCCCAAAGCCCTCGTACACCGAGGGGTAGACGAACAGCTCGGCGGCATTGTACCACCAGGGCAGCTCCTCGCCCGGCACATAGCCGGCAAAGATCACCTCACCGACCAGGCCCAGAGCCTCGACGCGGGCAAAAATTTCGTCGTACAGCCAGCCTTTGCCGCCGACGAGCATCAGCGCCGGCCGGGGTTGGGGCAGCCGGGCATAGGCCTCCACCAGGCGGGCTACATTTTTGCGCGGCTCCAACGTGCCGACAAACAGCATGAATCGCTCGGGCAATCCCCGCTTGGAACGAAACTCTGCCACCTGCTCGTCGGGCAAGGGGCGGAAAATGGGGTCCAAGCCGTAGTAGATCATGTCCACCTTTTCGGGCGAGATGCCATAGACGCGCATCACATCGTGCTTGGTGTTCTCTGAAATGGTGATCACACGCTGCGCGTGTTGCACCGACCACTGGGTCACGGTGCGCAAATATAGTCGCTTCAGCGACGGAAAGTTCTGCGGATAAAAGAGAAAGCTCAGGTCGTGGACCGTCACCACGAACGGACAGCCCCCCACCACCGGCCCGACAAGGTGCATCCCGTGGAGTAGATCCACTCCCGCCCGGCGGACGGCCCACGGCTGAAGCACCTGTTCCCAAAAGATGCGGGCCAGCGGCTGGTCGGTGGGCAGCGAAGAAACCTGGAGCCGGAGTCCGGGCGCCCCCCGGTAGCGCCTTTCGCCGAGAAAGACGGTATAGTCGATCTCGGGGTCCACGTCGGGCAGGCAGCGCAGCAGGTTTTGGATGTACCAGCTAATGCCCGCACTCCGATAACTCTCGGCCAGTGATAGGAGGTGGGCGTTCACCCCCACGTGAAGCACCTGTCCGTTGCCCGCTTTGCCTCTCACAGCGCCCATTATACCATCACATCGCCCATGGCGTCAAAGCCTCGCTGCCGGGCAGATTCGACCTAGCGGGTAAACAGCGCCACCGACTCGATGTGAAACGTCTGCGGAAAGAGGTCCACCGGCTGCACCTCGGCCAGCGCGTAGCCAGCGTCGACCAGGTGGCGGGCGTCGCGGGCCAGCGTGGCCGGATCGCACGAGACATAGACGATGCGCCGGGGCGACAGCCGCGCCAATTCAGCCACCACCGCCTCTCCGGCGCCGGCGCGAGGCGGGTCCAACACCGCCAGGTCTACCGGCCCGCCGATGCGCGGCAGCATCTGCTGCGCTTCCCCTTCCGCCAGCTCCACGTGACCGAGGCCCCGGGCGTTGTGCCGGAAATCGGCAGCGGCGCTGGGGTCGGATTCCACGCCGACGACGCGGTCCACACTGTCTGCCAGGGCCAGGCCAAAGAGGCCCACGCCGCAGTACAGGTCCAACAGGATTTCGTCACCCTGGGGCGCCAGATAGTCACGCACCAACGCCACCAACGCCTCGGCGCCGGCGGTGTTGACCTGGAAAAAGCTACCTGCCGAGATGCGATAGTCACGCCCGGCAACGTGCTCGACCAGGAAAGGGGTGCCCATCAGCACGACCACTTCGCCATCGGCCAGGAGCAGGACGCACGACACGGCAAAGTCCACCTCGATGTCAAAATCCTCATAGTCGTTCAGCTCAAAAACGGCCAACTGGTCGCCGGTTGCCGAGCCACAGCGCAGGCTGAGACGGTGCAACTGAGGCCATTCCATGTCCAGCGCCGCCCACAAGTCGTCCAGAAGCGGGTCGAGCAGCAGGCACTCTTGCACCGGCAGCACGTCGTGGCTGTCAGCCCGGAGGAAGCCGAGCCGGCCCTCCGGCGTCAGGCTGAACTGGACGTGGTTGCGATAGCTCCACGGCTCGGCCGCGCCAATGATGTCCAACACGCGCACATCGGGCAGGCCGCCGATGCGGCCCAACTGATCGGCGACGATCTCGCGTTTGAATTCGGCCTGGGCTTCGTAGTCGATGTGTTGGAACTGGCAGCCGCCGCATTTTCCCTGGCCAAAGTGGGGGCAGGGCGGCTCGACGCGTTGGGGCGAGGGCGCTAGTACCTCGACCAGCCGCGCCCTGGCCCAGCGCGCGTGCGCCTCGGCGATCTCGACGCGGACCCGCTCACCGGGGATGGCATAGGGCACAAAAATCACCTGGTTCTCAAAACGGCCCAACGCCGAGCCGCCGTGGGCCATGGCTGTCAGTTGTAGATCGATAGTTTCAGGCATGGACACGTTGCCCCTCCGGCCACCAGACGCATTCCGCCAGGCCAGCGTCGGGCGAGCGAGCCGCCGCAAAGGCCCACACACGGCTGGGCATGGCTTCGGCGCCGCCAAAGAGGACGGCCATCTGGCTGCGATAGTAGCCCAGCGCGGAAACCTTGGCTGCCAGGTCCGCCGTTTCCAGGGAGAGGATCGCGGCGCGCCAGGTTTCGGCACCGGCGACCGCGAGTGCTCTGCCCAGAGCACCGTCCCGTTCGGCGTAGGGATAGTCCTCGTAAAAGGCCAGCCGGTAGCCCCACCCCTGGAGATGCCGGGCCGCCCAGTGGACGATCTGGTGGTCGGCGTGATGGCCGACGCCCAGCGGCGCATAGAGCGTCAACGAGTCATCGAGTGGCACCAGTTCGGCCAGCCGCTCGGCCAGCCACCGGGCCTGGCCCTGGGCCATCGGATCGCCGGTGTGAACCTCGCCAAAGAGGGTCGCCAGGTCGGTGTAGAGCCACTGCCCCTCGGGGCCGACGCGGTAGACGGCATCCCGGTAGTCCAGGTGGAGGGCATCGGCGCCCAGGCGGGTCAGCGCCGCTACATCTTCGGCGCGGCGCAGGTTCATCGGCCGGGACACGTGGCCCCAGTGCGCGTGCTGCTCCAGGGCAAACGGCGACAGGAGAGTGCCCGACTCGGCTTCGGCGGCAAATACGGTGATCGCCAGCACCGGTTCGCCGACGGCAACGTGGCGATGGATGGCCCCGCCGCAGGACAGGACGGCGTCGTCCAGGTGGGGAGAAAGGTAGACGTGCGAAGACGGAGCTTCGCCCTTCATCGGCCCAGGTCCAGCAGCAGCTCGGCCAGCAGGGCAGCCCGTACAGGCAAGGAGTTGAGATCTACCCACTCGGTCAGGGCATGGGCGTCGTTGCCGACCACGCCCAGGCCGTCCAGGGTCGGCACGCCCAGGGCAGCGGTAAAGTTGCCGTCCGAACCGCCACCCGTGCCCGAGGGCCAGAGGTCCAGGCCCAGGGTTTGGCCCACCCGCTGCGCTCGCTGGAACAGCGCCTCGCCCGCCGGCGACGACTCCCAGGGTGGGCGGTTCAATCCACCCGAGACGACGAGGGTCGCTTTGGGATTGACCGGCTGCAGGGCCAGGATGGTCTCCGTCATGCGTTGAGCCTCGGCAGCGGTGGTGACTCGCAGGTCGATGGCCGCCCAGGCGGCCGCCGGCCGGACGTTGACTGCCGACCCGCCGTTGACCATGCCGACGTTGACCGTTGTGCCCCGACCGTGGTCGCTCATGGCTTCCAGGCGGAGGATCTGGTGCGCCAGCTCTTCGACGGCGCTGACCCCTTGCTGGTGTGCCGCACCGGCATGGGAAGCCAGCCCGTGAATCTCCATCTCAAAGCGGCCGACTCCCTTGCGCCACGTCACCAGGGCCTCCTCGCGGGAAGGTTCGAGGACCAGCACGGCGTCGCTGCGGCGGCTCTCTGCCTCGATGGTGGGCCGCGAGGTGCGGCTGCCCACCTCTTCGTCGGCGTTGAACAAAAAGACGAGACGGTGGGCCGGGGTAAGCCCCAGCTCGCGCAGGGCCGCCACGGCGTACAGTGCCACGACCAGCCCGCCCTTCATGTCGAACACGCCGGGGCCGATGGCCCGGCTGCGGATGACGCGGAAGGGCCGCCGCTGGATCTCACCCAGGGGCCAGACCGTGTCCATGTGGCCCAGGAGCAACACCTGGCGGTCGCCGCTGCCCCAGGTAACGCACAAGTGGTCGCCAAAGGCGGTCTGGGGCAGGCGCTCCACCTGGGCATCCAGCGCGGTGAAGGCGTTGGCCAAAAAGTCGCCCACGGCGTTGACGGCAAAGCGCTCGTGGCTGGGCGATTCGAGCATCACCAACTGCTCCAGGGTGCGGGTCATGTCGGCCTGTTGGCCGCGCAAATGGTCGTAAAGTTGACTCATGGCTACACCTCCACCACCAAGCCATCGTGGGCCAGGTGGACGTGGGGGGGAAGTCTGGCTGAAATGCTGTCGTATTCCACGGTATGCGATAGGTGGGTGAGGATGGCCTGGGCCGGATTCACCTCGCGGATCAACTCCAGGGCGGCCATGATATCCATCACCGACCGCTTCCAGATTTCGGTGCCCTCATAGTAGTGGCTGGCACCCAGGATCAACAGGTTCAACCCAGCCAGTTCCTGGCGAATTTCCGCGGTAGATCGCAACATATCTGAAACATAGGCCAGCCGCACGTTGTCTTGGGCCAGCAGATAGCCGTAGGCGCTGCCGCCCAGGCCATGGTCCACCCGCAGAGGGCGGACCTCCAACCCCCAAAGGTCCAGCGAGCCGTCGATGGGCCGGGGCTGCATGGTTCGGCGGTAGGTCTTGTCAGTCCACAGGGTGCCAAACCGGTCGCGGACGCTGTCCAGCACCTCGGGCGGGGCGTACACTTCCAATCGCTGGCCGGCTTCGCGTTGGGCATTGACCAGGGCGCTGAGGCCCAGAATGTGCGCGTCGTGGGCGTGGGTCAGCAGCAGCGCGTCGAACTGGCGCAGGCCGAGCCGCGTCGCCTGCAGGCGGAATTCGGGCGCGGCGTCGATCTGCACAGTGCGCTGGGCGTGAGACGGGCCATAGCGCACGGCCAGTGACGGCCCGGTGCGATAGTCACGGCTGCCAGGCGAGAGGACGTTGCGGCACACGTCGCAGTCGCAGCCGACGCGCGGTACGCCATAGTCATCGCCACATCCGAGAAAAAGAACCTCCATGTTCTCCTCCTGCCTTGGTGCTTCGGTAGAGCGGGTACCCCAATCTCAGGCCCCCGTGGGCAGATCCAAAAAGGTGGTTTCCAGCCCAAACTTAGTCGCCAGGTGGTCCGCCAGGGCCTTCAGGCCGGCCGTCTCGGTGGCATAGTGCCCGCCATAGATCACATTCAGACCAAGCTCCTGGGCTTGATGGAAGTAGCTGTGGCTCAACTCGCCGGTGAGGTAGACATCCACGCCGGCCCTGGCAGCCTGGTCTACCAGGAAGCCGGCGCCACCGGAGACAATGCCCACGCGGCGCACAGTTTCGGGACCAAAGGGCCAGACCCGGATGACCGGCTCGCCGAGTGTGCCTTCGACCTGGGCAGCAAACTGCTCCAGGGTAGTCGCCTGGTGCAGGCGCCCGGCTACGCCCGCCGGGGAGCCTTTGTAGTTGCCAAAGGGGGCTACGTCCGTCAGGTCTAGCCAGCGGGCCAGCGTGGCGTTGTTGCCAACCTCCGGGTGAAAGTCAAGGGGCAGGTGGGCCGCGTAGAGCGAGAGACCCGCATCAAAAAGGACCTGCAAGCGGCGGCGTTGGATGCCGGTGATCAGGATCGGCTCACCCCAAAAGAGACCGTGGTGGACGAGGAGCATCTGCGCGCCCATCTGAGCTGCCCCCTCAAAGGCGGCCAGCCCGGCATCCACGGCCAGGGCCAGGCGGGTTACCTCGTCCCCGCCTTCGACCTGCAGGCCGTTGTTGGACTTGTCGTCGATGTCGCGGATGTGCAGGTATTCGTCCAGGTACGTTACCAGTTCGTCGCGATTCATGCTTCCAGCTCCAGGAGATAAAAATTGCGCCGCCGCCCGCCCACGACGTGGCCTGCATAGCCGGTGACGGCATAGCCCAACGCAAAATAGTGCTCAAACAGGGTGCGGGTCTTGCTCCGCCAGTCGGCGGCGAGGGTTAGGTCAATCTGCCGAAGTGCCTGCCACTGGGCCGGCACTTCGGCCAGCAAGGCAGGATCGTCCAGAGCGAGATTGGGCACACCGCAGACGGGCACCCCCCGCTCGTCCCAGGTGACGGCGTTGAGCGCTGGGCCGGCCAGGGCCAGCAACTCGTCACCGGTTGGTGGCGACCAGCCAACTTCCAGACGGGCCTGGACCCGGGCGCTGTGCAGATCCCACTCGACGAGAAAACGGTCGCTGGGAAGCTGGCGGTGGAGGGGGGTATCGTGATCGCCATAAAAATCCCTCTCGTAGTGACGGACGACGCCGCCCAGCTTGGCGATGTTGAGCCAAGCGTTGGGCGATTCCAGGGGATCGTAGGTCCAGATGATGCGCGCCAAGTCCCGCTCGATGGCCCAGGCGCGCTGCGCCCATTTGAGCCGCTCGCCAATCCCCCGGCCCTGGTAGGCGGGCAGCACCCCCATCCGCTGCGAAAAGAAATAGATCGGACCCGTTCCTTGGCGCCCGACAAAGCCGTACACAAAGCCGACCAGTTCCGACCCGTCAAAGGCGCCCACCACCAGCCCGCCGTGCTGCTGGACGGTGACAAGTTGGGTGTAGGGGATGATCAATAGATCGGGAAACTGCCAGGCTGCCTTTTGCACGTCGTGGCAGGCCTGGAACTCGGCCAGAGTGGCAAGCAATCGGATGGAAATGCTGTCTTCCATGACCGTTAGTATATCATCTTTCAGCCGAGGGTGCAACCTGCCGCCAAACCGACAAAACAAACACCGGCCCGTCGCGCTTGTGACGGCCCGGTGTTGGCCTGCAACAAAGTCGTTATACCGCTGACACCCTCTTCCGCCTGCGCCGGCGGAGGAACCAGACAACGAGCAGGATCAATAGCAACACGCCCAGGATCGGCACGAGGATCGACAGCAGCGCCACTGTGAGCGAGATTACGTCCTCGACGACACTCACCACCGGGTTGAGCAGCCCGCCCGTGGTGCCGGTGATGATCGGCCGGGCCGTGGCCTTGGCCGCGTGCACGCCACCGGCGACCAAGAGCCCGCAGATCAGGGCCAGGACCGGATGTGTCTCGCCGATGACGCCCGCGTTGGCCGCAAAGAGCACTGCCCCGGCCACTGGCCGGACAACGGTCTGGATGACGTCGTTGGCCGTATCCACCGCAGGTACCTTGTCGACCAGCATCTCGATGAGCAGTAAAACGGCCAAGACACCGATGGTCCACCAGCTTTCCAGAGCGTCCCAGGGCGGGCTGAGGGTAACAAGATCAGTAAAGCGGGCCAGCAACGCCACCACTAGCAACGGCAGGTAGGCGTTGAGGCCCGCCGACGAGGACAGACCAAAGGCGGTAAAGACGTTCAGAAGACCGCCCATCCGACTTACGGGTCCCGCTTAGTAGCCGCTGGCACCAAAGGCGCCACAGATCCCACAGACGCTCAACGCGCCGACAAAGATGATGCCCAGCACGGCCAGTCCGACCGAGATCCAGCCCATGATGATGCCGGCCAGGGCCATGCCGTCCCCCGACACTTCACCGGGGCGCTTGCGGATGTCGCTGCGGGCCATGTAGCCCAAGATGATGGCGGCAATGCTACCCAGAAGGGGCAGCACCGTCAACCCGCCGATGCCCAGCACCAACGAAGCGATGGCCAGACCGCTGGTCGGCACGGCAGGCGCCAACGCGGGCGGTGGCGGCAGCGGGCGACGCGGTGGCGCGGGTGGCTCGAGGGCCAGCTCCTGCGGCGGGGCCTCGTCGAACTCGACGTCGTCCAGAACGTCGTCGACAGGCTGCCCGGCGGCCTCGACCTCGGTCTTGGCGTCAGCCGGTGCCTCGCCCGGCTTCAACACAGCGCCGCAGTTGCCGCAAAAGATGGCGTCCTCGTCTTGAGGTGCACCACATTCGGGACAGAACATGCTCGTTTCTCCTTCTTCCGACATTTTTCACCGCAGAGACCGCCGAGTTCGCAGAGACTCCAAGATTGAGCTGCGCTACGGCCCCGACGTTCTCTGCAGTGAGCTAGGCGTGTTATTCGATCTCGGCTTCGTCAAACAGATCGACAGTGGCTGGGGCAGCCAGTTGTCCCTTGGCTTCCAGGTAGGCCTGGCCGTAGAGATGGCCGGTGACCAACCAGGCGTAGGGGAATGTCACCAGGGCGCCCACACCGCAGACGATGGTCCCCAGGATGCCGATGATGCCAGCCACCCAGCTCATGACCGCTGTGACCAGGTAGGTCGAAAAGTGGTCGCGGACCAGGGCAATGACTTCACCAAAGCGGAAGGCGTCCTTGAGTTCCCCGTTTTCGGCGTAGAGGCCAATGGCTGCCGGCAGTAGCAACGAGACAACCAAGAACCAGATCAAGTTGAAGCAGCTCAGGCACAAGCTGACCAGCACCGATAGCCCTTCTGCCTGATCGCCGAGGACACCCGCGATGGGGCCCAGGATGACGCTGACCACGATTTGAGGTAGGTAGTAGACGAACATGATCACGAGCAGCTTGACACCCTCCATGAACAGCTCGCCCCAGTTGTCCCATTCGGGCAGCAGATCAGTCCGACCGCCGATGACGCGGCGGGTAACCTGCAAGGCATAGCCCCCCGGCAGGGCAAAGGCCAGGATGGTGGGGATCAAGATGACCCAGAAGAACAGCCCGCCAACCACCAGGCCCGCCAGAAAGATGCCGGCGGCGATAAGGATCTTGACGATCCAGTCCTCATCCTCAAACACAAACGTAAACGACTTGCCAATGTCCATGGTTCCCTCCTTGTTTTTGATTGGATAGATTATACCAGAAGCTGAATTTTCTGGCAACCACGTCACTCTCTACGCAAGAGGCGCCGCAAGGTTGCGCAAAGAAATCAGACCCGCACTGTGGGATCGAACAGGCGGGCATATTCGTCCAGGGCAAAGCGGTCGGTCATGCCAGCGATATAGTCGCAGAGGACCCGCTCCAGTGGCTCGTCCCCCGTCTCAAAACGCGCCTGGACCGAGTCGGGCAACTGGGCCGGCTCCTCGACGTAGGCCTGGAACAGGGCCTCCAGCACGCGCCGCGCCTTGGCGGCCATGCGCATCACTCGCCAGTGGCGGTAAAGGTTCTGAAAGAGGAACTGCTTCAGTTCTTTGAGACGCGGCGTCGCCTCCACCGAAAAGCCAATGATGGGCGTGCCCCGCGCCCGCAGTGTGTCCAGCGAGTCGATCTCCTCGGCGTCCAGGCGCGCTGCCGTGGCACAGACCGCATCGGTGACGCCCCAGCCAATGAGGGCGCGGATGAGCCGGTGGCGCTCGATCTGGCCCAATCCGGCGCAGGGGTCCAGATCGAGATGGGCCGTCAACTCATTCCAGATGGCGACGTCGCGCAGACCCTGGGGCGCGATCAGGCCGGCGCGCAGTCCGTCGTCCAAGTCGTGGGCAGTGTAGGCCATCTCGTCGGCGACGTTGGCAATCTGGCCTTCCAACGTGCAGGCCAGGTCCGGCTCGTAGCCCTGGGCGTCGCTGACGTCGTATTCGGTTTCGTGTTTGACCAGGCCCTCGCGTACCTCCCAGGTCAGGTTCAGGCCGGGCCAGCCGGGGTAACGCTCCTCCAGCTTTTCGACGATGCGCAGCGTCTGGCGGTTGTGGTCAAAGCCGCCGTGGCCCTCCATCAGATCGTGGAGGGTCTGCTCGCCGGAATGACCAAAGGCCGGGTGGCCCAGGTCGTGGCCCAGGCAGATGGCCTCCGTCAGGTCCGCGTTGACGCCAAGCGCCGAGGCCAACGTCCGCCCGATCTGGGCGACCTCCAGGGTGTGGGTCAGGCGGGTGCGGTAGTAGTCTCCCTCGGAGACGACGAAGACCTGGGTCTTGTATTCCAGCCGGCGGAAGGCCGTGGTGTGCAGGATACGGTCGCGGTCGCGCTGGAATGCGGTGCGATAGTCCGGCTCGTGATCGGGATAGGCCCGGCCCCGCGAGTCGCGGCTGCGTTGGGCGTAGGGGGCCAGGGTGCGGTCCTCGATTTCTTCCAGGTGCTCTCTTGTGTACAACATCTTGCCTCCGTGATGCGTGATACGTGTTGCGTGTTGCGTGACAGAACACGCAACACGCAATACCCTACAGGTCAATCCAACGAACTTCTCTCGCCTCAAACGTGGCAATGGCCCGAAAGCCCGCCTGCCGCGCCAGATCGAGCGCCTCGGGGATGCCGGCACCCAGGTCGGCAGCGCGGTGGGCGTCGGAGCCGACAGTCAGTAGCTCACCGCCGAGGTCGCGATACCAGCGCAGCACGGTCAGGGCCGGGTAAGGCTCGCCTGGCGCCTGGCGCAGGCCCGAGGTGTTGATCTCCAGGCCGACGCCGCGCGCTACGGCGGCGTGCAGCACGGCGCAGATTTCGTCCTCAAAGTCGGTCGGCTGAAAGGGACCATAGTGGGCCGCGCCGTAGCGTTTGACCAGGTCCAAATGGCCCAGCACGTCCCCCAGGCCACTTTCGACGGCGCGCAGCAGCTCCTCAAAGTAGGGGACGTAGGCCTGCCGCTGGCTGTGCGTCTCGAAATAGGCGCCGACGGCGTGGGGTTCCGAAATCATGGCCCACGTGTCGTCATAGTCCACCAGGTGGACCGAGGCGACGACGTAATCCCATTCGTACTCGGCCAGCCAGGCGCGGATCAACGCCTCCAGACTGGTCTGATAGGTGATCTCGACGCCCTGGCGGAAGCGGACACTGGACACCGCCTGGCGAGCAGCCTCAATTTCGGCGTCGTAACGCGCCGGGTCGAGAAAGA